>Ga0335081_10004186_pt1 | contig 22767 bp, 26 predicted proteins | sample Lox_Sample_35_FD_206713 | JGI IMG/M metagenome (GOLD analysis project Ga0335081, IMG submission 206713) | Soil microbial communities from Loxahatchee National Wildlife Refuge, Florida, United States - Lox_Sample_3.5 | ecosystem: Environmental > Terrestrial > Soil > Wetlands | place: USA...
GCGGCCGCCCGCGAGCCCGCCGGGTTCGCGTGGGCGATCACTCAAATCGAGTAACCCTCCGACATCAACATCCCGTCGGCTGGGTCGGTGGCGGCCCGGCACGCGCGGGGAACCCGCAACGCTGCTATGAGCAACCAGCTCCGGCTGGCCACGCTCGCGTGTAGAGAGCGGACCCCCACGACGAACCATGGTCCTGCGGCCACCCGGATCCGCGCATATCAGCATGACCCGCGTCGCGCACAGCACGCCGGACCGCCACCCAACCACACACCAACCCCCTCCACGACACCAGCGAAAGGCAGGAAATTCGTGCCGCAACCCTTGACAAACATCTCTCCATATCAGCAACGGCGCGAGAGCGGCGCGGCGCCTGGACTTTCAGCGCTCGCCTAGTCGGGCTCGGAGCAGGCGCAGACCGACGCGGACGGCGACGATGGCGGCGATGATGATGAGTGGTGTGAGATGCATGATTGCTGGTTCCTTTCTTTCTCGTTCGTTAGGCGCCTGCAGGTGCGGGCGTCCATCTGAAGCGAAGTAGGGCGATTGCCGTTCCGACGAGCGCCCAGGCGGCCAGTACGGCGAGGTCGCCCGTGGCGAGCGCTGGGCCGTGGGAGGCGGGGGCGTAGGCGTGGTGGAGCGCGTCAGCGAGGGGCTCGAGCGGAAACTGGCTCCCGAGAGCGTGAAGCCAGGTGGGCAGGTCGGCGTCGGGGATGAAGACGCCCGAGGCGATGCAGAGGGGGAGCGTGATCGCCTGCACGACAGGTTGGGCGGCGTCGGCGGAGCGGAGGACGCTCGAGAGGGCGTGGGCGAGGGTCGCAAAGGTGATCGATCCGACGATCGTGGTCACGGCGAGCGCCGGTATCCCTGCGAGGGGAAGGTCGACTCGGTACGCGGCGTGAGCGAGGGAAAGCACGGCTGCCACCGCAGTCAGCGATGTCGCCATCGTCGCGAGCGAGCGCCCTGCGATCAGCACCGATGCTGGGACGGGTGCGGTGCGCCGACGTTTGAGCACCCCTGACTCGCGCTGGACGCTGAGCCAGACGGCGAGGTTGGCAAAGCAAGCGAGGAGGATGGCCAGCGCCGAGACGCTGGGGGCGTAGTAGGCGGCGCGCGCGGGGTGCCCGCCGATCGAGCCGCCCCCGAGTCCGCTCACGAACAGAACCAGCAACAGCGGCGGCAGGATGAGGGTCGAGAGGCGCGCCTGCTTGTTGCGCAGGACGGCGCGAAGGTCATAGCGCGCCTGATGGAGCGTGAGCCCCACCAGGCCACCGGTGGCGGCGGACCGTTGGCCGGGCAGCGGGCGTTGGCGCCTGGCGACTTGTTCGCGCGCCTTGTTTGCTCGCAGATAGCGAAAGAGCCTGGTCAAGATCAGCAGCACAGCCGGTTCTCCTCGTCTTCGACGATTTGCAGGTAGACGTCCTCGAGGGTTGGATGGCGAACTTCGAGGTCGGGGAGATCGAGGCCCCGAACGTGAGCCCAGCGGGCGAGGCCGTGCACGTCCGCGAGCGGGCTCATGCTGCGAAGCGTCACCGCGCCGCCGAACTCGCCGTCGACGAGCGCGTGCAACCCGGCGGGCAAGTCTGCGGTGCCGGTTCCCGGAGGAAGCCGGAAGCGGATCGTGGCCTCAAGCGCGTCGTAGTCGCCGAGCGTCGCGGGGGTTCCTTCGCGGACGATCTCGCCGTGCACGATCACCGCGATCCGGTCGGCGAGACGCTCCGCCTCGTCCAGGTAGTGCGTCGTGAGCAGAATCGTCTTGCCGAGGGCGCGTAGCTGCGCGATCGTCCCCCAGGCGACGCGACGGGCGCTGGGGTCAAAGCCGGTCGTCGGCTCGTCGAGGAACAGAAGGTCTGGATCGCCGATCAGGGCCAGGGCGAGGTCGAGCCGGCGCTGCTCGCCGCCTGAGAGCTGCTCGGGGCGCCGGTTGGCCCGATCCTCGAGCCCGACGAGCGCGATCGTCTCCTCGATCGGGCGGGGTGCCCGGTAGTAGCCGGCGTAGAGCTCGAGGCATTCGCGCACGCTCAGCCCCGGTTCGGGCCGCGACTCCTGGAGCACGATGCCGACGCGCGTGCGCCAGCTGCATCCGGCGCGCGCGGGGTCGACGCCGAGCACGCTGACCTCGCCTCCGCTTGGCTTGCGGAAGCCCTCGAGGATCTCGACCAGGGTTGTCTTGCCTGCTCCATTGGGGCCGAGCACGGCAAGGATCTCGCCCCGGCGGACCTCCAGATCGACGCCGCGCAGCGCCTCCAGGTCGCCGTAGCGCATCCTCAACCCGCGAGCTCGGACGATCACGTCCGCCGCCGCCAAGCCCGCGGCCAAGGTCGATTCGGTGCCGCGGCGCCGGAGGATCTCCCTTATAGCTGTAGACATACCTGTAAGATAACAGGTATTGGTACACTGTCAACAGGTGACGATGGACACGTCAGACGCTCGCAAGCGAGAACAGATCGGAAACGAGATCGCGGCCATCATGGGTCCCCTCGTTCGCGATCTCAGTACCGCCTTCCAGACCTGTGCCGTTGGGCTTGGCCTCGCACCGAGCGAGGGGCAGGCGCTGTGGCTGCTCGAGCTGCGTGGCGCGTTGGCTACCAAGGACCTCGCCCGAGCGCTTGGCATCGACCCCGCGAATACGTCGACGCTCATCACCAAGCTCGAGCGGCGCGGGCTGGTCGGCCGTCAGGCGGCCGCCGACGACCGCCGTCGACGCCTCGTCTCGCTGACGGCGGAAGGGCGAAACACTAGGCGACAACTTGCCGGCTGCATCGCGGAGCGTCGCCCCAGCTTTCGCGAGCTCACCACCGATGAACTCATCACCTTCCGCGACCTATTGCGACGCGTAGACAGGGCTGGCCGCGCGTCGGGCCCGTTCACTTCCAGCTAATCAACCGGGCCCGCCGCGTGGCGTAGGTCCAGCCGCTCCCAAGCGCTCGGGTCATGGTCGGCACACGGGTCGGTCGGCCGCACGCGACGCAATGCGGGCGAGCGCTGCTCCGCGTTGGAGCAGCAGCGCTTGCCCGTGCCGGCCGAGCACGCCCCTCGGTTCGGTCGGCTACGCGGCAACCGCGAGATCGAGGCGGACGACCCGCTTGCGCTGGTCGAGCGTTGTGCTCGCATCGATTTGCAGCTGGTCGGCGGTTTGCCGCACCATGCATCTCGAGTTTGAGCAGTACGCGATGGCCCGCGGCGAGCAACTCGCCGTCGACGTGGACGCGACCGTCGACCGGATCCGTGACCGAACTCGAGACGAATCGCACCCTAGGGTGGCGCTGAGTGTCGAAGAAATCGGCGGAACGCAAGTGCTCGTCGCGCTTGTCGTTGCCGGTGTTGAGGCTAGCCGCGTCGATCGTGAGCTCGAGACGGCGCTCACCCTGCTCGTCGATCTCCAGCCATCCGCTGAGGCGGTCGAAGCGACCCTTGACCTTTACCAGACCCCATAAGGTCGGTACACGGGACTCTGCTGTCGAGTGGGGTTGGGTCGAGACGCCACCGAATCATGCCGGCGTTGGTAAGTGTGTCGGGACTCATCGGTTTCCTTTTCCGGTTGGTAGGTCAGACGCGGGCGGTGTCGCGGAGGTAGGCATAGCGGGCGAGGATCGCGAGCACGACCGTCCAGGCGGCGACGACGATCCACCCGCTGGCCGACCATGCCTGCCCCCCGAGTGACACGTGGCTGGCGCGGACCAACCAATAGGACGGGAGGAACTGGGCGATGTCGTGCAGGAACCCGTGCGATCCGAGCGGGAACCACGTGCCGCTCACGAGTGCCAACAACGAGACCAGGCCGCCGACGGCGGGGCCGATCGAGTCGGCCGTGAGCAGGTGACCGAGCAGGATCCCGAGGACCGCGAACGGAACGAGCGCCACTAGGATCAGCCCGGTCATCTCGAGCCACCGCCCGGCGCCGAGGCTGACGCCGAGCGCGATCCCCGACGCGTACAGCAGGACCGTCGTCACGCCGGCCATCGCGTACCCGGTCCCTACCTTGGCGAAGAAGTACGCGCTCGGCTTCAGCGGCGAGATCCGAAGCTGCCTCGTCCAGCCGTCGGTCCGCTCGGTCGCGATCCGCGACCCGCTCGAGATCAGACCTGACATCCCGCCGAACGCGACGAGCCCAACCATGTAATAGAGCGGGATCGAGATCCCCGACCCGTTGAAGTTGTGCTCGTTGCGGTTCGGCGCCGCAATGATGAAGAACAGGATCAGCGGGAAGCCCAGCGAGAACACGAGCAGCCGCCCGTTGCGGAACGTCCGCACCAGCTCGAAGCGCGTATAGGCGAGCGATCTCATACGAGTGCCTCCTCTGGCTCGGCGTCGGCCAAGGTGTGGTGGTCGGGGTCGACGGTGAGCTCGATGAACGCATCCTCGAACCCGGCACTGGCGATCTCGATATCGCGCACGTTGGGGTGGGTCTCGAGCAGCGCGCGGATCGCCGCGTCGGAGTCGGAGCAGTTCAGGACGATCGCCTCGCCGCGGCGGTCGGCCGCGGTGACGCCGGGCAGCGAGGCCAGTTCGGTCGCGCCGCTATCTGGGAGCGTGGCGCGGATCGTGCGCGTGCCCACCAGGGCCCGGATCTCGTTCGTCGGCCCGTCGGCGACGACCCTCCCGTGGGACATCAGAACGGCGCGATCGGCGTAGGCATCCGCCTCCTCGAGGTAATGGGTGGCGAAGATAATCGTCTTCCCGCGCGCCGCGAAGTCACGCACCGACAGCCAGAAGGCGCGGCGAGCCTCTACGTCCATTCCGACCGTCGGCTCGTCGAGGATCAACACCGCCGGGTCCGGGACGAGGGCAATCGCGAACCGGACGCGCTGGGCCTGGCCGCCCGACAGCTTGTGGGTGCGTCGCTCCGCGATGGACGCGAGGCCGGCGAGCTCGAGCGTCCCGTCGACGTCGAGCGGGTGAGGGTGGAGTGCCGCCATCATTGCGATCAGCTCACGAACCTTCACGTCGCGGATCAGCGAACCCGCCTGGAGCATCGCCCCGACCATCCCGCGGGCGACGGCCCGCTCCGGTGGCCCGTCGAGCAGCGAGACCGTGCCGCTGTCCGGGGCGGTCAGTCCGAGCAACATGTCGATCGTCGTCGACTTGCCCGCGCCGTTGGGCCCCAGCAACGCGACGGTCTCGCCCCGCGCCATCGACACGTCGATGCCGCGCACCGCTTGCACCCGACCAGCGGGGGACGGCCAAGACTTCCTGACTCCTTCGAGCCGGAGAATCGGCGCGGTTCCGTCGAGCGTGACCGCTCTGCTCATCGCAGCCCCTCCCGCACCAGGTTCTCAAACCAGCGCACGACGCGCGGCAAGCCGACGAAGCCCGACACGTCACGCGCCTCCCTCGGATGCCCGGTCGGGTGCTCTAGCTCGTGCAGATAGCCGGGGTGATCAGGTGATGGACGTCGCCGAGGAGCTGCGTTGTGGCGGGCCTGCGCGGCCAGCCGGGCGCGGTCGGCGGCCTCGAGCAGGTCGCGCTTGTGGACGGCGGCCAGCTGCTGGTGGATGTAGGTGTTGAGTGTCATCTCTCCTCCTCGATCGTGTGGGGTCGCAAACAGCACGTCGCGTGGGCTGCCCGCGAACAGCCTGTCGATGCGCATCGCTTCGAGCCTCTGGGACGCCACCGGGGGCTGGGCGAACCGGTGATAGACCGGCGATGAGTTTCGCGGCGCGATTAGGCGACCCATCGCGCCATCTCGGCGACCCCGACTTGGGCCGGGCTGTCAGCCCTATGCGGCGAGGATGTGCTCATCGTTGTCGGGTAGGAGGTATCTGTATGGATGGTGGAAGGCATCGAGTGCGTCGGCAGCCGGGATCTCGAGTTCGAACAATTCGCCACTTCGCTGGTCCTCGACGACGATCGACACGCGATTTGTCCGTGGGCTCCACCACAAGGTCACGTCGATGCCGTCGTTGGTTCGGTGAGCGAGTTCGCGGAGCGGGATCTCGGATGTTGTGAACATGGTTGGTCCTCTTGGGCTTCTCAGACGAGTGGCGCATCGCTCGATTACGCAGCCCCTGATCTGCTTGAACGGGAGTTCTGCGAGCGTCAGCCGGAGTTGTCCTCTCAGATGGCGCGTCGAAGTGCGCCCAGAGTCTCACCGTCGAGCCGCCGCGAGAATGTGGCCTGCCGGTGTCTAGGGTGCGGATAACCGCACCACCGACCGTCTAGCTGCGAAGGTAGGTGAGTACCGCGAGAACGCGTCGGTGCGTGTCACCGGCCGCGGGAAGGTGGAGCTTCCGGAAGATACTTGTTACGTGCTTCTCGACGGCCCGCTCAGTGACGACGATGCGCTCCGCGATCGCAGCGTTTGAGAGCCCTTCAGCCATCAGCCGGAGCACCTCGCGTTCGCGTCGGGTGAGATCTGCGAGGGGATCGTCGCGCCGGCGCCGGCCGACCAATTGAGAGACGACGGAGGAGTCCACGCAGAACCGCCGTTGGCGACGCGGCGTACTGCTGCGGTGAACTCCGGCGGATCGTTGATGCGGTCCAAGAAGCTCGAGCGCGTAACCTGGTTCGGCGAACCGCGAGAGCACGAGCACGGCGGTGCGAGGATGCTTGGCGCGGATCTCTCTGGCGGCTCGCAGGCCCTCGTCAATGTGGGTTGGCGGCATGCGGATGTCCACGAGCGCGACGTCGGGTCGTAGGAGCGGACTTTGAGCAGAAGATCAGCCGCTGTCGCGCTGCGTCCGACGACGTCGAAGCCTGCGTCCTCCAGCAGGCGCGCGACTCCCTCGCGCACCAGAACTGAGTCGTCAGCGACAACGACGCGGGTCCGCGCGGCGGCGGGCGGCCCCTGGGCGCCCGCGGAATGATGGCCGTGGTCGTTCATATCGAGATTGTGCAGGGGTCCTAGCACCGGGGACCACAGCCCTGGCCACAGCTCGGCCGCGCCGGCGCCCGCGCGCTTTTGCGACGGTCGAGGCTCAATTCGAGCGACGGCGGGCGCGAGGGCACAACGACCACGTTATCGTCAATGACTCGCGTTCAGATTGTCGCAATCCTGACGGAGCTTCGCTCCGCAGTGTGCCAGCGCTGGAGCCCCCAGATTGCGCGCTAGGCTGTTCAGAACGACTGGTGGTGAGCGCGAAGTCAGGACCAGTTAGGCGGGAACATCGGCGGCCGCGGTTCGTTCGGCGGCTTCTGTCCAGGTTGGCTCTCCTGCTCATTGGCTCGGCGGTAGTGCTTACCGTCGCGGGCGTGGTCGTTGATGCACTGTGGCTCTCCACCAGGCGTCCAGCTACGGTGTCATACTTGCCGTCGTCGCTGCTCGGAATCGAGCTACGTGTGCAGTCCGGCGACGTGGCGAGCGTTGGCGGCAGTCAGACCGGCGCGTCGGTTAGCAGGGAGGACCGATCGGTGTTCGGGCATGGCCCGCGCGAGCGGAAGTCGATCAGCAGCGGCATCCTGCGGATCTCGTCCACCTGCCCACAGCTGGTGATCGGCGTCGGCGCCGCCGACAGCGGTTTGCGAGGACTCAGCGACCGAGTCGACGCCCTGGACGGTGAGCTCACCATCGACAGTGCCGTGGGCGGCGGGACCCGCCTGACGGCAACCATCCCGTCCGACGCCCCGGTATGATCGCCCGACTGCGCGCGCCCATCCTGATCGCGTTCGCCGCGGTCATGGCGCTCGTCGCCTCCGGCTGCGGCAGCACGCAAGTGAACGCGCTTCCGCAACAGCCGGGACTCCCCGCGATCAAGGCCGACCCGGCGAACGCGCCGGTCGGAGCCGCGGCCGGCGTCAACATCTTCGGACCCGCCCGCAAGCGACTGCGCTTCTTCGTGATCACGCACGGACAAGCGTCCGATCCCTTCTGGGCAGTCGTACAAAACGGGGCGGAGGCGGCGGCAGCCCAACTCGGGGTCTCGGTCACCTACGAGGCACCCGACACCTACGACATTGCGCGGATGCGCCAGCTGATACAGGCCGCCGCTGCAACGAGACCCGCCGGCCTGGTCGTCTCGCTCCCGAACCCCGAGGCGCTTGCCCCGGCAATCCGCGCCGCAGAGCGGGCAGGGATCCCGGTCATATCAATCAACTCTGGCAGCGACGCGTTCGCACGACTCGGGACGCTGCTGCACGTAGGGGAGAACGAGTACCAGGCGGGATATGCCGCCGGGCAACGCATGCGCGCCAGCCACGTTCACCACGCCCTCTGCGTCATCCACGAGGCAGGCAACCTCGACCTCGAGCGGCGCTGCCGTGGCTTCGCCGCCGCGCTCACCGCCGCCGGGGCGCACAGTAGCGTGCTCGACGTAAACCTCCAAGACGTCGCCGCCGCCGAGCGGCTGATCGCGGGAGCGCTGCGCAACGGAAGCTTCGACGGACTACTCACCCTCGGGGGCGCGGTAATCGCACAGCCGGCACTCAAGGCGATACAGACCGACCATCTACTCGGCCGGCTCACCTACGCCACGTTCGGAATCAGTCCGCAAGTCCTCAACGCAATCCGCATCGGCGAGATCACGTTCGCTGCCGACCAACAACCCTTCCTGCAGGGCTATCTCCCGATCGTGCTGCTTACCGAATACCGTCTGTACGGAATCCTGCCTGATCGAGGAAGGCTCGTTTCGACGGGCCCCGTCTTCATCACCAAGCAGGACGCAGCGCGCGTGCTCGACCTCGTGAACCAGGGCGTCCGCTGATGGACAAATTCGTTGGTGTGCTAGCTCGCGCACCAAACACCACCGCTCCACTCTGCGGCCCCGCTGTCGATCTGGCCTCAGGCCTCGCCGGATGTTGCCGACCGCTTTCAGCCGCATCGAGGTTGACGCGCCTTGGTCGGTCGCGTCGCGAGCAACTTCAATGCGGGCCCGGGCGCCGTCAAACCCTCCCGCCTGGAAGTCGGCTCCCGCCGCCTTTGTGCCCTGCGACCAGCATCCCTGCGAGCCCCGTCCTGGGAGAATGAATCACTACGGGGCCAGAGCCAGCTCATTTCACCAGCGTGCCGAGTGCAGGGCCGGAGAGTTCGGCCTTCGGGAGGAAGCCGCGTGCACCGCAGCGCGCGATCATGCCAGTGAAGTCGCCGCGATCGTCGCTCGATGCGAGCACCACCGCGGGAGGGTGATCGCCGCTCGTGAGGCGCCGGGCGATCTCAAACCCGTCGAGGTCGGGCAGCCGTATGTCGAGTAAGACAATCGCCGGACGCACCTTCCGCGCGGCGGCCAGCGATGAGGTGCCATCGTGTGCTTCGCCCACGACGTTGTAGCCGGCGTCCTCCAGCACGCGACGAGCGCTCACTCGAAACCCCGTGTTGATCGTCGACGATCAACACGGTCCTGGTCATCGGGTGAGTGTGGCTCATGCACTTGGTTGGCAATGGTGCGGCTACCCGCACCCTGTTAGGGGTTATCCGTACCGCGACACGCCAGGAGACCGCATCCTGATCGGCGATCACCACTGCCAACCTCCGGGCGTGGCCCGTACCCATTTCTTCGGAGGTATGTAAATGCAACGAACGAACCTGGCTGCGCGCGCGGGAAGGTGGAGCGCGCAGCATCGCCGGGCGGCGATCCTCGGCTGGCTCGCGTTTGTCGTGGTGGCAGTGGTGCTCGGCGGCGCGGTCGGCACCAAGCACATTCCGCAGGACAACAACGGCGTGGGCGAGTCGGGTCGGGCGCAGCAGGTGCTGCACGACGAATTCCCGCAGCCCGCGAACGAGCAGGTGCTGGTTCAAAGCAGCAGGCTCACGGTCCGTGATCCGGCCTTCCGGGCGGCGATCCAGGACGTAACCAACCGGTTGTCCACGGTGTCGACGGTGGAGAACATCCGCTCGCCCCTGCTCCCGGCAAACCGCGGCGAGGTATCACCCGACGGCCGCTCGGTCCTGATTGGCTTTCAGATCACCGGCAAGGCCACGAACGCCGACAAGCGCGTCGGCGCCTCGCTCGCGGCGACCGCGGCGGCGCAGCGGGCGCACCCCAGCCTGCGGATCGAGCAGGCGGGGGACGCGAGCTCGACCAAGGCGCTGAACAAGAGCTTCAGCGACGATTTCGCCAAGGCGCGGACGCTGTCGCTGCCGATCACCCTGCTGATCTTGATCGTCGCGTTCGGGGCGCTGGTCGCGGCCGCGATCCCGGTGCTGCTAGCGGCCACCGGCGTCGCCGCGACGCTCGGATTGATCGCACTCGTTAGCCACCTGGCCGCGGTCGACCAGGTCGTGTCCGAGACAGTGCTGCTGATCGGGATGGCCGTCGGGGTCGACTATTCGCTGTTCTACATGCGTCGCGAGCGCGAGGAACGCGCGGCGGGACGCGACGAGCAGGCCGCGCTGCGGGCGGCCGCGGCAACATCCGGCCGTTCGGTGCTCGTCTCGGGGTTGACGGTGATTGCGGCGATGGCCGGGATGTACCTGGCCGGCAACAAGACGTTCGCCTCGATGGCGACAGGCACGATCATCGTCGTGGCGGTGGCGGTGCTGGGGTCGCTGACGGTGCTGCCGGCGCTGCTGTCCAAGCTCGGCGACAAGGTGATGAGGGGTCGCGTGCCGATCGTCGCCCGTCGCAGGGAGAGCGGCGGCGAGCCAAGGCTGTGGGGCGCGGTCGTCGATCGCGTGCTGCGTCGGCCACTGGCGTCGGTGTTGGTCTCCGGAGGAATCGTGGTGGTGCTCGCGATCCCGGCGTTCGGGCTGCACACCTCGCTGCCCGGCCTGCAGGGACTGCCCAGCGGGCTGCCGATCGTCAAGACGCTCAACCGTATTGAGGCGGCGTTCCCGGGCGGGCCGCTGCCGGCCTACGTGGTCGTGCAGGGGTCCGACGTGACCTCGCCCACGGCGCAAACCGCGATCCGCAACCTCGAGCAGCGGGCGCTGGCCACCGGTCAGATCCACCAGCCGTTCAAGGTCCAGGTCAACGACCAGCGCGACGTCGCGGTTGTGTCGATGCCGCTCAGCGGCAAGGGCACCGACGATGCCTCCTACCGAGCGCTTGCCAGGCTCCGGGACCAAGTGATCCCGGCAACGATCGGCTCAGCCCCTGGGCTCGACGCGCAGGTGACGGGGATGACGGCTCAGTCGAAGGACTTCAACGACTCGATGACGTCACACGCCCCGATCGTGTTCGCATTCGTGCTGACGATGGCCTTCCTGCTGTTGCTGGTGACGTTCCGCTCGATCGTCGTGCCGCTCACGGCGATCGCGCTGAACCTGCTCTCGGTCGGTGCCGCTTATGGCGTGCTGGCACTCGTGTTCCAGCACACCTGGGCACAGGGGCTACTGGGCTTCAAGTCGACCGGAGCGATCACCTCCTGGCTGCCGCTGTTCCTGTTCGTGATCCTGTTCGGACTGTCGATGGACTACCACGTCTTCATCATCAGCCGCATCCGAGAGGCTCACGACACGGGGATGCGGACCGGCGACGCGATCGCACACGGGATCAAGTCAACGGCCGGACCGGTGACCAGCGCGGCGATCGTGATGGTCGCGGTGTTCGCCATCTTTGCGTCGCTCGGCGCGCTTGAGTTCAAGCAGCTCGGTGTGGGGCTGGCGGTCGCGATCCTGCTCGACGCCACGCTGATCCGGGCGGTGTTGCTCCCGGCCACGATGAAGCTGCTCGGCGACGCCAACTGGTACCTGCCCAAGCGGTTGCAATGGCTGCCGCGGGTGGCGCACGAGCCCGCCCGCGCCTAGCGCGGGGACAGCGCGAGCGGGCGCCGGTCTGTCTGACGGGCGCCCGCTCATACTTGCGCTCAGGCTCGGCTCCCACGCCGAATCCACCTGTCCCGGACCTGTGGCGGGGTACGGGTTTGGACGCTGGGCACCACCGCGGATTCGGCAAGCCGTAACGGCAAGCCGCCGGAGCCATCCCGCCAGACCTGGTCGCCATCCAACTGGTCCTACCGGCATTGATCACGAATGACCCCGGGCATCCCGCTGGGCGGCCTCGCCAGCCGCGCTAGGCGCAAAGCGCCGAGTCGAAGACGGCGGGATCACGCCCGGGAGCATCGCGGCCACGATCGCGCCTCACAACCTCCCAGCCACCACTCGGCCCCCGGCGTGCAGTGCGGCCGGCCAGACACAATGTGGTTCGCTCGACGAGCGCTTACAGCGCCGCGAACTGCTTGCCCGTGCCGTGGCGACGTCCGCAAACGCTGCACCCGAGTTCGTTCGGTTGACCGCACCAAGGTTGGCTGGCTAGCCGCATTTCCCAGCGGTTACGGCGCTGCGATCGTGACTCCATGAGTTTCTGGCGCCGCCGAGTGAGTCACCACTGGCGTCGCCGGCGTCAGCGCACGGACGCCGGCGTCGCCACGCTGTTCCGCTCCGTGCCGCAGTACGGCTAACCGCACCGCGGAACGCCGGAAGCCCGTATTGGGTGAGCGCTCGGCGGCTGCCAGCCTGACTGGCATTGCCGAGTTCGATCTCACGGACAAGGAGCCACCCAGATGACGAACACCGCACAGAACGACCGGTCCCGTTGGATCGCCCTCGTGGTGCTCTGCGTCGGGATGCTCATGATCGTCCTCGACGCCACCATCGTGAACGTCGCACTGCCCTCGATCCAGAAGGACCTGGGCTTCTCGCAGTCGAGCCTCGCTTGGGTCGTGAACGCCTACCTGATCACCTTTGGCGGACTGCTCCTGCTCGCCGGACGGCTAGGCGACCTCACCTCGCGGAAAGGCATCTTCCTCGCCGGCATCGGAGTGTTCACGAGCGCGTCGCTTCTATGCGGGATTGCGCACAGCCAGGAGTTGCTGGTCGGGGCCCGGTTCATTCAAGGCGTTGGCGGGGCGATGACTTCCGCGGTGATCCTGGGCATGATCGTGACGATGATCCCCGAGCCGCGCGAGCAGGCCAAGGCGATCGGCGTGTACAGCTTCGTCGCGTCCGCCGGCGGATCGGTCGGACTCCTCGCCGGCGGTGTGCTGACGCGGGGACTCAACTGGCATTGGGTCTTCTTCGTCAACATTCCGATCGGGATCGCGACAGCGGTGCTCGCAACGCGGCTGCTGGACCGGGACACGGGCGCCGACGTCGACAAACGACTCGATGTTCTGGGCGCGGCCCTGATCACCAGTTCGGTGATGCTCCTGGTCTACACGATCGTCAAGCCGGCGGCTGTGTACGGCTGGGCCGATGGACGCACGCGAGCGCTCGGACTGGCCTCTCTTGTGCTGCTCGGTAGCTTCATCTGGCGCGAGGCGACCGCGGACAGTCCGCTCATTCCGCTGCGAATCTTCCGCTCACGCAACGTCGCGGGCGCGAATGCGATCCAGGCGCTCTTAGTCTTAGTGGGGGGAATGTTCGGGATGTTCTTCCTCGGCTCCCTCTACATGCAGCGGGTGCTCGGCTACGACGCCCTACAAATCGGGCTCGCGTTTCTGCCCGTCACGGTCGTCATCGGGACGCTGTCGCTCCGCTACTCCGGCCGGCTCATCCTGCGATTCGGCGCCCGGGCAACTCTGCTCCCCAGCCTCGTGCTGATCGTGGCTGCGCTCGGCTGTTCACCCAGGTTCCGGTGCACGCCAGCTATGTAAGCGATCTTCTGCCCGCGATGTTGCTGCTCGGAGCGGGCGCAGGGCTCGCCTTTCCGGTGCTGATGGCGCTAGCAATGCGGGGCGTCCCGCAGAGCGACGCGGGTCTCGCCTCGGGCCTGGTCAACACCACGGCGCAGGTGGGAGGGGCGCTGGGACTCGCCGTCCTGGCCACAGTGTCGGCGAGTCGTAGCAACCATCTGCTGCACAGCGGGCACCCGTTTTTCTCCGCGTTGACGGACGGCTACCACCTCTCCTTCCTGATCGGGGCGGGGCTTGTGGTCGCGGCCATCCTGGTGGCCTTGACCGTGCTGCGTCCCGCCCGCGCGGCAACTCATGAGCCCCGGCTCGAACCCGCCTATTCGGAGGTCCGCTAGGTGGCGGGCCGCGGCCGAGGTCGCAACGGCCAAGGCGGGCCGAACCGTTTCCTCGAGCTGACCTCCGCGACCCGTTTACCGCCGATGAGCATCCTGCCCCGAGCCGATCTCGAAGAGCCGCAGACCCGCGCAGCACCTGGATTGTGCTCATGGTGAACGCGCTGATCAGCCCGGGCATCGCTGGGGCTCTGGCGACGAGCCAGCACTTTGCCTGAGGCGCCGACACGGAAAGGGGACCCGGTGGTCGGGCTCTCCGGGGGGCGCGCCGGGATCCTCTGCCCGACGGCCCGGGCACCCGTACATGTCCGAGGGCGCGGGTTGCACGGTCCACGTCGCGCACGCGATCACGCACTACAGTCTCATGATTACGGTCCCCCTCGTGGTCGTGGCGTTCGTTGTAGGGGGCCAGCGGGTTCTACGCAGGACAGCCGCGGGCCGAACGGAGCGGAGTCCACGCCGGAGGGATGGCGAACCCACATTCGACTCGCCGGACTGCTCGGCCTCGCCACGAGCCTGATGGGCGCGCGCTACCTCCCGGACCCCAAGCCAGTCGCGGCCGGATTCGACATCCACGGCGCGTTAGGCGAAGCAAGCCACGGCGCTGCCTGGCTGGCCGTCAAAGCCGTGCGCGACGTCGCCATCGGGATCGCGATCGCCGCGCTCCTGATCGACGGAGCTCACCCGTAGCTCGTCTAGCTCATGACCGCCACCGCCCTGATTCGATCGCCGATGGCACGACCGTCCTACGGGCCGGCGGCCCGAAGTCGCCACCTACAGCATCCACTGGACCGCCGCCGCGCTCATGGTCACCGTGGCCGTGATCTCGCGGTGTGAGTCAAACCAACGACCGCCATGCGGTCCGACGCCACAGCCCGAAACCTCTCCCGATCCCGCCGAGCACTCCCCGCGCCCAAAGAGGCTTGCGCCGAGCGAAAGGCACGACGGACGTGTGAAGACCTCCGACTCAACCGAGCCGATGCGCCACGTACAGAAAGGAGACAGCGAATGACTCCCGGCTTCACTCTCGCGGACGTCAGCACCGAGCGGTCGTCGACTGGCTGGGGCTGTACGGCCTGCGCACGCCCGTCGTCGCGGTCTACGCGATCAGGCAGGCCACCGGATTCATCCTTGTGGACACGGGCGTCGTCGGGTACGAGCACGCCCATCTGCGGGCGCTGGCCGAAGTGGAGGACGTCCCCCCGGGGGGCGTGCGGATCACGGACATCGTTCTGACCCACGGGCACGACGGCCACACCGGGCCACGGATCCGCCTGGCTGGCCGTCAAGGCCAACCGAGACATCGCGATCGCGATCGCGATCCTTCTCATCAACGGAGCCCCGCGGCTGCTCGGCCGGCTGATGCTGGCCATCGCTCTGATCCCGATCGCCGACGGGACGATCGTCCTGCGCAGCGGCGGGCCGAAGGCCATCGCGTATGGCGTCCACTGGACGACCGCCGCGGTCATGCTCATCGTCGCAGCGCTTCTCATCGCTAGAGACTTCGCGGGGCCGGCACCTCGTCACCTCGGACGGCTCGCGCCCGAGGCACCCCCCTCGCGTCGAGACCTGGCGCTACCTCAATCAAGAGGTTGCGAGAGTGGGGCTCACCGGTGTCCGTGGTGCGGATAACCGCACCTCGCTGACAACCGTCTAACTGCGCAGGTAGGTGAGGACCGCGAGGACGCGGCGGTGGGTATCGCCTGCCGCGGGAAAGTGGAGCTTCTGGAAGATGCTCGTCACGTGCTTCTCCACTGCGCGCTCGGTGACGACGATGCGTTCTGCGATCGCGATGTTGGAGAGGCCCTCGGCCATCAGCTCCAGCACCTCTCGCTCGCGCGGCGTGAGCTCGGCGAGCGGATCGTCTCGGCGCCGGCGGCCCACCAGCTGAGAGACGACCGAGGAATCGAGCGCCGAGCCACCCGCCGCGACCCGGCGCACGGCCGCGGTGAACTCCGGCAGATCGTTGATGCGGTCCTTGAGTAGGTAACCGATGCCGTCCGCGCAATCCTCGAGTAGCTCGATCGCGTAGTCGGGTTCGGCGTATTGGGAGAGTACGAGCACTGCGGTGTGTGGGTGCTTGGCCCGGATCTCCTTCGCCGCCCTGAGTCCCTCGTCGGTTTGCGTCGGGGGCATCCGTATGTCGACAAGCGCGACGTCGGGTTCATACGACCGGACCTTGAGCAACAAGTCTGCGGCCGTCCCGCTGCGGCCCACGACCTCGAAGCCCTCGTCTTGGAGTAGGCGCGCGACTCCCTCGCGCAGCAGCACCGAGTCATCAGCGACGACGACGCGAGTGCGGTCGGCGACGGCCGCCTGGTCGGCGCCGGCCGATGGATGAGCTAGTCCGTTCATATCGAGGTGCTCGAGACAGCAAGCCGGACTTCTGTGCCCGCGGGCACACACCCTCGTCGACCGGCTCCGCCGCTGAGCGCAGACAGGCGCGAGCATGGAAGTCCTGATCCATAGTAGACCCGGCTTGAGCGTTAGGCACTCCCCCGAGGCGCCGGCGGCAGGCCATCTCGCAAATTGTCGAGATTCTGACCATCCGGGCCCGTCGCACGCCTTGCTCGTTGCGATCTGACGCCGCAAGGTTTGTCGCAATCCTGACACATACGATTCGCTGACACCGCGGCACCGTAGATTGATCACATTCGGGCGCTAAACTGACCTCACGGAGGCGTGTGCCGTGAGCGCAGCGTTAGTACTAGGTGCGTGAGCATCGTCTACTGCTGTTAGGTCTGCGACGCATTACGCCGTGGGGTCTTGTGTTGGCGGGCTCGGCCGCGATGCTGCTGATCGCGGGCGCCGTGCTCGTTGCTCTGTGGCTTTCGAGTACCGAGACTCGTACGGTCTCCTCGCATCTGCCGGCCTCGCTGGGGGGGATTGAGCTACGCGTGCAGTCGGGCGACGTCGCGATCGTCGGCGGCAGCCAGACAGGGTTGTCGATTTCGAGCTCCGATCACTCGGTGTTTGGACATGGCCCGCGCGAGCGGCGGTCGCTGCGCGGGGGCATCCTTCGGATCTCCTCGGGCTGCCCGCAGATGGTGGTCGGCTCGTGCAGCGCCAGCTACCGCATAGACGTCCCCAACGACGTGCCGATCAGTATCCGCACCGAGCACGGAGACATCCGGCTCGACGGCTATCGCGGCTCCGCGGATATCGCCACCGACACCGGCGCGATCGACGTCGAAGGCTATTGCGGCTTCGTGCTTGGCGCCGCCTCGGCTAGCGGTGACGTCAGGGTCTCGAGCGCATGCTCGCCGGAACGACTCACGCTGCGCAGCGATAGCGGCAACGTGTCCGCGACGGTTCCGCCCGGGAACTACAGGATCCAGGCCGCCTCCAACGCGGGTGCTACCAGCGTCAAAGGGTTGGTAGACGATGGCGGTGCGCCGTGGGCGATCCAGGCCCTTTCGAACACGGGCAGCGTCAGGTTGAGCGACGGCTCATGACGGCGCTCGAACTCCGTGACAGCGGAGAGCTGGCGATTCCGCGCCGGCTCGTCGATGCGGTCCGCACGCTCCTGTTTCTGCTCGTGAGCCTGGTGGTCGGTATCGGCTATCTGGTGTTTCTGCCGATCGCTGCAATCGCTGATCCGGCGGCGGTTCGGCGTATGCTCGAGTGTGAACGAGCGCTGGTCAATCGGCTGCTATGCGCGCGGGTCCCGGCTCCGCCGCCCCTGGCACCCGACACCACGGTGAGCCGACAGCAGATCGCGTTCCTGGCCGGAAAGCTTCCGATCAGCGTGGGTGCGGGGATCCTGTGTGCGATCCCGGCGGCGCTGTTCGTGGAGCTGGTGGCGCACTCTATTCAAGGGCTCACTGCGAGCAACAGCGCATACCTCGGGCCGTGGCCGCTGGGTCCCGTCGTCGGACTTGTGCTCCTGCTCCTCGCCATACCGGCCCTCATGCTGTCCGTGGGCACCCTCGAGGCGATGGCGACATTGATTTCGCAGTTCAGCCGCGGCGGTTTGTCGAGCCCGGCAGGCGCCGCGGTGCCCGTGCGGGAGGCGCTCGCCGAGCGCCTCGGCGATCGAACCCTCGCGATCGCGTACTGGCTCCCGGAGCGGCAAGAGTTCGTCGACGAGCGAGGCCATCCGGTCACGCTTCCCGAGCCGGGCACGTCCAAGGCATGGACGGCGGTGGAGCACCACGGCAACCGGGTTGCCGCGATCATCCACGATGCGGAGCTGCAGGCCCGCCCCGAGTTGGTGGAGGCGGCAGCGGCCGGAGCAGTGCTGGCGCTCGACAACGAGCGGCTCAAGGCCGACCTCAACGCCCGGCTCCAGGACCTGCGCGCCTCCCGTCGGCGGATCGTCGAGGCCACCGTCGAGACCCGCCGCCGGCTCGAGCGCGATCTCCATGATGGGGCCCAGCAGCGTCTCGTCTCGATGTCTGTCGATCTCCAGCTCTTGCGCGGCCGACTGACGGCCGAGCCGGCCCTCGAGCTGCTGGACAGCGCCGTTGCGACGCTCGGTGAGGCACAGACCGAATTGCGGGAGTTGGCCCGCGGGATCCACCCGCCGATGCTCGCCGACCGTGGGCTCGTTCCGGCGCTCGAGGCGCTCGCCCGGCGATCCACCGTGCCGGTAGAGCTCGATCTGCGACTGAATGGACGCCTCCCGAAGCAAGTCGAGACCGCAGGCTATTTCGTCGTGGCTGAGGCGCTGACCAACGTAATCAAGTACGCGGGCGCTACCCATGCCCGGCTGACGGCCTCAGACGCCGGCGGCGTGCTCTGGCTTGAGGTCGACGACGACGGCGTCGGCGGCGCCGACCCGGCGAACGGCAGCGGACTCAGCGGGCTCAGCGACCGTGTCGCCGCGCTCGACGGCGAGCTGGTCGTCGATAGCCCGGTCGGCAAGGGCACGCGTGTGAGCGCCAGGATCCCGTCGTCCGAGGCCGAGGCGTGAGCGGCCGCGTCCGAGGCCGAGGCGTGAGCGGCCGCGTCCGCGGCCTCGCGCCGATCGGATTGGGCGTGGTTGTGGCGCTCGTTGTCGCAGGCTGCGGGGGTCACGCAGCCAGCGCGCTTCCGCAACAGCCGGGACTGCCGGCGATCAAGGCCGACCCGGCCAACGCGGCCGTTGGCGCCGCCGCCGGGGTCAACATCTTCGGACAACACCGCCGGCGACTCCGGATCTTCGTGATCACTCACGGACAAGCGTCCGACCCGTTCTGGGCGATCGTTCAGAACGGCGCCGAGGCAGCAGCAGCCCAACTTGGGGTATCAGTCACATACGAGGCCCCCGATATCCACGACATCGCCCGCATGCGCGAGATGATTCGCAACGCTACCGCGACCAGGCCAGCCGGCTTGGTCGTATCGCTGCCGAATCCTGCCGCGCTCGCCCCAGCAATCCGCGCCGCGGAGCGGGCCGGGATCCCAGTCATATCGATCAACTCCGGCAGTGCCGCGTTCGCGAAGCTCGGGACGCTGCTGCACGTGGGGGAGAACGAGTACCAGGCGGGATACGACGCCGGCGGCCGGATGCGCGCCTACCACGTGCATCGCACGCTCTGCGTCATCCCCGAGCTAGGCAACCCCGACCTGCAGCAGCGCTGCCGTGGCTTCGCCGCCGCGCTCACCGCCGCCGGAGCCCAAACCAGCGTGCTAGACGTAAACCTCCAGAACCCTAGCGCCGCCGAGCAGCTGATCGCGGGGGCGCTGCGCAAAGGAAGCTTCGACGGACTACTCACGCTCAGCGGCGCCGTAATCGCAACACCTGCGCTCAACGCGCTACAGGCCGACCACCTGCTCGGCCGGCTCACCTACGCCACGTTCGGAATTGGCCCGCAAGTCGTAGACGCAATCCGCGCTGGCGAGATCGCGTTCGCTGCCGATCAGCAGCCCTTCCTGCAGGGGTATCTCCCGATCGTGCTGCTCACCGAGTATCACCTCTACGGCGTCCTGCCCGATCGGGGAAAGCTGATCTCCACGGGTCCCGTCTTCATCACCAAGCACAACGCGGCCCAGGTACTGCGCCTGATCAACGAGGGTGTCCGCTGACGCGCGAGGGTTCTCAGGTCAGGATCTCCGCGAGCGCGGGAGCGGAGAGATCTGCCTTCGGGAGGAAGCCGCGAGCGCCACAGCGCGCGATCATGCCGGCGAAGTCACCGCGATCGTGGATCGACGTGAGCACCACCGCAGGGGGATCGGAATCGCCGGTGAGACGCAGCGCAACCTCGAATCCGTCGAGGTCCGGGAGCTGTACGTCGAGCAGAACGATCGTCGGGCGCAGCTCTCGAGCCGCGGCGAGCGCTAAGGCGCCATCCGGCGCCTCACCGACTACCTCGTAGCCGGCGTCCTCGAGAACGCGACGAGCACTCCTCCGAAAGCCCGGATGGTCGTCGACGATTAATACGGTCTGCGCGATCGCCTTATTGTCGCCTGCGATCGGGGCGGGGGCAGTACGGCTACCCGCACTATGCGCCGGGTTATCCGTACCGAAAAACGCCAGCAGGCCACATCGTCATCGAAGGGCGGGGTCGCGACGCTCCCGGGGTGACTTACACCGATTCCGGGAGGAAAGAGCGATTGCAACGAACAAACGTAGCCGGGCGCGCTGGCAGATGGAGCTCGCAGCACCGCCGGACGGCGATTCTCGGTTGGCTTGCGTTCGTCGTTCTGGCGGTCTTCGCGGGCGGAGCGGTAGGCACCAAGCACATCCCGCGGGATAATGACGGCGTTGGCGAGTCGGGGCCGGCGCAGCAGCTCTTGCACGACGAGTTTCCGCAGCCGGCCAACGAGCAGGTGCTGATTCAGAGCGCTACATGGTCGGGCTGGTCGCCTTCGGCGCGATGACGGCGCTGATCTCGAGCGGAGCACGGATCGCGATCGAGCGGACCGACGGCTGGACGCAACAGCGGAGAATCACGCCGCTGGCATCGAGCGCCTACTTCGGCGCCAAGGTCATCACCGGATACGCGCTGGCCACCCTGACGTCCGCGCTGCTGTACGCATCGGGGGTCTCGCTTGGCGTCAGCCTCTCGACCGAGCGCTCGCTGGAGATGACCGGGCTGATCATCGTCGGGCTGATCCCGTTCGCGGCGCTCGTCATCTTCCTCGGCCACCTGCTGACCGCCGACTCGATCGGACCTGGGATCGGTGGTGTTGTATCGCTGCTGGCGCTGATCAGCCGGACCTGGTTCCCGATCGGCTCGCATGGGATCCTGTGCGACGTCGGTCAGTTCGTTCCCTCTTACTGGCTCGTGCGCGCCAGCCACGTCGGCGTCGGAGGCCGCGCCTGGAGAACCACCGGCTGGATCTGATCGCCGCCTGGACGGTGACGCTGGCGCCCCTGGCGCGAATTGCATATCGGCGCGACACCGGGACGCGCCTGACAACCCACCCAACGACTGAAGGAGAGATCCCCATGAGCACCACAACCCGCTGGGTCATCGACCCCGCCCACTCAAGCGCCGAGTTCCGCGTTCCCCATTTCTGGGGACTCGTGAAGGTCAAGGGCCGCTTCGACCGCCTCGACGGCTGGCTCGAGGTCGACGACAACGGCTCCCATCGCCTGGAGCTGATCATCGACGCCACCAGCGTGAACACCGGCCACCGAAGCGCGACGAGCACCTCCGCTCAGCCGACTTCTTCGACACCGAACGACACCCCGACCTTCACTTCGTCTCAAGCCAAGTCAGCAACGCCGATCACGGCCACCTCCATGTACACGGGGAGCTGCTCGCGGCCGGCGACCGGGTGGTGCTTGAACTTCGGCCCACGATGCGGCAGGTCGACGATCAGATCAAGGTCGACGTGAGTGCCACGGTCGATCAGCGCGAGCTCGGTATGACCTGGAGCCCACTCGGTATCGCCAGGACGCCCACCGTGCTGACGGTGCACGCGCACCTGCGCCCCCAGCGATGAGCGCACGCCGACCGATAGCCCCGGACCGATCCCGCTCGGGACAAGTTCAGGACCCCGGTGCGCGTTCAGGCCGCCGCAGCGCGATTGCGAACCAAGCTCCAGCAACTTGCGCAGACCGTCACGCAAACGGCCGACGGCCGACGGCCGACGGCCGACTCAGCATCGCCGCATTCCGGGTCAACCTGACCGATCGACAACGCGAACGAATCCGCAGCCTCGTCCTACGCATCGACTTGCCCCCGCCGAGACCGATCCACACAGCCATCACCGGTAGACGCGACGAGCGCCACTGGGGAGCACTCAGGGTCGACCAGCAGCAAGCGGCGACCGAGCTCATCGCCGCTGGCGTCATCGCCACCTACGACGACGAACTCATGCCAAGCCGACGTCTCGAAGCCGCGATCGACAACTTCCAACTCCAACGGCTCCGCTGATGACAACCAAGCGGCTGATCGCTGACACCCAAGCTGCCGAACCGCCGACATCCAAGCTGCCGACCACACGAGCCGGTGTGTGTAGAGCGGCGGTCGAATGACATCGGGGACAGCGAACTAGCGTTCGCTTGACGGGCGCACGGTCAAGGGTCGGGTAGGCGGGAGGCGCCGCGTGCCGCACGGCAAGCCGACTGGCACCGGTTTCCACCCGCCCCCCTATCAATCGGGTAGAGGCCAGGCTCGCCCTGGCCCCTCCCACACCACCCGGCATGCGGGTCCGCACCGGGCGGTTCGCTCAGCATTCCCGGAAACGGCGGTAGGGCTCGGTGAACCCTTTCAGGCCCATGGTCTTGTGCCAGTAGGCGTTCGGCAGTGCCCTTTGGAGTGGCCAGGACCCTGCGACACGCCAGTAACCCTTCTGCGACGCCGCCCATGAGCGGGCGTCGTGATCGGGGATTCCTAGCGAGCGGAGGTTCCGGTAGCGCGTTTGTGGGCGCTTCCACTCCTTCCAGCGCACCTGTCGTAGCCTGCGGCGCGACCACTTCTCGAGCTTCTCGAATGGCAGGCTGGTGGTGGCCAACGCGAAGTAGACCGTCCAGCCGACCGTGAAGCGGTTGATCTCC
>Ga0335081_10004188_pt1 | contig 22765 bp, 22 predicted proteins | sample Lox_Sample_35_FD_206713 | JGI IMG/M metagenome (GOLD analysis project Ga0335081, IMG submission 206713) | Soil microbial communities from Loxahatchee National Wildlife Refuge, Florida, United States - Lox_Sample_3.5 | ecosystem: Environmental > Terrestrial > Soil > Wetlands | place: USA...
CCGCCTGGCGGCGTCGTGGGGCTGCGCAACAACGCACACCGACCAGCGAAGGAGAGCACGAAGGTGAACGTCAACAGGTACACGTGCACGGGGCGCCTGACGAGGGACCCCGAGCTGCGCGAGCTCCCGTCCGGCAACACCGTCTGTGAGCTGCGCGTCGCCGTCGAGGCGATGGGCCGCGGCGGCGAGCCCGGCTTCATCACCGTCAGCGTCTACGGCCGGCCCGGCGAGGCCGCCGCCGAGCACCTCGACAAGGGGTGGCTCGTCGCCGTCGACGGGCGCCTGGTGTTCGGCGAGTGGGAGACGAGCACGGGCGAGAAACGCCGCGAGCACGCCGTGATCGGCAACGTCGAGTTCCTCGCCGCGCCCCGTCCGACCCCGGCCGAGCAGGAGGAGCCCGGGCGCTCGCGCCGCCGCGCTCCTGTCGCGGCCTGAGGCGCTCGACGCGCCTGCAGCTGCTGCCCCCGGCTTCGCGCCGGGGGCACGCCGCGCACGACCGACAGCAACAGAGAGGACCACGTGATGTCCACAGACCAACCCGACCCGCACGAGACGCTGAGCGCCTACCTCGTGGTGCTGCTCGGGCCGGCCCCCGCCGGGCGCTTTCTCGACCTTCGCTGGCGCACCGTCTCCGGCACGATGCGCCGGCGCTTTCTGCCGGCGAGCACGAGCCCGGACGCGCTGGCTCGCGTGGTCGCACATATGGGGGCCCGCGGCGACGTCTACGTCGGCGTCGCGCTGCGCGACGGTGACACGCACGGCGGCCGCGCCGCGATCGGCGCGATGCACGTCGCCTACGTCGAGTCTGACTCGCCCACGACGCTCGCGCGGCTAGCCGCCTTCCCATTGCCGGCGAGCATGGTGATCGGCTCGGGAACCCCTGGGCACCTACACGTCTACTGGCAGCTCGATCACCCCTACCCGACCAGCGAGGTCGAGACGGTCAACCGCCGTCTGGCTCTCGCGCTCGACGGCGACCCGACCTGCGCCGACGCGGCGAGGATCCTGCGCCCGCCGGGCACGCTCAACCACAAGCACGACCCGCCCGCCCGAGTCGAGAGGCTGGCGCTCAGGCGCGACGCGCGGTACCCGCTCGCCGCTCTCGCAGCGCTGCTGGGAGAGGATCCGTGTCCAGTTCCCGCCCGCGAGCGTCAGCCGCGGCGTGAGAGAGCCACCGGCCATCGGGGTCTGCTCGCGATCCCGGCGGTCGAGTACGCGCGGGTCCTGACGGGCCGCGTGCCGAACAGGGAGGGGAAGATCCTCTGCCCCTTCCACGACGACCACGACCCGAGCCTGCAGCTGTACCCGGACGGCGGGTTCTACTGCTTCGGCTCCGGCTGCCGCGCCGGAGGGAGCATTTTCGACTTCGCTGGGCGGGTGTGGGGGATCACGCCGCGCGGCGCCGGCTTCATCGAGCTGCGCCGGCGCCTGACCGACCTGTTCACAGGTGAACGGGGCGTGAGTGACTGGCCGGCTGGGGAGCGGGTCTCGCCGTCGGGGTTGAGCCGCACGCCCTGAAGGCCAGCAGACCGGCGTCTGCCGGCGCGTCAAGCCCTCCGCTGCGCGGCGCCTGCGGCGCTCCCTGTCGGGAGAGGGCTTGACCCGCCTCGCCGGCCCGCTCTGGCCCGGGCGTGCTCAACCCCGACCGCAAGGAGAAGAAACCGATGAGCGCACCAACCTCTCAGGCAACCGCGCGGCAACTGCGCTATCTGCGCGAGCTAGCCGCACGCAGCGCGACGACGTTCACCTATCCGGCAACTCGCCGCCAGGCGAGCGCTGAGATCGCGCGGCTGCGGGCGCTGCCGCGTCAGCCTCGTGAACGCTCGCGTGGTCACCACGACGGTGACCTCGGTTATGCGACCGCGGTTCAGCCGCACGAAGTCACAGGCTACGGCGCGTCGGCGAGCTGGGCCTCACGGGGAGGCGACGGCAGATGACCGCGCTCAGTGCTCCAGCACGTGCTCGGCCCACGCCGCGCCGCACGTCTGCGGTCGCTGCCCACCATCACGAGGCGCGAGCCGGCGAACGGCAGGGTGTCCGGCTGCTCGCGTCCTACCGCGGGCTGAGCGGCCACCGGGACGTGATCGCGCTCACTCGTTCCGATGGTTGCGCGCTGGTGCTCGACCGTGCCGCCGGGTGCGATGAGGACGCGCGGGTCGTGGGGATTCTCGGGCAGGACGAGCCCGCCGGCAACGCGCAGCTGCTGTGCGCTCACTATCTGGCTGACCCGACACGCGGCCGCTGCAGGGCGATGACGCCGGATGATCTTCTCCCGGCCGAGCGCCCTGCGCCAGCGGTTGACGGGGCGCTGGACGGACCGCTCGTCGACCGGCGTGGCCGGGTCTACTTGATCGCGCCGACGCCGGGCGTGGCAGGGGTCGCCGAGCTCCGCTGGACGTGTTCGCTTGCGCCTGGCTGCGGTTCGGAGGTCCTGCCGCTTCGCGAGGTGGTGGGCGCCCTTGAGGCCTACGAGCCGGCGCGGTCGGTCACGGTGCGGGCGCTCGCGGCCGCGTCCGGGGAGCCGTTCGTGTTCGTGGCGCGTCTGCGCGGTGAGCTCGAGCGTCTTGACCGCAGCCCGATCGTGCTGAACCGGGGGCTGCGCGAAGCGGTGGAACATGAGCTCGCCGCGGGAGCGAGCCTGAGCGCGATCGCGATGCGCTGCGGGCGGCACAAACGCGACCGCCGCGGCAATCCGAGCGGTGAAACGAGCTGGCTCTCGCGTCGCATCGGGCTGCTGCCCGAGGGCGGCGGCACGGAGCCGACGCCGTGGGTGCACTCCGACACGCTGGCGCTGATCGCGCGCGAGGGGCTCGCTGTGAGTCCCCGCGAGGTGGAACTGTGAGCCGCCGTGGGGCCGGCGCGGCGGCGGCGCGGCCCGCTCTCGACGCTGGCACGCCTTCGACACTCGGGGCGGCAAATCCCTGCCGCTCGCGCCCGGTGAGCAGCCGCGTGGAGGAGGTGGCGCTGGTGGCGAGCGCGCGGCGCGCCCTGCTGCTGCGCGCTCACCGTTTCAGGCTCCGCCATGAGGATCTCGAGGACTGCTACGGGCAGGCGACGCTCGAGTTGCTCCGCCAAGCCCGCGACGGGCGCAGCTTCGCCAACGAGCGGCACCTGGCGAGCGTGCTCGAGCAGCGCTTCCTCTCGCGCATCAACGACCGCAGACGCGCGCTCGGTGGACGCAGCCCGATGCAGGCCGCGCTCGAGGGCGCACTACCGCTGAGCGCCTCCCCCGACGAAGAGCAAGTGCAGATCACCGACGCGCGCGCTGACGTCGAGCGCCTCGTGCTCGCGCGTGAGGACCTGCGACGCCTGCAGGCGCTCGCCCTGATGCTGAGCGAGGACCAAAGGCTCGTGCTCTCAAGCCAGATTGCGCAGCTCGGGTGCGCGGAGTTTTGCCGCCGTTTCGGCTGGTCGCACGAGAAGTACCGCAAGGTCGCACAGCGCGGCCGCATGCGCCTGCGCGTCCTGCTCGAGCGCGAGGAAGCGCCGGTCCCCCGGGTGGGGGCGGCAGCAGACGTATCCCCAAATCGAAAGGAGATTGCAGGATGTCACGCCGTAACCTGACCGAGGCCGAGCGGGCCGAGCGCCGCCGAGTCGATCGTGAGCGACTGGACAGCGCTGCCCGCGCGCTGCTCAGCTCGGAGGGCTGGCAGCGCTGGGTCCGGGTGCGCGCCACGAACGGGCTGTCGCGCTACTCGTTCGGCAATCAGCTTCTGATTGCGCTTCAACGCCCGGACGCGACATATGTCGTAGGGTTCCGCGCGTTCCTCGAGCTGAACCGGTGTGTGCGAAAGGGCGAGCGCGCGATCCGGATCCTCGCGCCGATGAGCGTCCGCACCGGCGAGCGCAGCCGCGGCGGCGACCCTGACGCGGGGGACGAGCGCCGCACCGTATTCCGAGCGGTCTCGGTGTTCGACGTGTCACAGACCGACCGGCTGCCCGACCGCGAGGCGGTGCCGTTGGAGCCGCCCTCACAACCGATCGAGGGTGACAGTCATGCTCACCTGTTGAGGCCGCTTGAGGACCTCGCGATGGAGCTCGGCTTCTCTGTCAGCTATCGCGCGGTCGAGAGCTCCGCCGAGGGTTGGTGTGACACGGGCAAGCGTGTGATCGTGGTCAACAACCAGCTGCCCGCGAACGCTCGCGTCCGGGTATTGGTGCATGAGACGGCCCACGCGCTGGGGGTCGGCTACCGCGAGTACGGCCGCCGTCGCGCCGAGGTACTGGTAGACACCGTCACCTTCGTAGTATGCGGCTCGGTCGGCCTCGACACCTCCTGCTCGAGCGTTCCATATGTCGCCGGCTGGGGCGAGGACGGTGACCTGGAGGCGATCCGCGGCTTCGCCCAGACCATCGACAAGCTCGCCGGGCGTATCGAGCATTTCCTGTCGGCCCACGTAGCTGTTCATTGCTGAATCGGCGGCTGCCCATGCTCGCGAACACGTGGCCGAGCGCCCCGATATCTCCACCGGCCACCCCCTCCACGTAGGGTTCTACCTAGCACATGGCCATCCAGGTATGTCACTAAGCTACGTCCGTGCCCGCTCGAGAGTCGCCTGACCATCGAGCCACCTTTTGTAGTCGCGGGATTTCCGAAGCCTATCGAGAGCGGGCCACTCGGCCACCTCGTTGCGCGTCATATTTCTTTCCTCATTCACAACGCGTTTGAGCAGCGCGTACACGCCCAGGGAATCACCTGTTAGTGATCGCTTGAGAAGCTCGTACCGCCCAGCCTTTTTCGCCACGTCATAACGCTCGATCTCTTCCTTCTTGATATATCGATCGGGCTTTCCTAGTTCCTTGCCAAGCTGTTGGCGCGCAAAGAAGCAGTTGAGTGCGAGCATCGGCGCCTTCTCGCGGCCGCCCTCGAGGACCATCGCCAACTCGCCCAGACTCCACGCAAGCGCATACCGGGGTTCGCGCGGCTCGAGCAGCGCCTTCGTGATCACGCGGAACTCCGCGCCTAGCTTGAGCTGTAGAACCTCTAGCTCCGTCACTGTTGCGCGTTTTGGTCGCCGCGAGGGTTGTCGTTTGGCGATCTCCGTCATGAGCATGAGGCCGAATCGTAGGCCGAGCGCCCCGATAAAGTCGACGATCAGTTGCCGGTCAGCAGCGTGTCCCGGCTGGTAGATTGCGTGTGCCGCAACACTCGGGCCCAGTCTCGTGGGCCCGTGGATCGCCTCGCGGCGGAGCCCGGCGAGACCGTCCCAGATGCCTCGTGCACATGGACGCGTCCCAGCGGCGCACATGAAATCCAGACGATCGACGAAACCAGGGTCGATGCCTGGGCAGTACTCCCCGTTCGCTGGCGGATGGGGACCCGCACGATCGATTTCAGTGAGCGGCTGCGGAAACACGTGGAATCCCAACGAGTCCCCGACAACCTCGGCGATACCGATCGTCTCGTCGGAGCCCTGCTGCGCAAATCTTGCCACCTTGGCGACGATCGCGTCCAAGGTGTTCGTGTGTTCGAGGAGCTCTGAAGGTGGGCCCAGCTCGATCGCAAGCTTCTGTGAGTCGAAGAATCCGTCAAGCGCAGGTGCGATGGCGTCACCGAGCGTTGACAGCGCCAGCGTAACGAGATCGCGTACTAGGCGCTCATACTCGCTCACGACAGCCACGAGCCAGGCGCCCACGGCACGCCGCAGTACATCGGGTCGCGACGTGCGCATCTTGATTTCGATCAGCGTGTCCCAGGCGTTTGTCAGACTGCCAAACATCTCAGCGAGTTCGGCCGGCCCCGCGCTGAGAGCCTTTTGCCGTAGCTCGGCGGCTCGAATCGGACGCTCAGATTCGGGGAGTCGCTCTATGCGCGCCGCGAGCTGCTGTTGGACCATTTGCAGGGCCTGGCGAAACACCGGACCATCCCGAATCACCTCTCCGTCGCCGTGGATGTCCGGCCTGTGAAGGGCGCTTCCCTTGGACACCTGCGTCGCCGTTTCGAGCTCCTGGTCAATCGCGCCCTGGCTCGGGGCGGGTCCGTCATCTGCGTTGGCTAGGTCAGCGGCCATCTCCCTCAGAGAGTCGGTCGCACTCAGGAAGTCAAAAAAGAGATCGTCCGCATCCTGTAAGAACTTCGGAAACTTCCGTCGCGGACCTCCCGACGACTCTCCGCCGGGCCGACGGCTCATCGTTGACTCATGTCGCGGCGCGGCGCAGGTAGGCGATCGCTGGGTCGCTCCGCATGAAGAAGGGCCGGCCGTATTTTGCGCAGATCGCGCGTACCGCGGCCTCCGCGGCATCATGGACATAGAAGTCCCATGGTGTGGCATCGTCAGTGAAGTCCAACGGTGCTCGGCGCGAGGGACGCGCCCTTGTCATCCCGAGGACCCGCTGCGTTTGGCTTAGGATAACTCCCGCGGGATCTACATACCAATCTCCCCCAAGTACGATGTCGGCAGACCGGGCCCCGCGTTCTGCGATCTCGGCGTACTCGGCTGCTGGGATATCGGGAATAAACGGTCGAATCGCGAGCACAGAGCGAATGCCGAGGTCACGAAGGGTGGCGACCTGCTCCAGCCGTGTTGCGGGCGCTGCTATCGGATCCGGCTCGAGTCCCGGATGGTGCAGCTGCGAGACGCTCGTACATCCGATCAGCAGCCTGCGCGACTGTCGATAATGTCTCGCGAGTACCGCCAGCCCGTGCTGCTCGCGGGACGTAAAGAGGTGCCTGGTGGTGAAAAGCACGTCGCAGTCGACGCGCCGCAAGGCATCGATCAGCGCGATTGCCTCTTGCGTTCGAGGTGGCGCAAATGAGTCAGTGTCACCACTGATGTAGACGATGTCGTAGTGCTCACGCTGGGACAGGAGCCAGCTGATGATGTCTTGGACGCTCGCGCCCTGCTGATAGCGCGGAAAGGGACCTTGCACGTAGCAAAACGGGCATTTGAATGTGCAGTAGTTGCGAAGCTTCACAGGACCAAGCGAGACCATGGCCCTGCGGTTTGCGCCGAGGTGGTAGGGCGTGCCTAGGAGGCTTGTCGTTGGCTGGCCCGCAGGAGTCATTTCGAGCAACCTCGTATCGGACATTAGGGGCATCACTCCTTTCGGGCTTTCGTGTTTCTCGGAATTTGCGTGATCGTCGCGAACCGCCCAGGGACGTTCTTGAGTCGTCGCTTCGGGGATCGCGGTGAGCGGTGTGTCGCGTCGGTGTAGTAGGCCTCAAGCCAGCCCACCTGCTCTTCCGCTCGCGTCCGTTCGCGCGTGTCCTGTATATCGACTGCTTCCTTGCCCGCCGCGACAATCGCCTCAGCGAGTTCCATCAAGTCCTCGTCGAGGTATTGGATGAAGTCCACGAACAGGGTCTGGTCGTCGCCGTCGACGGCAAGCGGCGCGATTCTACCGGCGGCGTCGGCGTGCACGATCTGGCTGGCGCGATCTAACATCATGATGCGTGGATAGAACGTGTCCTTCTCGGCTCTCGCGGCTTGGGTGAGCCCCGGACCGAACGCCACCGTCTCGCTCTGGTAGTGCAGATCAACGGTCACGGCGCCTCTGAGGAACACGCCCTCGAGTGCGAATCGGGCAGCCAGGACCCCGACGCTACGTGTCACGGTCGAGAGCGAGCGCCACCCGTCATACGGAACCGACACGCAGACGTTGTCCGAGAACCACTGCGAGCTGAGACCGAAGGCATACTCCTCGCCGTGTAGAAAGCGGCGCCCGTCGGTCTGGGCCGCATGCATCACCTGCAGAAAGCGCGCGGCGGTCTCTGGATCCGATGAGCGCCGACTTATACCCATCGCATCCGCGAACGCGACCGCACAATCCGCCAAGACAGGCTCAGCGGCCTGAACTCCAAACAGTTGGTTCTCGGCTCTCCCCACCCCGTGCCGCAGCCTACCGTGAACCGCCTCGAGCCGGCGCGCAAATTCAAGGTGACCGTCAGGTGCGTACCGACCATGTGCGGGCATCTCGATGAATGATCACAGTACGGCGATAGCTCGATGGTTCCCCGCTTCTACTCAAGAACGCCTAATGCAGCGAGGCGCATACGCCGCAGCGCACGTGGCCGGCCGACGCCGCTACCTCGCCGGCGCCACGGTCAAAGCAGTCCGCGCAGTGACCCTCAGAGAGGGCGAGCCTCGCCTCTCTGTGCGACGGCTGCAGAAGCTTTCGGACGCTCGTCTCGTCTCTGGTTCCTCGCTGGGGTCCAGCCTTGCCCAGTTTCGACCGCGCCGGTCTGGTGCTTCAACCCCGCGAGGGGGTTTCCCCTCGCCGCTGTTCCGGGCTTCGGTTCTGCGCGCCGGTCGGCGTCGCTCTTGGGCGGTTTCACTACTAGCAGCAACCAACCAATGGAGGTCGAGCCCGAGTGCACCTGGCCTGTGAGGCTCGTGTCACGCGGCTCGCTCTCGACTGGTGCTCGAGCGGGGGCTTTGGCTTGTCAGCGCTCCGCGGACAGCTACGTCGAGGCCCATCTTGCTCTGCACGGCCTCGGCCATGTCGGCCTCGAACACGACGTAGGTGTTGCGCCCGTCGAGCTTTGCCTGATACAGCGCGATGTCCGCGTCGCGCAGCAACTCGGCAGCGGATCCGTGGTCTGCGGCCGCGATGCCGATGCTGGCGGTGACCGTCACGGCGGTCTGCTGCTCGCCGAGGGGGATTGGCTTTCGCAGCGCGTCGAGCAGTCGCTCGGCTACCGGCTCGGCTCCGGCGAGCAGCGACATGTTGCCGGCGACGACGATGAACTCATCCCCGCCGAGCCGTCCGACGGCGTCCAGGTCGCGCATCAGCCCATCGAAGCGTGCGGCGACGACTTGCAGCACCTCGTCCCCGGCGATGTGCCCGAGCGTGTCGTTGATCGCCTTGAAGTTGTCGAGGTCGATGAACAGCACGGCGACGGCCGCTTTGCTGTGACGGGCGCGGAGCAGCATCTGCTGCAGCCGGTCGAGGATCAGCGCCCGGTTGGGTAGCCCGGTGAGCGTGTCGTGCGTCGCCATGAACGTCAGTTCGTCCTGGCGGCGCTTGAGCTCCTGATCGGCGCGGCGGCGCTCGGCGTCGAAGTAGTCGCACAGCTGCACGAGCGTCAGGCGCAGGCTCGTCTCGAGCATCCAGCGGGCGCGTTCCAGCGCCTCCGCTCCGATCGAGTGCTCTGTGGCGGTCTCGGCGAGCACCTCGTGGGTGGCGTCGCGCCAGCGCCAAACGCGCTTGGTGACCTCGGCCAGCGGCGCTGCGCGCTGCGCGGCGAGCTGCCCGATGATCGCCCAGACCTCCTGCCCGACGCTGATCGCCTGCTCGGAGCTCGCACCGGCCATCCAGCTCGCGACCGCCTCCGTTGAGATCTCGCCGATTAGCCTGAAGCGCTCCTCGATCTCGGGGCTGAGCTGCACCCCTGAGCTGTCGTTGCGTTCGATCGTGCGCGTTAGCACCGCGGGGATCTGCGTCCGCAGCCGCTGCCCGAGAGCGTGGAGCTCAGCCGGCGTCTCCTCGTCCGGGTGGGCCGTAAACGTTTGTGGCATCTGCACGAACACTGGTTGCCGGTTCGGCGCCTTGCTCACGATCTGCGAGGGGTCATGGATGCTGCTAGACGCATGTTTTTTTCTTCTCGGTCGTCCGCTCGCGGCGCTCGCGCCCTGAACCCGGCATTGCAGCTGGCGGTGCGCGCCATACAGCCGGATCGGCGGCGTGACGTGTCCGCTCTCCCGCGCGTGTGCTTGGCCGCCCTTGCAAGCGCACTGCCGTCGTTTATCGTTTGGTCCTGACCGGCCTGGGGGCGCTGCCCGTGGGCATACGCGCTTCGAGCCAAGGGGAGCCCATGTCTGCAGCCGATACCGCATCCGCCGCCGAGGCTGTCATCGCCTCGGTCACCGAGCCCTGCACGAACGAGGGCGCTTTCTCGCTTGCGCTCAGCCAGGACCAGAGGGATATCCGCGACTGGGTGCATGGCTTCGCCGCGGAGGTCGTGCGGCCAGCCGCGCACGATTGGGACGAGCGGGAGCAGACGCCGTGGCCGATCATCCAGGAGGCCGCGAAGATCGGCCTGTATGGGTTTGAAGGTCTCGCACAGTTCTTCGCCGACCCGACGGGGTTGACGCTCCCGATCGTCAACGAGGAGCTGTTCTGGGGCGATGCGGGGATCGGCATGTCGATCATGGGCACAGCGCTTGCGGTCGCGGCGATCTTCGGACAGGGCTCAGGGGAGCAGATCGGCGAGTGGATCCCGCGCTGCTTCGGCACCGTCGACGACGTCAAGGTCGCCGCGTTCTGCGCGTCGGAGCCGAACGCCGGGTCGGACGTCTCCAGCGTGCGAACCAAAGCGAAGTTCGACGAGGCGGCGAGCGAGTGGGTGATCAACGGGCAGAAGGCGTGGGCGACGAACGGCGGCATCGCGGACGTGCACGTCGTGATCGCGACCGTCGACCCCAAGCTCGGCGCGCGCGGCCACGCGGCCTTCGTCGTGCCGATGAGTGAAGCCAAGGGGATCTTCCAGGGGAGCAAGGTCTCCAAGCACGGGCTGCGCGCCTCGCACACCGCCGACGTGTTCCTGGACGACTGTCGCGTGCCGGCCTCCTACGTGCTCGGCGGCAGAGAGAGGCTGGAGGAGCGCCTGGCACGGGTGCGCGAGGGCAAGAAAGCCAACTCGCAGGCCGCGATGCAGACGTTCGAGTCCTCCCGCCCGACGGTGGGGGCGCAGGCGCTTGGCATTGCACGCGCAGCCTACGAGTACGCGCTCGACTACGCCAAGGAGCGCGAGCAGTTCGCCCGCAAGATCATCGAGAACCAGGCGATCGCGTTCATGCTCGCGCGCATGAAGCTAGAGATCGACGCCGCCCGCCTGCTCGTCTGGCGCGCCTCATGGATGGGACGCAACAACGTGCCTTTCGAGAACGCGGAGGGCTCGATGAGCAAGCTGAAGGCCGGCGAGGTCGCGGTGTGGGTGACCGAGCGGGCGATCCAGATCCTCGGCGGCAACGGCTACGCGCGCGAGTTCCCGGTCGAGCGCTGGCACCGCGACGCGAAGCTCTACGACATCTTCGAGGGCACCGCCGAGATCCAGCAGCTCGTGATCGCACGCGCGATCAGCGGCATACAGATCAAGTAGCCACGCCCCATGCAGTCTCGCAACGACCGCTCCGAAGGCGCCCCCGTGATCGTTCGCACAGCGCTGCGATCGCGTCCCGACGAGGGTGCTGGGAGCGCTCGCGTGCCCAGCTCGCTGGCCGGACCGGCGCAGGTCGGTGAGCCGCTCAAGCTCCCGCCGGCTGTCGCGCTCCCGCGCTCGCTGCAGATCCTGCGCTTCAGCAAGCGCCAGATCGAGTTCGTGTTCCGCGCCCGACGGGAGCTCGGCGATGTGTTCCAGATGCGCGCCGGCATCGCCGGCGCCACCGTCGTCAGCTGCCACCCCGACCATGCCCGTTCGCTGTTCACGGCGGACCCCGCGCTGGTGCCTTCGCTGACGGCGGAGTCGCCGGTGCGCCCGATCGTCGGACCCAACTCGGTATTGACCGCCAACGGCACGCGTCACCTGCGCCAGCGCCGGCTGCTGCTGCCCGCGTTCCACGGTGAGGCGATCGACCGCTACACGCAGACCATCGAAGAGGTGACAGAACGGGAGATCGACCGCTGGCATATCGGCCGGCCGTTTGCGCTCGCCCCGAGGATGCAGGCCATCACCCTCGAGGTGATCATGTCCGCGATCTTCGGCGTGCATGGCCGCAGCGCACCAGGCAGCCCCGAGCAGCGTCTGCGCTCCACGATCAAACACCTGACGGCGGCCTCGACCTCTGCGCTGGCGAAGGTGGGTGAGATCGTCAACATGGGCCGCGCAGAGCCGGTCGGCCCTATCCGCACCGGGGTGCGCCAGCTCGATGCCGCGGTCTATCCGATCATCGCGGCTCGCCGCCGCGCGAGCGACCTCGGCGAGCGCGGCGACATCCTCTCGCTGCTGCTTCGCGCCCACGGCGAGGAGGGCGAGCTGCTCTCCGACTGTGAGCTGCGCGATGAGCTGATCACCCTCGTGCTGGCGGGCTTCGAGACGACCGCGAACTCGCTCGCGTGGACGTGGGAGCGGCTGCTGCGCAACCCCGACGCGCACGAGCGCCTCCTGGAGGCGGTGCGTGGCGGCCGTGACGCGGATGAGCAGGTGGAGGCGGCGAGCATCGAGAGCATGCGCTGCCGGCCCGTGGTACCGATCATCGGCCGGCGCGTCAGGGTTCCTTGGCGCCTCGGGCCCTATGTGCTTCCTGCGGGCAGCGCGGTCAGCATCAGCATCCTGCTGCTTCACCACCGCGAGGACCTCTACCCTGACCCCTTCACCTACCGGCCCGAGCGCTGGCTCGCCCGCAAGCCAGGCACGTATGAGTGGATCCCGTTCGGCGGCGGCACGCGCCGCTGCCTCGGCGCCCAGCTTGCAATGGCAGAGCAGCGGATCGTGCTCGCCGCTATGGCGCGCAGGCTCGACCTGCTGGCCGAGCACCCGGAGCCCGAGCACGCGCTGCACCGGAACGTCACGATGATCCCCGCGCGTGGCACGAGGGTGCTGCTGCGCTCACGCACCGGCTGAGGTCCGCTTCCGCGCATTGGGAGGGGCTGCTCGCGGGACCTCGGAAGCGTCTCGAGCGCGCCGGGGTGGCCGCCGCCCACCCACCGTCGACATCATATTTGATGTCATGATGCCCGGTGAGCTGGTGAGGAGCACGAGGGGCGAGCTGGGTTTGAGCCAACGTCAGCTGGCGTTCCGCGCCGGAATGACGCAGGCGGCGGTCAGTCGTATCGAGCGCGGCGTTGTGTCCCCGTCGTTCGGCACGCTGCGCGAGCTGATGCGTGCGATGGGCCGCGAGCCCGTCCTCTCAGCCGAGCCGCTCGCGACGGACTGGGATCCGGTGCATATGCGCAGTACGCGCGACCGCACTCCGGAGCAGCGGTTGCGGCTCGCGATCGGCTGGAACCGCTTGGCGGCGCGCCTGGCCGCCGCCGGCGCGAGGGCCCGTGCGGCTGCCTGACGGCGAGCTGTGTGACCCCGAGCGGATCTTCGCGGTTCTGGATGCACATGGCGTTGACTATGTGGTGGTCGGCGGGTTGGCGGTGCAGGTGCACGGTCACGTCCGGATGACGAACGACCTCGAGCTCATTCCCGCGCCGGACAGGGCGAACCTGGCGCGCTTGGCGGACGCGCTCAACGACCTCGGGGCGCGCGTCCTGAACCCGGGCGCCGAGGGTGCCGTGATCGAGGCGAAGATGCTTCCGCGCGCAACCCTCTGGCAGTTCGCCACCTCCGCCGGTGACGTCGACGTTCTCCCCGACGCGCCCGGAGCGGCGCCCTTCGCGGACATGCGAGCCCGTGCCTTGGAGGTGAGCCTCGGCGATCTGCGGATCCCGTTCGCCGCGCGCGAGGACCTGATCAGGATGAAGCGCGCTGCCGGCAGGCCGCTCGACCTTGCCGACATAGCCGCTCTCACATCGCAGGACGAGCGCCACCAGAACCGCTGATCCACCCTGGCGCTCGGCGGGCCCGCCGCGTGTGGCGACCTGCAGGGCGTGTGAGATACGGGTGTGAACGTCCAGAAGCCCGCAGCCAGCCTCGGTGTCGGTCCGCTGGTGGCGATCGGGATCGGCGGGATGGTCGGCGGGGGTATCTTCTCGGTGCTCGGGGTGACGGTGCAGGTGGCCGGCGCGGGCGCCTACCTGTCCTTCGTCGTCGGCGGAGTGGTGGCCGCGCTTACGGGTTTCTCCTATGCACGTTTGTCGGTGGCCGTCCGCAGCCGGGGCGGCACGGCGACCTTCTTGGACCGGGCGTTTGGCATCGGCGTCGCGGGGCCACTGAACCTGCTGTTGTGGCTGAGCTACTTCGTGATGCTCGGGCTCTATGCGGTGGCCTTCGGCGCCTACCTTGCCGCATTGCTCGGCCTGGATCCCAGCGGTGGGTGGCAGCGGGTCTTCGCGAGCGCCGTGGTGGTGGCCTTCGCCGCGCTGAATCTCGCGGGCGCGCGGCTCGTCGGGCGCGCCGAGTCACTGCTCGTCTACTTCAAGCTCACGGTTCTCGTCGTCTTCTGCGTCGGCGGGCTGGCGTTTGTTGACACCCGGAGGATCTCACCGGCAGCGTTCCCTTCGCTCGCCGCGATCGTGTACGCGGGGACGCTCATCTTCCTCGCCTACGAGGGGTTCGAGCTGATCGCCAACGCCTCCGAGGACGCCCGCGACCCCGAGCGCTCGCTGCCGCGCGCGTACCTGGTCGCGATCGCCACCGTGATCTGCATCTACGTGCTCGTCGCCTTCGTCGCCGTCGGCAACCTGGCGCCGGCGAAGATCTCGGCCGACCGTGACTACGCGCTCGCGGCCGCGGCAGAACCCTTCCTCGGGTCCGCGGGGTTCAAGCTGATCGCGCTGGCGGCGGTCGTCTCCACGTCGAGCGCGATCAATGCGACGCTCTACGGAGCCGCCAAGTTCACCTACCTGATGGCCCGCGACGGGGAGTTACCCGAGCGGCTCGGCAAGCCGATCTGGGATCGGCCGGTCGGCGGGCTGCTCGCGACCGCGCTGGGAACGCTCGTGATCGTGAACACCGTCAACATCGAAGGGATCAGCCTGATGGGATCGGCGGGCTTCCTCATCATCTTCGCAGCGGTCAACCTCGCCGCGAAGCGCCTGCTCGCCAACACCCGCCTTGCCGCGAGCGTCGAGCTCGCAGGAGCGCTCGCATGTGTGTGCTGCCTCGGCGCCCTGATCGCCTATGCCGCCACCCATATCCCCGGCCAGCTGGGTGTGCTCGCCGGCCTGCTCGGCGCCGCGATCCTAGGCGAGGCGCTGTTGCGCCGGCGCCGGGCGGCCGAGAAGCCGAAGGATCGATCCCCGGCCGCCAACACCGACGCGCCGCCCCCCGGACGCTGAGAATGCTGCCGGACGCGAATGTCCGCCTCCGCCAGTGCACCCGATGGAGCTACCGGCACCACGCGGGGTACCAGCCGTGCGTGCATGCGTTCGAGCCTCTCCGGGTTGTCTGCCGCGTCGTGTCTTGCCCGGTTTCGACACCGCCGGTCTGGCGCTTCAACCCCTGAAGGGGTTCCCCTTCGCCCCTGTTCGGGGCTTCGGTTCCGCGCGCCGGTCGGCGTCGCTTCGGGCGGCGTCACTAGCAGCAACCAACCAATGGAGGAACCGAAATGAACGTCAACAAGTACATCTGCACCGGCCGGCCGACCTGCCACCTATACGCGCGGCTCCCGACTTCGTGACGGCCGCACCTTAGCTTCTCTCCGCCTGATGAGATCCTGCGGCCATGGCCGACGTGGGCACGCATGGGCTCGTCGCGCAGGACTGCAGAGGTAATCTGAAGGCTCTGATGGCGCAGTACGGGCGCTCGTCGGTACGAGGGGCCGTTCCCGGCGCGTCGGGTCGCCTATTGCCCGGTCGACTTATCCTCAGTGTTGCGCGGTGCGCGCCGGAGCGAGATCAACGTCACCGCCACGCACACCGTGTAGAGCGCCACTATCGCCAACCCGAGGGAACTACCTCTGGTGAGCCACGTGAACGCGCCAGTGAACAGCACCCATTGTGCGATCAGGACCATGCTCAGCGTACGTCGGGCCTTTTTCACGCTCGCGGGATCCCGCGTCGTCGGTTCGGACGCGGCGCGGCGATAGTGTGCGGCGATTCCCCGCCTCGGCGCCGACGCCGCCAGCAGTTCACGCGTTGCGGGTATCCCGATGACAACCTTGCCCTCGGGATCGCCTGCTAGCCAGATGGTCTCGCCGTGATACTTGCGCATGCGTTCGCTCCGCCAGCGCCATGTGCTTGCGAGACGCAGCAGCTCACCTGAGCTGGCGGCTTCGCCCACGGGCAGCACCTCGAGTCCGGGGTTCAGGGGCTGCAGGCGCCCGCGCTTGACCCGTGGGAGGTATCGCGCACGGTAAGGACGCCAGGGCGAGTTGGCAAGTAGCCGTCGCAAGCGCCTCGCGCGAACCAGCGTCCCGATCCCTCCGGTAAGAAGGATCGATCCTGCAGCGAGTGCCAGGATCAGCAGGAGGACGGTGGAGCGAGGTTCGTTCTTCTCTGCGGGCGTTCGAATGTCGGTCGGGTGCCGAGGGTCATAGATGACGGTGACGCTCTCGCCTGGCGCGTAATAGCCGCTGGATTCAGTGAGCGCGATCGTGCCCCGCCAGAGTCGTCCGTCGGCCAGGTAGTCGACGCTGAGCGAGCCGCCGTGCGCGCCGCGGGAAACGCTCGTTATGCGTCCGGGCGTCCTGGCGCCGTGTTGCAGGAGCCACTTTGTGTGTTCTCCCTGAATAGCCACGACCACGAGGAAGGCAACGAGTAACGCGGCGCCTGCGAGCGAGATCCACCTCCCGCGTCGGCGGTAGCGCGTCAGAGCGGTGCGCGTGGCGCGATCATCGAGGGCCGGTCCCTTCGGTACGCCCGTATCCGCGACCGATACTGGGGTGCTGGCGCCAGGGCTCTGCTGGGTCGCCGTGGGTCGTCCGAACGGGTCCGTGGGAGACATGAGGTTTTGTCGGGCGTTCCGGAGGACTGCACCAAGCCGCCCGGCGCCGAATCCTAAAGGCGATGGCCTCGATGCTTGCTCGCTGCTGTTTCCACGTGAGATCCGGGCACTCGGCCGCTACTGCCCCTTCGCCAGGAGCAGCGGAGATACCCGCCTTCGGAGATACCCGCCTTTGATCTCGCGGCTGAGCGGCCTGCCCGAACTCGGTCCTCGTGGACGCTCGCCCGCCGCAGCGTCGGTCTTGGGCTGCGTGACTTTGAGCGACGAACCTAGGAGGCCAATGGCACGTCCCACGACGGCATGTCCCAGGGTCGGGAGGGCGGCTTCATCAAGATGAGCGTGTACGGCAGCGCGGGCGACGCCGCCGCCAAGTACCTGATGACGGCCGCTGGCCGTCGACCGCGCCGCAACAGTTGAGCAATGGCGTATGAGCCGTCGGCGGTCGGCGGCGTAAGCCGGACGGCGTGCTGTCGCGTGCCGGCCCTCCGGGTTGCTTGCCGCGTCGTGTCTTGCCCATGTTCGACGCCGCCGTCTGGCGCTTCAACCCCTAAAGGGGTTCCCCTTCGGTTCCGTGCGCCGGTCGGCGTCGCTTCGGGCGGCGTCACTCCCAGCAACCAATCAAGGAGGATCCGAAGTGAACGTCAACAGCTACATCTGCACCGTCCGTCTGACGAAGGACCCCGAGCTGCGGGCTCTGCCGTCGGGAACGAGTGTTTGCCAGCTGCGTCTGGCGGTCGACAACATGGCGCGTGGCCGCGAGGTCGGCTTCATCAACGTGAGCGTGTACGGCAAGGCCGGTGAGGCCGCCGCCGACTACCTCGGCAAGGGCTGGCTGGTTGCGGTCGACGGCCGCTTGGGGTACGGGGAGTGGGAGTCCGAGGGCATCCGTCGCCACGACTACCAGGTGGTCGGCAACGTCGAGTTCCTGTCGGCTCCGCGTGGGGCGGAGACCCCCGAGCCGGAGCCGGCAACCCCGGCTCGCGCCTCCTCGCGCAAGAAGCCGCAGCCGGCGGCCGCTTGAGCTGGTTGGTGGTCCGCGCTCCGGCTGCGGGGCACCACGCTCCCTCGGCGCGCCGCTCCTGGCGCTGTGCCGATGCTCGCTCTAGCGCTCGGCTTCGCGCTTGAGGCCTTCGACCGGGCGACGGCTCAGCAGCTCTCGGACCCGCGTCTCGGCAGCTCCACGCACACCTTTGCGCAGCAGTCCGAGCGTCCGGTTCAGCCCGATCTCGAGCGAATAGGTCGCGCGCGTCCGCCCGCCTCCCTGGTCCTCCAGCTGCCAGCAACCCGACAGGCAGGTGAGGTCGCCGCGCTCGCGCGTCCAGCGCATGCCGGTCGGCTCGAGGTAGTCGAAGCGCAACCAGACCGTGACGCTCGTCACGATCACGTCGATATGCGTCTCGACGAGGGCCGGGCGCCCTTGAGCGTCGTGTTCGAGCGCCCGTGCCTTGCGTATCGCGCCCTGCCATTGCGGCGCGCGCTCTACGTCGGCGATGATCTGAAAGCAACGCTCGATCGGCGCCTCGATATCGATCGAGCTTGTCCCCTCTAGATCGGCCATGAATCGTGCACCGTCGCGCCGGGTCGCCGAGCCGATGCGTCTGCGGGTCCCGTCGGCGCCGCCGTGCCGGTGCGCTGCCCGGCACGGCCGGGAGAGCGTAGGGCTACTGCTGGGCGGCCACCAGCAGCGACGTCAGCTGCGCGGCGAGCAGGTCGGCTGTCGCGCCGGGGTCCTGTGTGCCGTTGTCGATGGCGTGCCTCTCCAGCGGCCCGAGCCCGGCGAACTCCCGCCACAGGCGTTCCACGACCGCGGCGTCGCCGCGACCGCCGTGCGCGCGGTCTTTCACCCTCGCGTGACAGACGGCGAGTGGCGCGCGCAGGACGGCGTAGGCGACCGCGTGCCCGGCCGCACCGAGGGCGTCGGTGAGTGGTGAGAGGAACCAGCTGGGGAGCACGATCCCGTCGATGATCGTGAAGTAGCCGCCGGCCGCGTAGGCGGCGGCGGCCTGCCCGACGATGCGCATGACCGTGGTGTTCTGCTCGTGTGACTCTGGCTTCCACGGCTCGATGTACCCGGCCTTGATGAAGTGGAAGAACTGGTCGCACTCGATGTGCACGGCCCGAGGCCATTTGCAGGCGAGCAGGCCCGCGACCGTGCTCTTGCCCGAGCCCGGCGCACCGGTGAGGATCAACACGGGAGCTGCGCCTGCATCTACGCGCCTGGACGCGAGCGCGCCGGCATGCGTCCCGCGACCTCGCGCCGCGCAGCGGCTCACTCTGCTCCGCGGTCGTGATGTTTGCGCCCGCACGCTCGGGTGTGCCCTGGGCGGGCCGCCCTCGCTCGAGGCGCGAGAGGAGGATCGCGCGTTTCAGCGAGCGATCCTCCCCGGCGCCGTTTCGCCGCGCTAGAAGACGACTTCGAAATCGTTGCTGTCGTTGATCAGCAGCGAGCCGTTGCCGGTCTCGGTCGATTTGGTGATCACGAACTTCCCGGGCGGGTCGCCGGCCAGTTTGTCCGATTCGACCTTGATCGCCGCTTCGGACTGCCCGCTGATCTTCATCGAGCTCGCGGTCGATTCCGAGGCTGACAGCTGCCCTTCGTACTGGTAGAGGTCGATCCCGACACGCCCGGAGCCGTTGATCGTGTCGCTGTTCAGGCTCGCCTTGCCTTCTTCCAGGTCGATCCCCTCGTAGCGGTTGCTGGTCAGCAGGTCTTTGAGGATCGTCACTTCGGCGCTCGCCGGGACGCTTGCGCTGCCCGAGGCGTAGTAGACGCCGAGGTCGTTGTCGTTGACGCTGGAGCGGCCGACCGTCGACCCGGGTGCCGCCTGGTAGAACAGCACGCCCGAGGCCTGTTCGCCTTCGGCGCCGCAGCTGGCGACGTCGCACTCGTTGGCGGTGACGGTCGAGGACTTGATCGTGCCCTGGCCGCCGTAGGCGACCTCGATCCCGTTCTGGGCGATCCATGGGCTCGGGCCTTCCCCTGTGATCGTCGAGCCGGTCACGGTCAGCGTCGAGCCCGCGTACTTGACGGTCGGCCCGTTCTTCTCGTAGCCGCTCACCGTCACGTTCTTCAGGGCGGCGTGGCCGATCTCTTTCTGCGCCGCCGCGCCGACCTCGATGGCGATGCCGTGCTGGCAGCCCTTGTAGGCGTTGAGGCTGGTGCTCGCGCCGTCGACGGTGACGCCGTTTGCCTTCAGGGTTCCGCCGCCGCCGACGAAGATCGCGTTCAGGCCGCCCGCGCACGTTTCCAGCGGGATGATCGCTTCGACGGCGATGCCCGTGATCGACACGCTGCCCGAGGTGCAGATCGAGATCTCGTCGATCTGCTGGAGGCCTTCTTTGGTGTCGCAGGCCGATGTGGAGTCGCCGGCGCCGGCGGGCATGACGAGCTTCGCCGTGCCGATTCCGCTCACGGCTGTGAGCTTGACGGGTTCGATGATGGAGATCTGTTCGGTGTACGTTCCCGGGCACATCTCGACGGTGCCGCCGGCGCCCGCGGCACCGATCGCCGCCTGGACGCTGTTGAACGCGGGCTGCGCGCAGCTTCTGCCGCCCGGGACGACGGGCGCATTGCTCGAGACGTAGACCTTCGAGGCGTCTGCGCTCGCGGTGATGGCGAGGCTGCACAGCACGGGCAGCGTCACCGCAAGTACCCGACGTGATCGTCTTGACATTCGACTCACTCCTTGTCGTGGCGGTTCGGGATGTCCAGAAGCGTGTGTCGCGCGGCGGGCGCGTTGTTCGCGCCGAGCGCTCGCTGCCGCCGCTCTCGGACCCGCGCATGGCGGATCCGCCTCTCGCCCCCAGGGTTGATAAACGATGGCGAGCAGTCTAAACGCCGCTGCGTCCGTGTCAACACCGCCGTGCGTGTCGGTGCCTGCGCGCTCGCCGCCGCGGCTGTGCGTGAGGAGGGTCGTGTGGCTGGCGCGTGAGCCGCTCGCGAGCGCCTCGCCGCCCCGGCTGCGCCCGCCGCAAACGCCACCGCAGCATCCTCTGCTCGCCGGTCCGGAGCCCGCCGCCACCCGCCGCGCGAAACGTCGTATCGCCACGACACACCCTGGTCCTGTTCGGTATCCCGCCGTCTTTGAGCGACTCCAAGGACGCGACTCAAACGCCCGAACGGACGCGAATGCCCGCTCCGCCAGCGCACCCGATAGAGCTCCCGGCACCACGCCGGGTACCAGCCCGTGCGTGCATGCGTTCGAGCCCCTCCGGGTTGTCTGCCGCGTCGTGTCTTGCCCAGTTTCGACACCGCCGGTCTGGCGCTTCAACCCCTAAAGGGGTTCCCCTTCGCCCCTGTTCGGGGCTTCGGTTCCGCGCGCCGGTCGGCGTCGCTTCGGGCGGCGTCACTAGCAGCAACCAACCAATGGAGGAACCGAAATGAACGTCAACAAGTACATCTGCACCGGCCGTCTGACGAAGGACCCCGAGCTGCGGGCTCTGCCGTCCGGGACGAGTGTCTGCCAGCTGCGTCTGGCGGTCGACAACATGGCTCGTGGCCGCGAGGTCGGGTTCATCAACGTGAGCGTGTACGGCAGTGGCGGCGAGGCCGCCGCCAAGTACCTCGCGAAGGGCTGGCTGGTCGCGGTCGACGGGCGCCTGGAGTACGGCGAGTGGGACGCCGAGGGCACCCGCCGCCACGACTACCAGGTCGTCGGCAACGTCGAGTTCCTCACCGCCCCGCGCGGCGCGGAAGCGCAGGAGCCTGAGCAGCCGGTGCCGGCCGAGCCGCCAAAGAGCTCACGCAAGAAGCAGGAGCCGGCGGCAGCCTGACCGCTCGCCCCAGGTCAACGACCCGCAAAGGAGAGGCCCCGCTTCGGCGGGGCCTCTCCATGGTCCGAGCGCCTCGGTGGCGCCGTTCACGCGGCTGGCGATCGCACCCGCCGCCGCCATTTCTCGCTAGCCCGGAGCCCCGTGGAGGGTGACCGGCATCGCTTTGACCGGAGCCCGCCCGGGGAGCGCTTCGGTGAGCAGCGCCATGGCCAACGCGAGCACCCATCCGTATACGACGAGCAGCTCGAGACGCTGTACCAGCCCTGCAGATGCGCCTCGATCGATGCCCGTCGCATAGCCGATCGCGATGACCACGCCCATCGCGACGCCGCCGAGCATCAGCAGGCGCGCAAGCCGGCCGGGCCAGAAGCTGCGCGCCAGCGCGAACGGGGTTAGCCAGAGCGCTGCGTCAAGCGCGACGGACCCCCAGGCGTGCGCGTACTCATGCCACGGCAGCTTGCCTGCTTCCTCGAGTGCTCTGCAGGCGTGGCTGACGGTGTCCTCGCAGGACAAGCGGAACGGCGCCAGCAGGATCGCGAGGAACCCGGCCAGGGCAATCAGGGTTGGTGCGACACGCCACGAGCGTCGCCCTTGAAGCGCGGGCGCGATCGCGAAGGCCAGCGCCATGGACCCGGCGCCCCACATCAGCATCGATGCCTGGAAGATCCTGGGATGGCTCGCGCCGTCTCGCGCGAGCTCGCTGATGTAGTCCCTTACTGGCGAGTAGCCGCGTTCGAGCAGGCCTCTCACGACCCAGCCGAGCACGAACACGGCCTGGGCCGCGCTCGCGAACCACGCGAGTGCCCGCGCGCGCAGCCTCGCACTATCGGAGAGGGCCTGCCCGCTCGCTGGTGAGAGCCCGACCACGTCTGCCCGTATCGCCCGGGCCGATCATAGGTTGGAGTTGCGCTCAGCGGGCTGTGCCCGTGAACGCTCGGCGTCGTGCTGCCGTGGCCGCCGCTACGTTGCGTCACATGAGCGCAGAGAGCCTGCGTGCAGACCTCCGCGAGCTGCTGCAGTTCGCGGTCCCGCCCAGCCCGATTCTGCGGCTCGGTGACTGCGAGCTGCGCGATGGCTATCTCGAGCAGCGCGTCAGCTATGCGGGGGACGAGGGCGACGTGCCGGCGCTGCTGCTGATCCCAGCCAAACCGTCCGGCGCCGGGGTGGTCGTGCACCATCAGCACCATTCGCAGTGGCAACTCGGTAAGTCAGAGGTCGCCGGGCTCGCCGGTGATCGCTGGCAGGCGTTCGGTCCTGCCCTGGCACGCTGGGGCGTGACTGTCCTCGCTCCTGACGCTGTCGGCTTTGAGGAGCGACGACCGGGACCTCCCGGCACCGATCCGCGCGACCGCGACGCCCAGGACTATCTCGCGAGCATGTGCTATCGGCTTCTGCGCGGGCGGTTCCTGATGTGCACGGTTCTGTCTGACGCCGCGGCGGCCCACTCGGCGCTCGCGGCCCTGGACCGCGTCGATGACGTGCGGGTTGGCGCACTCGGGCACTCGATGGGCGGCGCCACCGTGCTCCTGCATGCCGCCCTTGACAGCCGCGTCGCGTTCG
>Ga0335081_10004189_pt1 | contig 22764 bp, 19 predicted proteins | sample Lox_Sample_35_FD_206713 | JGI IMG/M metagenome (GOLD analysis project Ga0335081, IMG submission 206713) | Soil microbial communities from Loxahatchee National Wildlife Refuge, Florida, United States - Lox_Sample_3.5 | ecosystem: Environmental > Terrestrial > Soil > Wetlands | place: USA...
ATGTGTATGGCATCCCGTTCTCGCTCATTCCGTATAAAGGTAAACCTAAAGAAGGCGATGGCCCGGATCCTGTGTATCATAGTGTCTATGCTATGTTTGAACGAGCACATTATGAACTCAGGATGCCTAACGTAGAAAGCTACGTATATTCGCTTCGTGAAGGTGGCATCAAGTGTGATGTGACCAAGCTCGAACCGCTAATCGTAGATAAAGAACCGGTTACCGTATACGTCGAGGCTCCCCGTGGATATCAGGATGAGGATACGCCGCGGCCCACATCAAATGGCCTCGTAAAACAGACTCGTGAAGAGTATTACAAGAGTGTCCGACCTCAACAAGTGATCTTCAAACTGACGCAGATGATCGTTGATAACCTTACGGAAGGTGCCACGGGCGATGATCGTGCTAAGGCAAAGAACCTGGCGAAGCATCAGCTATTTCCTGAAATATTGAATATCGTACGAGAATATGTAAACACAAAGGTTACTTATAGCAGCAGCGATATTGATGTTCGTGAGCTGGCCTTGGAACGGTACGCCGTGATGGTACGGGAGCGTATTCGTGACGGGATCCTTCCTTCAGTGGCAAGCGACACGGCGCAGCTGCTCCCAGTTACAAACAGCTTTCAGCCCTTTACGTCGACGGCAAATGTGAATTACCAAACGACGCGACGGGTTATGGAGCTCGAAAAAAGCCACCTAAACCGAGCCGTTCTGTACAGCAGCTGGGAGGCAGACGCCATAGACATCCTGGAAGATATGGATGCTGTAGAGTGCTATTCACCCAATGACCGTGGTGTCGGTTTGATCGTTCCATACGAGTACGAGGAAAATCGGAAGAACTATGAGCCTGATTTCTTTGTGCGACTCAGAAACCAAAAGATGATCATGATTGAAATCAAGGGCATGGGTGGAAAGGTATTTAATCCGGATCTGATTCCTGCAAAGAGCGCTGCCGCGCGGAAGTGGGTAGCGGCTGTTAATAATTTGAAGCGCTATGGAGAGTGGGCTTATGAGTACTGTGATGATGTATCGAAGTTGCGACAGGCACTCGCTGCACATATTGCGGGTACTCACATGCCTGGATCTCTGAAAACTGTCTCTCAAACTGAGGCAAAACTTTGGGAAAACTGTTTGCCTTTGACTTCGTTGAGTGCCGTGGCTCGCCAGGCATCAGAAAAACAGCTTTCTTTTGCTGCTATGGAATCTATGCGAAGTGAATATATAACCTGGGATAGTCACCCGCCATTCGAGAAAGGGATGTTCGTAGCTAGGATGCGTGGCAGTAGCATGGCTCCTGATATTCCTGAAGGTTCTTACTGCCTATTCCGGCTGCACCGGAAAGGCTCCTGTCAGAATAAGATTGTTCTTGTACGCCATAATGCAATCGATGATCCCGCTACCAGCGGACCTTACTGTATCCGGAAGTATAGAAGCGAAGCAATTAAGGGATCTGGCAATACTGCACGGATTCACCTTGAGGCACTGCATCCGGAGGCCAAGTCTTTTACCGTCGATGTAAAAGAGTTAGATGATGTGAGGATTATCGCAGAATATCTTGCGAAGGTAGACTAACACATTTGGTGACTATGATACAAGATGCTAAAAAAGATGCTGAGCAGTTTATAAGAAATGCACATTAAGAATAGTGAATAAGTGAAAAGACAGATGAAATAGAGACGTTCATGATTCGAAGTAAGAGTGGCAATTCCTCTATAATAATGGATAGCACCAGTTTGTTATTAGTAGATTACGGAGTAGGGTCTTGAATTCTTGAGAAAAGGTTAAACGAAATTAATAGATCGATTAGCGGGGCTTCTTAGAGCAGATGAAGGGACGCAGCGTATGGAAAGAGGGCAGAGGAAAATGCTGTAAACCAGCATTAATCTGTGCTTATGTGTGACCAGAAAGAAATGAATAAAGAGGAATTAAAAAAACAAATAATTAACTCGCTGAGACGCCAAGGATTTCGAGTTCGCGGTGGTCAAATCTCACTGCCAGTTGATCCTAATAAAGATAAACTTAGAAATCTACACGCTATCGCAGTTCAACATAAAATTGAAAAATCTAAAAAGGAGCTATTTAACAAAGAATCCAGACTGTTGAAACGATTTGCTATGGGTGCTGAAGTAATCCCGGACAAGATAGTACCACGACTAATCGAGGTTCAGCCAAACACTGAAGATGAGTTGCTATTTCGGTATGCTAGTTTACATTGGAGCATACCCGTTTCTTCAGGCTACGGCAGAAGGCTACGATTTATTGTTACAGATGAGTATAATGGAAAGTTGATAGGTCTTTTTGGATTAGGAGACCCTGTTTTTAGTCTCTCAGCTCGGGATCGATGGGTCGGTTGGGACATGGACGTACGAAGAGAGAAGTTGCAACATGTTATGGACGCTTTTGTGCTGGGTGCAGTTCCGCCTTACTCTAGCCTGATTTGTGGAAAACTTATAGCGATGCTTGTCGCTAGTAATGAAGTTAGACTTGCTTTTAAGCGTAAATATCGTGGGCACCGAACATTGATAAGAAGAAAAATATTGGATGGACGACTTGCATTGATCACAACAACGTCTGCATTAGGAAGGTCGTCAATTTATAATCGTTTAAGGAACGGGAATAATCTTTTGTATCATAGTGTCGGATATACTAAGGGCTCTGGCGATTTTCATTTTGCAAACGGTCTTTACGATTCAATTTTTAAATATATGAATCGTTACTATGATCCTACTGCAAAGCAAAAAAACTGGGGTACGGGCTTTCGCAATCGACGAGAGGTCGTTAGAAAATGCTTATCTGCTCTGGGTCTTTCAAGCGATTGGATTTATCATGGTGTGCAAAGAGAGGTTTTTCTTGTTCCGCTAGCTAATAATGTAAAAGAGTTTTTAAAAGGCGAAAATAATAATCTTGAGTGGTTTAATTGTTCAGCCGAAGCTCTTACAGAGCTCTTTAAAGAGCGGTGGCTCTTACCGCGCGCTAAACGAGATGAAAGTTATTTAACATTTAACCCCGATACTTGGCGACTCTGGCCGCTAAAGGAGAATATAAAATGAACGCGGGTCATACTCCGTTTGCTGACCTTCCGGCAGCACTGGTTGAAGAGGTGCTTGGACAAGCCGCAGCAGCCGGTGAACTTCTATTGAATACCTTCAAGCATATCAAATCTTCTCGCTCTGCGTATCGTCAATCGCTAATTGAGAAAAAGATAATTATAAATGAATCTACCCTTGGGTATCCGCCACTTCCTACTACATGTGCAACGGACGGTTCCTATGCCATAGAACGGTTGCTTACTACCGATTTAGCTGCTGCAGCAGCTGTTGCCATTGAAGGTTTAACACCACCTTCAGAAAAACGACATTGGGAAGCCCCTTATCACTCGACGTTCATAGCAGCCGAAGTTCATCATGCTGAAACGGCAACTATATTGAGAGCCGTTATGCTAGGCCGCGAGCTTCTTCTTGCTGTAAAGGCGCCGCACGATCTCGTGATGATCGATGGCACATTAACGTTGCCAATTATTTACTTTAATCAGGCTCTAAACTTAGCGCCTCATATCAAATCATTACGATGTTCCCAAGAATTTATTGCTCACTGCCTTGAATATTTGGACGCTTATCTCGAAATATTAAAATCCGAAAGGTCGGATAAGAATTACATCTCAATGCCTAAGTATTCGACAAGGCGTGAAATCGGGCGATTCATGAAATGGCCTGATGAACAGGATGATAGGGGACTACTGACACTAATTCTCCAGCCGGGAGAGCTAACACAACCTTGGCAAATTGAGCAGCCAGATCAGGAATGGCACTTTAACATGGGACGTCTTCCCGAAAATATTCAAAAGAAGGCAACCCAGATTGGTGATGACATTGTAGCAAGACTTAAAACAATAAATGTTCTTTATTATAAACCACACAATTGGTTGCCTGCTCTTCGAATAGAAGTAGCAAGCAATATTGCTTCAAATTCACATCGTCTCGCAAGCGTTATTCAAGGGCTTAAACATCAATGCGCAACCAGCTCAATGCTTGAACCCTATCCGATTTATTTGGCTGATCGTACGGTAAAGGCATTAGCGCGTGCGTTGCCAGCTTTTCGCCATGTAACAACTCAACGTATTTCGGAAAGCTATGATGGCGACATTAGCGATGTTTTTTTTGCAATGCATGGTTATCGAAGCGAATCAGGAGGATAGATAATGCCAGAAAAAGAGTTGGACAGCATAATAGAACTTACTGAGCGGCTCGGGGTTATCGGCTCGCCATCTTCTACTTCGGAATTGGCATTAGATATATTAGGCGCTGCTGTTATGAGAAAGCTGGTTGGTGAGCTCGCGCTTTTCCGATTTAATCAAGACGCCGTGTCCCATTACGCGCTGGGGCAGATAACGGAAATCCAGTTGCGTAATATATGGCATGAAGATCCGACAATGAGAAGCTTGATTAGGCAACGCGGCCGTATCGATGCGGTTAGCGAAAGACAAGATACTCATCTTGGTAAAATGACAATTAGCGCTGTGTTTCAAAAGGGTGGATCGAGAGGGTATGAGCCGAGCATATTGGGCACAGTTCCATCTACCGGCACGCTTATTCATATTGTGACTGATGAAGTACTTGACAAGATTCTTTATCCTTATAGAGAGCAAATATTTTATTTGGGTCACGTTTATGGATCTAAGCCAAAGTTGCCACTCTGGTTTAAACATTTTGGAAGAGGTGCAGAAGGTGCAGGCGAAGCTTATCATTTAGGAATTTTCGGGAAGACAGGCTCGGGAAAATCTGTCTTGGCAAAAATGATTCTTTTGGCATATTCAAGATATCCTGAAATGGCACTGCTTGTAATTGATCCTCAAGGTGAGTTCTCAAAGGACATGAGGGGTGCAGGCAGTGGTGAGTTCCCATTACCAATTGGTGAATTGGCAAAAAAGTATGGCAAACAAAATCAAGTTCTCACTGTGAGAAATCTAGTGCTAGATCGATGGGAATTGTTTGAGCAAATATTGTATGAATCACAGTTCTTTGAAAGGCTAACGGTGCCGCAGGGTGAAAATCGTCAATTAGCCTGTAATATCCTTTCCGATAAGCTTCAAAAAGCAAATATTAAGCTAAAAGATCTTCATCAAAAGCAATCGTTTGAAAAAGCCTGGGAGATTCTTGGAGATGATAAGGTACAGAAGGTGTTTTATAGAACAGAGGCATCAAGGGCTAGGTTCAACACCGCATTACATGAGGCAACGGCAAATGAATTTTTTACAAGCTATTGGGGGCCTGTAACAGAACTTTTCAGAGAAGACCGCAGTGGCGCAAAGAGTATCAATAAAGCATTATCTTGGCTTCTAAATCCTGAGGCTGAAAATCGGCCAATATTGGTCATAGATCTTTCGAAAGAGCAGGCCAGAGATATGTTCTGGAATGATAAAATTCAATCATTAGTTATTAAACGATTGCTAGACGGTCTTACACAAACTGCTGAATATTTTTACAAGGAAGGGCAGAGCTTAAACACGCTTGTTGTAATTGATGAAGCACATCGTCTCGCGCCAAAGGAACTTGCGAGAGATGACGATGCTGCTCGGGGCGTAAGAGCTGTTCTTGTTGATGCCGCGAGAACAACGCGCAAGTACGGTTTAGGTTGGCTATTTATTAGTCAGACATTATCAAGTCTCGATACCGAAATAATTCAACAACTGCGAATATTCTTTTTTGGTTTTGGACTCGGACTCGGTCAGGAATTCCAATCACTAAGGCAACTCGTAGGTTCTTCGGGAACGGCACTTGACCTTTATCAGCTATTCCGAGATCCACACTCAGCCTTTGATATTTCGAGTCGGCAATATTCTTTTATGACAATTGGGCCTGTAAGTCCGCTTTCCTTCTCGGGAACGCCCTTATTCTTGAATGCATTTAATAATGTAAAAGAATTCCTTGAGGCAAACAAGTTATGAAGATTTAGATTGGTTGTAGGGTTGTGGCTCTATCCTGACGTGCATGATAAGGACGTGTTGATGCCGCTTCTCAAGCCATATCCTTCTGAAGGCATGGAGCACTACCCCGCAACCTCCAAGGTGAAGTCTTACATGTACAACAATCCGATAAATATAAAACCAGTGTCAAGTCCTCAGTAAATTAATTTCTCTTGCTGTTTTCATTGGAGTGTATATACTTCGGTCGAACATTACTCCGAATCTGTCTTGGGCAGCTTGAATTTTATTATTTCGTAATATGTGAGGAGGGAAGTTTATGGCAAAGGCGATGACGAAGTCTCAGATTGCGGATCAACTGGCGAAGAAGGTGGATATCAAGAAGAAAACGGCAGTGCAATTCCTTGAAGAGCTGGCAAACCTCGCGTACAGGGAGGCGAAGAATTCCTTCACCCTTCCCGGTGTCGGCAAGCTCGTACTGGTGCAGCGTAAGGCACGCATGGGCAGGAACCCACAGACTGGCGAAGCGATCAAGATTCCGGCCAAGAAAGTAGTGAAATTCCGCGTTGCAAAGGCAGCGAAAGACGCTATCCTTGGAAAGAAATAGTATCGCCGATTTAAGATGGTTAGAACCGAGTTTTCCCTCTATCTTGCGAGGATGTCTGCATTCAGCCGCTTGTAGAGTTTCTTGGTCGCGTACATTTTCTCATCAGCGCGCTTGACAAAATCTTCCACGTCTTCTCCGGCTTCATATAAAGTCGCGCCCGCACTCGCAGAAACCTTGATGCCGCCGGGTGATTGTTCAGATGTTATCTCGATTCTTTTTACGGCGTCTCGAATAACGTGTTTGTCCTGTCCCGAAATGATTGCCACAAACTCGTCGCCTCCGTAGCGGTAGACTGTCCCGAGGTCGGAGAGAACGTGCAGGAGGTTGGCGGCCTGCGATACCAGGATTCGGTCGCCCGTAAGATGTCCCAGGATGTCGTTGACCGGTTTGAAATTGTTCAGATCGACGAAAATGAGCCACAGCTGGGTTCCCATCTTCTTGGAAATCTCGGCAATGTGCAGGAGATCTTTATAAAAGGAGCTCCTGTCCCAGAGACCCGTCAAACTGTCCCTGCCTTCAACTCTTTTTTCCTTTTCTCTGACAAAACCAATAGCCGCATGAGCCGCGATGTTTATGGATTCTATGAACCCCGGTTCCGGCTGAAGCTCCGAGTCAATGCCAAGGAGCCAGCCGGTTACTGTGCTTTTGTACAGCCACACGCCGGCGGAACGGATGATGTGTCCCTTCTCCGGCACTTCGTATTCCCACACATGATTGCCGCCCTTGATGCTGTGGCGTTTAAGCTTGTAGGATCCGACGACATAATCAAAATATTCAGCCGTTCCACTGACGGAAAGAAATGCTCCATTGGCCTGACTTTGCAAGCAGACCGTATAAAGGACCATCCCGTATATGTCTGGAACGATCTCGACAAAATGGATCATCCGGCTAAGACTGCCAATTAACATACTGTCTGGAGTTTCTGAAATCTCAGATCTGTTCATATCGCCTTTCAATTCTCGGGCTCCTCGGTTCAATTAATCACAGCCTTGCGGCTCTGGCCAAGCTCGGGGGGTGTCGGCCTGGCAGCAGGCATCCCTGCCTCTCTTGATAGCTTCTTTATTATTTCTGGCGCCTCTATCACAAACCGCTTGTTCCTGAAAAAAAGCCTGAACACACTGTTTACCTTATCCATGAGAAAAGAGTATTGTTTATCAGTAATCGGCACAGGCGATATCACCTTTATTGAATCGTTAGTAAAGTAGATTTGGTTCTCCATGAGGAACTTGATGGAATACTCGCCGTGGCGGTCGTTACCCAGGAAAATGATCATGTCGGTTAGGGCTTCTTGCTCCCGCGCCGTGTATTCTCCGGAAACCGTAAGGCGGACCTCGGTCGGGTCCAGCTTATTGCTGTCAACCGCGAGATTCATTTCTCTCAACACCATCATTTTCAACTTTTCGGTCGCTTCCTCGCGACGTATCCGCGGAATCCTTGTGCTCTTGATGTAATTCGAACCGTATATCGCCGTAAGCGCGTCTGAGTAGGCTCCTTTCCTGTCGGGAAGTTTTTCAAGCGCGATGTCGACATCTTCTCTGAACCATGCTTTGTACCGTTCAATTGCCCGTGTAAGGTGCACGCGCTGAGAGGGAGTAGGTTCTTCATCACGCCATGCCTGGTCTTCGGACATGAGTCTCCTGTTGCCGTAATCGAACAAATAAACGTTGGCAATGGCGAAAGCAATTTCCCGGTCCACGGGTTCGGATATTTTCGCGACACACCGGCCCTCCTGACCCGAAAAAATCAGATAGGGAACATACTTCTCTTCCTCTTTATGCACGGCGATAGAAAGCGCTTCGCGGGCCGTGACATAGTAACTGCCGTTCATTTTTGTCCATGCAAACTTGTTCAGGTCAAAGACGTCGATCTCCCGGTATGCCATTGAGGTCTGGAGTTCCTCGCCGAAGGTGTCGATCGCTTGCAGGCCCGGTATGGACTCGGGCGATATCTCAAAAGGCGCGGATTTTGCACAGGAACCATATTCGGCCGGCAAGTTCTTTTTATAAATTTCCTCGGCTTTCTGCATCCCGTAGAAGCCCAGAAGATCCTGCATGGTAACGAGGGAATTGTCCCGAGAATTTGATACAAAATCGATAAGGAGACAATTGCTTTTACCCGGATATACCCTGAGTCCCCGGCCGATCATCTGCACATAAAGAGTGCGAGACGTCGTCGGGCGGGCCATGAGCACACAGTCGAGGCTCGGTTCGTCGAAGCCCTCTGTAAGCAGCATGCAATTGACGAGTACATCATAATTGCCCTCGGCGAAATCCTTCAAAATTTCTCGTTGCCTGGGAACAGGGATCTCGCCGTGGATACCGACTGCCCGGGCGCCTGCTTTGATGAAGCTCTCCGTCAGGCTATCAACATGGGAAATGTTTATTGCAAAGCAGATGGTCCGCCGGTCTTGCGCCTTTTCCTTCCAAACCTGCACTACCTGTTCATTGAAGTTGCTGCCGCGTATCCTGTCCGCCAGATCATTGATGTTATAGTCGCCTTTGGTTATCTTGACGCCTTTGAGTGAAAGCGATGTCTGTACGCTATAACCGATAAGCGGGCTCAGATAACCTTCGTGAATCAGGCGGAAAACACTGATCGAATAAACAACGTCTTCAAACACCGTGGACAGATGCTCGTCTTTTCGGGTCCGGAGCGGAGTTGCTGTTACGCCGAGAAACTTTGTTCCCGCCCTTCTTAGGGTTCTATATATATTTGTCCACATCGGAGCAAGGGAGTGGTGGGCTTCGTCTATAACGGCATATGCTATCGGACCGTATTTTGAGAATGATTCGATAAATTCCTCAATTCTATTGGCGAGTGTGGGAACGGATGCGACGATTACCCTCTTATCGTATTCCCGCTCCCTGCCTTTTATCCTCCCTATATCCGTCCCGGGCCATACAAGATTCAGTTTCTCGATGGTTTGTTCCAGAAGGGTGTCACGGTGAACCATGATAAGACTACGTAGATTTGAGGGCGCTGTGGCCTCTTCAAGAAAAGAAGAAAAGATAATGGTTTTACCCGCGCCCGTGGGAGCGCTGATCAGGACCGAGTTCTTCCCGTTGCGCAAGGCATCAAGCGCGCTGTCTTTCGCCTCTTTCTGGAACCAGTAAAGTGGAAAGCCGGATGACATGATTTCATGGTATCTTCATCCGAATGTCAAAGAAACGCTCAAAATCAACGAAACCTCACCTATTTTTTGATAATGAAATGCTTTCGCCGGCTGGTGTTCCTACCCCACGATTATTCCGCAAGTTGGAAATGCACCTGATAAACATCGCGTAAATAAATACTTGCATTTTGTAAAGTAATTTGATAAATTCGATATCAAAGGAGCTATCCGGTAAGGTCATGGGCAAGATCAAGAAGATATTTACTGCAGGCGAGTTGGCAAAACGCGTGAAGAAGTCAAGAATGTGGATTTCCACGCTGTGGAGGGAGGGTAGGTTGCCTCATGATCTCGAAGACCAATCAGGGAGACCATATTGGTTTAAGCCTCCAAAAATCGAACTCGAGAAGAGGGGGCGGCCAAAAGCTGTTGAACAGCGGTCACGGCCGCTGACGTCGCAGGAAAAACATGTCAAATAGATCGAGTTGCATAAGCTCCCACGAGATCAAGCAGTGGGCATTCTGCCCAAGACAGTGGTATTTGCTCCGAACTGCAGGACGAAGCGTAGATAATGCATTTACGAGGAAGGGGTTCGCGTTTCATCACGAAAAGGCGAAGCGAGCTCGAAAGATTCAGAAAATGCAGAAGGTCTTGGTTTTCCTTTGCGCTGTCGGGATTATATTATGCCTTTACTTCTTATACTCATTGTCGTCGGCATACTTATTGCGCTGACCTCTGCCCAGTTAAGCAAGGAGAGGGGACGTGCCGGAATTACCGGATGGATCAAGGACCAGGATCTCGACGGAAAAGGGAAGTTTTATTATTTCAATAGGCAGGTCGGGATCGGATGTAAGCCGGATATAAGGGAGAACCGAAGAATCATCGAATATAAAAGTGCATCTGCCGGAGACCGGCCATATCCTGCTGATGTCATGCAAGCAGCAGGGGAGATGATTGCAACGGGCATGGAAGAAGCTGAACTTCGGTACGGGAACGGACGCAAGTTTTCATTTACCTTGAACAGTCCTGAGATGGGCGAGGCCATTAAGAAGGTAGGGCAAATCGTCAAACGCATGCAGGCTCATCTTGAGCATAACATCGTGCCGGAAGGAAACCCGACGCCGAAGCGGTGCGCCAGATGCAGGTTCAGCAATGAATGTGATCAATCGGCATTAAAAGAGAATTCGAGTTTTCATTGAAACTGGTTACCGGGTTTTTTCAACATATTTGGCTCAATTTTCGCGCTTTTTTAATTGAAAGCAGTGTGACTAAATTGTGACTGATTTGTGACAGAACAGGCGTAATAGTCGGAAATAATGTAATAGGTGTAAATTTTGGAGCGTCCCGAAGGGTTTGATTTTACTTAAAAAGGGAAAGCCAAAGCCGAAATCAAACACTTATAAAATTAGTCGATTCGCCCTTTCACGGCGATAACGGGGGTTCGAATCCCCCTGGGGACGCCAAATTTATATATAAAATCAATTACTTGTGTCACTTTTTTGTAATTTATTTTTTTACCGAAAAAAGCGCCTATTCAAGGCGATTACAAGTGTTCTGGTAATCTTCAAAAATTAATAATTTCATTGGGTTGCAGTGCGAACTGAACTCATCTCCTTACGACTGTCGTAGAATTGTCGTAGTTTATTTTTTACCGCTCTTATCAACCAGAATATTTTAGAACAACCAGCCAAAAATATCCTCGCTTGCTCTATGCCGATACCGTATAATCAACTTTAAAAATCATGTAACCTCGACATTCACTAGCCGAATGCTATCCAATCATTCTATTGATGAGTGACGCATCGTGTTCGAAGAGATAAATTGTCTACAAATAGAATTCGACAAAGATAAATTGATTCGATAATGCTTGCACTGTTACATTTCGTCACGACAAAAGATAAATATGGCTATCGTGCTTGGAAAGGTTTTGATTGGGACACTATGGACCGCCTGTACGAAAAAGGATATATAAGCAATCCGAAAGGAAAGGCGAAATCCGTCGCCCTATCGGAGGAAGGCGCAAAGGTTTCGGCCCAATTGTTTAAAGAATACTTTGAGATTTCCGGTAGTTGATTCAGCAGTTTATCAAGTTATTTTTTTTAGTAGAGAAATAGCAGCAGTCTAGATCAGGTTTATCTTTCCAGCTCGTGGTTGTGGAGTTTAGCCTTAACGCTCAATTCTACCTTCTGTATCTATTACAAGTTTCAGTAGTTTGGAAAACAAATCTACTACTACTTTTCGGCGTGCTCTACAAAAAGAGATGCAATATATAACGTGAAAATTAGCAAAGTGACCTACTCAAATAGATCTCAGATACACCTACTAGTCCGTAATTTCTATCAGACGCAACTATCATCAACTACAGTTTGTAAGTTGCACTTGAACGGGTGGGGTGAGTGGAGCCAATCGTTCTACCCGAAGTTGTGATCATTTTAGCCGACCGTGTCCCTTTTCTTTATCGAGGCAAAAGCCCTCATTTGTTGATGTTGGATTTCACAAGACTGAGTTTACCCATCTTTCGATGATCGCGTTCAAGCCGGGGGACAGGCCGGATGCGGATATCTGGACACACGACGCCCAGTGATTCGATTTTCTCTCTCAATTTTATTTTTACACGCTCGGCAACTTGATCGCCAGAAATCCCCTGCCTGAAAACCAGAAAAGCATCGATTCCGCTCCGTTCCTGAATGATTTGATATTCCTTGATTTCAGAAAATTCAGCGAGTGGACCATGAAAGTTCAACGGGTGGACGTGGATATCGTTTCCACGACGACCTGGGAGACGGATGAAGTCATCGCTCCTTCCATCCACTACGGTTATTCGTTTAAAGGGACGGCCGCACGAGCAGAGTTCTGGTGCTAAGCTTATCACGTCTGATATTTCGTAACGGATGAGGGGCTGCGTTAAATTAAAGAGATTTGTGAGGAGAAATTTATACCCAGTTGTACCGTCAGGGACAGCTTCGTTGTTCTCATCCACAACTTCCACAATGAAAAGGTCTTCAAACACATGGATGCCTTGATGAAAAGAGCAATCCGCTCCCAAAAAAACTCCGGCCTCCGTCAGGCCATAGTAGTTAAAAGGAACCATCCTCCATACCGAATCTATCTTCTTACACATATCCGCGGTAAGCAGTTCGCCTGTGGTTCCTATTACCCTAGGATGAATATGCAACCGGCCCTCCAGTTGTTCGATCGCGAGGAGAGATACTACTGAGGGATACCCGGATTGTCACTTTTCACGATTATTCACCCACCCCGTTTTCATGACCATTCACCCACCTTCGGCGCTCTTATGTCGTCGTTAAGTCAGGGTCAGTGACGGGACGAGTATAACACAATTTATTGTACACGGAGCCCTTTCTTTCTCCGATAGCTGTCGCCTTCGATAACGATCTGATGTGCGTTGTGCGCCAGACGGTCGAGGGCGGAGTTGGCAAGGATAGCGTCGTCGAAGAGCGGCATCCATTCATCGACGTTACGATTGCTGGTGATTATCGTTGAGCTCCGTTCATAGCGTTCGCTTATGATTTCGTAGATGTCGTGGGCCTGCTCCGGCGTCAGCCGTTCAAGACCGAAGTCATCGATTACCAGAAGGTCTGGGGCCACGAGCTTCATGAGTTCGCGGTCCAGAGAGTTATCAGCCCGGGCGGCGTAGAGATCCTTGAACATTTTTACTGCCTTCTTGATGATTACATTTTTTTCTCTGCGGCAGGCAGCATGAGCGAGGGCGTTGGCGATGTAGGTTTTGCCGACTCCGACCGGGCCAGTGAAGATCACATTTTCTTTGCGATCGATAAATTCGAGACTTATGAGTCCCTTGAGGTGATCCCGGTCGACGGTGATATCGGCGTCCCAGTCAAACCGTTCCATGACCTGATCGGGGTTGACCCTGGCATTCTGGAGCCTTCTTGCAAGTGTTCCCTGCCGGCGTCGTCCCAGTTCGTCAGACAGGACCAGCTCCAGAAACTCCTGGTATCCAAGCTTGTTTGCAGCCGCGTAAGAGACCCGGTCTGGAAGTGTGGACAGGAGGCCGGAGAGTCGCAGCTGCTTGAGCAGCTGCTTTACTTCAGATGTCGTGTTCATGACTGTTCTCCTTATAGTTTTGGATTGTATGTCTAAAATAGCTTGCATTTCGTTCGAAACGTGCCGGGAGCGTCAGTTGGGCAGCCGGGCGGGAAGCAGTATCGCCCTCCTTGATGATCATTCCTTCGACCCGATGGACATTGATAAGGCCGAAGGACAGAGCCCGACGAGCCGCGGCCTCGACGCGGGCGGCACCGTATCGTTCCGAGAGGCGAAGGAGCTTCTGGGCCTCTCTTAGTCTCGCCCACGGGAAGTCTCCGGCAAAGAGGGCCTCCATAAACTGCCCTTGTGCAGGACCGTATTCACCTCCTTTCCGGATGTAGTATTCGCAGTCGCGCATGGCATAGGCGCTCTTTTCCGGCGGATAATCGTTATAGTCCGTGGAGCGTTTGCCCTTGGCCATTTTAGGATGCGTCTTGATGAGCTGGTTGTCGTAATACACCCGGACCAGGCGGCTGTCTCCCCGCACTGATACGGTTTTTCTGAGATACGGATAGGGCACCGAGTAGAGGGCGTGCCCGAAGCGGATGTGATGGTCGGGATGAACCTTGGCTTCCGCCCAGACCGGTACGTCGAACCGGTCTCCCGAGAGAGGCTTCAGATGCTGCTTTTCTTCTTCCAGAAAAGCCTGAAGGGGTCTTTTCCGGGTCGTGCCGTGGATACGGAGGCCCGCCACGTCCCGGCACCATTTGTCGGCTTCTTTTTGTGCATGGTCGCGGCTCGTGAACTCCTCGCCCTTGAAAAAGTTTTCCCGGACATAAGGAACCTGGCGTTCTACAGTAGCCTTCGCCTCTGGATGCCGGACAGGTGCGGGATCGATGATAAAACCACGGTGTTCAGAGTACTCGAGGAAGATCTGATTGAAGATCGGCTCGTACCGGTCCGCTTTCACCACGGCGGCTTTCATGTTATCGAGGACCACGCGTCTTGTGACGCCGCCGAAGGAGTCCCAAGCTGCCTCGATCCCCTCGATCAGGGCATCAACGGTCTGTCGGTGGGTGGTGAACACGTACTGATGACGGCTCATGATGAGCGTGACAATGAGTGCATACAAGACGCGCTTTTTCCCTAAAGAGGGGTCGTACACCAGGCCAAGCCTGCCGAAGTCGACCTCGGCGACATCGCCGGGAGCTGACTCCGCCATGCGCACGGTTGATTGTTTAGTGCCGAAGTGCAAGTGCTTCACGGCAAAGCGGTACAGCGTGCTGTAAGTGACAACAACACCGATACGAGTCAGCTTGATATGGGCCTTGGTGAGTGTGAGGCCTTCTTGGTAAAGCCAGGTATTAAGGGTTGCCTCGTGCGGTGCGAGGATATCATCTCCAGCGTTTGGGCGATGATTGTCGCCGGAAAGGTGAACCCTCCGGAAGACCGCCAGCGCGATCTCGTGAAGCTCGTCATGAGTAGATAGCAAAGTTAAGCCGCACTCTTCTGCGGCTCGGAGGTACTTGCGGATAGTATTCCGGTCGATGCCGGTAGCCTTGGCGATCTGGCGTTTCCTATCGCCGGCTTGCACTCTTCGTAGAATATCGAGAATCTCAGTCACGCTATGCTCCTTATAGCTCATGCACCCTCCTCAAAAGATAAAATTGAGGGACATGATACTGTATTTTGGAGCGCCGTGCAGAAGGTTCCCGGGGGTGGGTGAATGCTTCTGAAAAAAACCGCCCAGGATGGGTGAATACTTCTGAAAAAGGGGTGGGTGAATGGTTGTGAAAAACTAGGCCATTAGGTGGGTGAATGCTCGTGAAAAATCACACCCGGATAAACACTCCGGTTGAAATGCGTTTAATGCGTCTACAAGTTCCTCCACGCGGGTTGACGCTTCGAGTCGCTTGACGTTGATGACTCCGATATCATTACTAGTAGAAACCCGGTAACTGACATGCAAGGGAGTTCCCGAGAAAACAAGTGCCATCTTACAGCGAGGCACATTGGGCTTCACCCCCATGACTGCCCCACCCCTGAAATAAACTGCGCTCGCCGTACGCCATTCTTCTCTATTTGATACAAACACACCTTTTAACCCTGTGCTTCCGCTTGTCGTGTGTACGCGGTATTCATCGAGATAAAATGCGTCATCACGGCCAATCTGACTTATATGCGTTTGAAGTGCCTGCAGTTTCAATCTGGGGTCCGTAACGAACGTATCGAAATTATCCATCATTATAGCCTTGTTGATGATGGGAAGATCCTTGAGGTTGATACCGTTTTCCGTTTTTACGTTTCGATATAATTCCTTGTAAAAAGGAGAGAAGCGGATAGCATGTCGGACTAAGGTAGAAAGCCCGTCCTGTTGATGCTTCATCAGTTCTTGCCGCGACCATTTGTGTGAATCGAGCTTCTTTTGAGCTAAAATGGCCCTGATAACATCCTGAATTTTGTTTAGAGAACGTCCGACTCCCATGGCCTTCCTCCTTCAGAGATTAATACCCAAATATCGTTTTTTCTGTTTGATATAAGCATAGAGACAATAAGCAGCGAAGAAAAATAATTAGTGTCTTCGAAGAGCGCCTATCGTTTTGGGATAGTCCTTGGGTAGAAACCTTTTTCCTTCCTTTATCTAGATTAATAAATAAATCGTTTACTATCAAAGCATACGAACGCTATGTCAATTTTTAAACGTGGGTGGAATAGTAGTCGCATTTTACGAGTGTAGGTACCATTAGTAGTCATATAGATCTCACCCATTTCTCGCCATAGAATTTAATATAGACAGGTCACACTAGTATGCCGACTTGCAAAGTCACATTATTATAGATAACCATGATGAGACACAAAGGTCCCCTTAGGCTCACAACCTCTTCTCTCGTAACCAATTCATAATCCGCTCAGCCACTTTCATCCAATCCTTCTCCAACATCATATCGTGAGCCATACCAGAGAAAAACTCCGCTTGGACGTTGTATGCCGCTGCCGTTTCTTCAACTTCATTACAACTTATGACTTTATCATCCCGTGCACCCAACACAAGCATAGGAACCTTGCGGACTCGCTCGGGATGCGGCACATCGAAAAAAGTCATGTCCCAACCATACCGGTATGACTCGGTTTGCAATAGAGCAAAATATCTATTGAGCTTTTCAGACGGAATAGCAGCAGAGAAAAAGGCTTCACGGGCCAACTTCGGCGTCTCTATGTAGGCAAAAGAATTCAAGGTCAAAAGCATTTTGGCGTACTGCCACGGATGACGCTTGCTCATTCGAAAAAAAAAGCTTCCAAGTTCTCCGAGCAGAGATGCTGGCCAAAAGGACTACGGCAGCGGCAGAATGCGACTCTAGGTACTTCTGCAGTAAATAGCCACCCGCTGAATGCCCGATGAGTACTGATGACGGAGGTAACTGATTAACAATTTGCGTCACATCAGCCACATATTCAGCTGCACGAAACCAGCGGATACGATCACGGCCTTCGCTATTCCCGTGTCCACGCAAGTTCACTGCATATAATGTATATCCCTGTTCCGCAAAATATGACTGAAAATGCTCCCAGCACCATGCACCGTGCCATGCACCATGCACAAATAAAAGAGGGGTTGGATGAGAATTCATATCGGGTTTTTTTGTGACAACTTCAAGATCCATAATTAGTCTCCCGTCACTTTCATGATCCATATTAGACAAGAGCACGTCGGATAATCTTTCCTGCGTTCGGTACCCTCTCGGGAAGGGTTTGGCTTTATCGAGAACTAATTATATACAAGCACCCGATATGAAAATTTGTCAATTTATTGGAAGGGGTATATTAAGGGTATGCATATTGAATTCTGCTTGATAATTCAACTGTTGCTAAGAATAGAAACTACAAAATAAACGGAAGGCTTTTGAGGCATGGGGCAAACAATTTCTAAATGAAAATTTCAATAAAATGATATTTTCGTGAGCTCGAGGAAGCTGTCGTTGACAAATAACTTTATTACAATAATCTATGATACAAAATGACTTTTATATATTCGCTAATATTATATGAAACTCGGCTACACCTACAATCATGTAATGTCAGAAATATGACCGGGGTGAAGAATAGCGGGTTGTAACTTACATGTGAACGATGAATTGAGGTGCGGGCCACAAATTGGCTTGAAGAAAGGGTTTAGCTATTTCCCGTCGCCCCGAATGTCTTGTTGACAGTCTTCATTTTCATCATTCTTAGGAGTACTTGGTCCTACGATGGTCCCGTCCATTAAAACCATAACGCTAAAATAGCTATTTGCAGTTACGCCATCCAGATCTGCGCTAGCCTGGGCTGTTACGCTATAATACCATCTGTCTTTATATTCATGTTCCCATATTGGAGATAATGAAATAGATACGATTTGAACTGCTGTAAATTTGGGATATTTCTTTTTAATCCATTCTTGCGCTAAACCCACCGCCTTGTATATCGGGAGAGGTGGTTCTTTATCTAGTTTCCACGTCGGGCATTTTTCTAATATTTTCTTTGTTGTAACGAACACTGTTCTCTTCCCATGCTCATCGATGTGTTCTGTCAAGCGAACAGTCTCACCTGCCACTGCCACTGTTGAAATCAAGATAAGGCAAACAATAGTGATTATGTATTTCATTATTCTTCTTCTCTCTTTTTTTATCAACCAGTAATTGATTGGATCCGAATATGCTACACAGTTCAGAAATCGACAGCGCAGCAGCATTGAATCCGCCGGAAGATTGTTCGACTATCTTTTTGTATTGCAGAAGCGTTGAGCATTACCGCTTGATTTCCTTAACTTCAAGCTTGAAACACTGCCTTCCTGCCCCATGAGCCCAAAAATCCTTATACAAGACATCGTGCTGATCGGTCCAATCGCGTACAAATTCTGCGCATAATTCGTAGGTATGACCGTTAAGTACTCTGTACTCATAGGGCCGTTTCGTATCAGGATCCATCAGCCTTACAAAACCTCCTGGCTCCCTCGAAAGTTCCTCAAGCGAAAACGGCAGTGTCTGATGCCGGGTCCAATAAAGGTCAACCGCGCTAGCGACAGCACGTAGGTCGGCCACTCGCTGTGAGTCTAATCGCCGCATTCGCTCCTGGGTAGGAGACCCAAGCAGGATGAGCCCTCCAACCACTACGGCCACAACTACGGCGATGATTGACGCGACTAATATGTCCACTCCCGACTTCCTCACGATTTGTCCTCCGATTCTTCCTGGCGCAAATCCCACAAGTAGTATCCAAAGATCGCGCCTGAGATGACACCAACAGTCATCACCTTCAACAAAAAGCGCATAGTTAGTTCCCCACCTAGAAAATTATAGACAAGGGTAGTCAGGTCACCTATTATCACGCCAGCAGTAATAAACAGAGTTATGTATGTTAGCCACTTGCGGATTTTTGAGGCGCGCTTGCCAGGGTCACGTTTGACGGCATGGCTGATCAATCTGGATACGTATAAGAAGACCGGAAAAGCAATGACAATTGATGCAACAGACCAACGAATCGTCTGCTGTATTTGCTCGCCGAAGCCGGGAGGCGCAGCGGGGTCTGGAAAGGCGCGGTTGATAAACTGGAACACGAGGCTTCCTACGTTATACGCGCTGATATACAAAGTAGTGAAGAGAACGAGGTAAATAAATGCTTCGCGTGCAGAGAGGTATGGTTTTGGTCTAGGCACCGGAATCGAAAAATCGATTTCAGCGAAGGAGTTAAGCGCACTCTTTACCTGGTCGGATCCCCAGCCTGCCCTGACCAAGGCATCTTTAATCAGATCACGCGAAAGGCCACGTGACAAAGCATCCCTGACAAAACTTAACAAGTCTTCATTGATGGCCATTTGTTTTCCTCCACATGGTGTACCAGAATTATGGCACACGTTGTCATCAATTCAAGTTATAACACAACAAATCTCAAATACTGCAGGCCACAAGTTATAGGAAAGAGGTTTTATTGCATGCTTCAATTACGATTTTACATGTCTTTAAAAAATCTGTCTATCTCATTACCACCTACAAGCACGCCGTCGTGTTGACAATAAATCACTGCAGAATACAAGTTGAATGTTAGCCCGCACTTATGGCCTCGAGGGACGCGAAAGATGAACGCGAGTTAGTTTTATTCTTAGGCGGTTTTCGTAGATCGTAATGCCAAACCGGTCCAAATGGCTCCCAGCAAATCCACGACTCCAAAGAGAATTAGGGGTGGACCCGCGAAGCCTAACAGCACAAAGGCGGCAAAAAAGAGAATAACGGTAGAACGGACATAGACCGTCCATCGGAAAAAATCTGCCATTTCTTTGCGTGCCGCCTGGGTGTAATAGAAGCCCAAAAAAAGCAGTAGCATTCCGACGACGCGAATCCATACCTCACTTGTACGGGGCAGGGAGAACATCCCAACCAGAAAATTGGGTACTACAACCAGGATAATGCCGAGCAGCAGAAGATACAGGCCAAACACAAAGACACTGCGAGCACTTTTGGTCATTTTCAATTACCCCTTTCGGTCTTGAGTGTAAACAACTCTTGCGAAGGATTTGGCTTTATCGAGAACTATTTAGATAGAAGCATCGATATGAAGATTTGTCAATATTTTTGATGGGGTATTTTAAGGGTATACGTTTTTGCATTCTGCTTGATAGTTCAGGTATTGCCAAGAATGGAATCTACAAAATAAAGGAAAAGTTTTTAAGGCATGCGATAACAACTTCTAGATGAAAACTGCAATTTCAATAAAATAAAACTGCCGTGAGGAAGTTCTTGTTGCCAGAAGGACCATATCATAATATCCATGATTCAAACAGAATATTTTACCTTCCTAACAATTCTGGCTCTCCGGCCTACACCTACATACTATGCACTTGAACTCTTGGGAAAATGATGCGAAATACCTGTTGAAACATACATTAATGGATCAAGGATCAGCGGCAATGACCCCCGAACCCGCGGGTTAGGCCTCATTGTTGTGGTCGTGGGGGGGTGAGGGGGACGCCTCTTCCGCACGCTGCCAAGGCCAGCGACCTTCGACCTCCAACTGCATGGCTATGCTGAGGAAAGTACGGATCAAAACGATCAAGCCAAGAATCAGGACGTTTTCAATTGTGGGCGCTACAACGACTGTCCGAATAATGTCGCCTGCGATGAGGAACTCAAGACCCAATAGGATAGCCCGTCCCAAGTCTTGCCGGAAGAGTCTGTATGGTTGACCTTGCCCAATATGCCGATGAACAAGGAATCGGCCAGTGGCGAGGATTGCTCCGATGACTATCACAAGAACCCCTACGGCGTCAACTGCCATCCCGATACTGCCCATCAGCTCGCGATAGTTTGCCATCACACCCCCACGACATTCGGATGATGAAGTTAAAACCTAGCTAATGATTATGCGGGTTCGGCTATCTCTGTCAATCTGTAAACGAGCATATATACGAAACGAAACATACAGTTTTCAAGAAATGTAAATGCTAATAGTTCTCCCTACGATTGCAAAGCACCGGGAGAACTTTATTATTGAGTGGCCCCCCTAGATAACATCAGATTTATCTTTTTACCTGGTTTAGTAATAAACATACCACTCACAGTATCTTAAACAAGTATATGATTGGTGCCCCGAATTGTCAACGATATCGAATGGGTTTTAGGGGTAGATGTTAACAGTTACAGGATGATAATTGATGTGTTTCCAAGAATGGCAACTTCAATAGCTAGCCAGGTAGGCCAGGGCAGTCACCTGCCCCAGCCCCCCACAGACCCGAACGTGCATAATTAGTGCATTCGGTTCTTCATGCTGTAGCTTTGCGTAAGTAGACGGAGTGAACGATTCTCATTGGTGCCAGTGGATAGACTTTCTCTAGTAGTGCGAAGTTATCCCACGGGATACTACCATCGCACGACCTTCGCTGTAGCCATTTGCGCCAGAGCCGTCTCACCTTGTGATGGAAGTTCGCCAACATCGGGCCATTGCCTGTGATACCGTAATAGGCATAGTGACCTCGGAGTTTCTGGTTCAGCGTCTCATGCTGCTCCTTCACAGGGTTGTGCCGATTGCTCTTGCACCATTCCTTGATCTTCATGAGCGCTCGCGCGAACCGGTTCTTCTCGGTACTTCGCTTTATTACCGCCATACCCTTACGGGATTTTGCCCAGTAGTGAGTGAATCCTAAAAAGTTGAACGTGTTATCCTTGTCCTGGCTGTGGCCTCCCGAATTGATGTTATCCGGTTTTATGAACCTTACCACGCGGGTCTTCTCCGGGTGGATCGTCAGGCCATATCGGGCAAACCGTTTCGGAAGGACTTCCATCGCTCTCCGGGCATCTTCTTCAAACGCAAATCCCAACACAGCATCATCTGCGTAACGAATAAGAAACGCTTTACCGCGGAGACGTGGTTTAACTTCCTTCTCAAACCACGTGTCCAGCACCTCATGAAGGTAAATATTACTCAGCATTGGGGAAATCACGCCACCTTGAGGAGTACCCTTTTCTGGGTAACTGATGTTCCCTGCCTCCCATACACCGGCTTTTAGCCACTTACCTATGAGTCTCGTTATTACTCCGTCACTCACCCGCCTCTTGAGTATCTCCCTGATGTGCTCGTGAACCATCGTATCGAAGAATTTTCGAATATCCAGATCGATGATCCAGCATCCGCCTATGTCCATCATCTGCGTCCACAACGAGTTCAGCGCGTCATGGGCAGAACGCCCCGTCCGAAAACCGTATGAGCAGTCCAGAAAATCCTGCTCGTACAACGGCTCCAGAACCATCTGCATTGCCCTCTGAAGCACCTTATCTTCGAACGTCGGTATACCGATAGGACGGGTTTCCTTCTTTGCGGGATCTTTCGGAATATGCGCCCGTAGTACCGGGGGCGCATGATACTTTCCCGACTTGGCGCGTTCTAACAGCGACCGCAGGTTCGTGTTTAACTCCTGCTCATACTCTTCTGCCGTCAGCGCGTCTACTCCTGTTGCTCCGTCCTTCCGCGTTCGACCAAATGCCTCATAGAGCCACACTAAATCGATGTTGTGGGCGAGGGACGTAAAGCTTACATCAGGGTGAATCCTCGCGAGTTCTGCTATCCGTTGCTGTTTCGTGTACACTGTGTT
>Ga0335081_10004190_pt1 | contig 22758 bp, 21 predicted proteins | sample Lox_Sample_35_FD_206713 | JGI IMG/M metagenome (GOLD analysis project Ga0335081, IMG submission 206713) | Soil microbial communities from Loxahatchee National Wildlife Refuge, Florida, United States - Lox_Sample_3.5 | ecosystem: Environmental > Terrestrial > Soil > Wetlands | place: USA...
GTCCGGACTCACCACCACGGGCGCGACGGTGCTCAAGGGGCTCGACGCCCTGCCACCGTCGATCAACCTGTGGCGCGCCACGCTTCACTGGTGCGGCGGTCTCGGCATCATCGTGCTCGCGGTCGCAGTCCTGCCGCTGCTCGGTGTCGGCGGCATGCAGCTGTACAAGGCGGAGGCCCCCGGCCCCGTCAAGGACGAGAAGCTGACGCCGCGCATCACCGAGACCGCGAAGTCGCTGTGGATCTCCTACATGGCCATCACGGCCGTCGGCATCATCGCCCTGCGGCTCTGCGGCATGTCCTGGTTCGATGCGATCTGCCATTGCTTCTCCGCGGTCGGGCTCGGCGGCTTCTCCACGCACGATGCCAGCATCGCGTTCTTCAATTCCCCCTCGATCGAGCTGGTCCTGAGCGCGCTGATGCTGGTCGCCTCGTTGAGCTTCACGCGCCATTTCGTGGCCCTGCGGCGCTTCACGCTGCAGCCGTACACGCAGGATCCCGAGGCGAAGGCCATCTTTCTCGTGCTCAGCGTGAGTGTGCTCGGCATCGCGCTGCTGCTCACCTGGGATCGCGTCTATCCGAGCTTTGCGACGTCGCTGCGGCATGCGCTATTCAACGTGGTGTCGATCGCAACGACGTCGGGGCTGTATTCGCAGGACTACACGCGCTGGCCGGTGTTCGCGCCGTACTGGATGCTGTTCCTGTGCTGCATCGTGTGCAGCACCGGCTCGGCGGGCGGGGGCATCAAGATGTTCCGCACGCTGCTGCTCGCCCGCCAGGCCGGCCGGGAGCTGAAGCTCCTGGTGCACCCGAGCGCCGTCGCCCCGGTGCGCATCGGCGGCCGCGCGATTCCCGACCGGGTGGGCAGCTCGGTGCTGGCATTCATCTTTCTGTATTTCATGACGGCGGCGCTGCTCACGTTCGCACTGCTCGCGACGGGGCTCGATTTCGAGTCCTCCTTCGGCGCGATCATGGGAACGATCAACAATACCGGCCCCGGGCTCGGCGCGGTCGGCCCGGGCAGGACCTATCAGAGCCTCACCGGGCTGCAGATCTGGATCTGCACGAGCGCGATGCTGCTCGGGCGGCTCGAGATCTTCAGCGTTCTGGTGCTGTTCACGCCGGCGTTCTGGAGAAAATAGCGAGGTGCGATCGCGATGAGCATCAAGACAGCCACGATGAATGGGATCGCGACGCTCGAGATCGCGCGCCCGGAGAAGAAGAATGCGCTCACGATCGCCATGTACGAGGCCCTCACCGGCGCGATTGGCGCCGCGATCGCCGAGCGCACGGTGCGCGCCATTGTGATCACCGGCCAGCCGGGCGTATTCACCTCCGGCAACGATCTCGAGGACTTCATGCAGCGCCCGCCGGCGAGTGCGGACTCGCCGGTGCTCAGGTTCATGGATGCGCTCCGCCTGTGCGATAAGCCCGTCGTCGCGGCGGTGACGGGCGCGGCGGTCGGCATCGGCACGACACTGCTGCTGCATTGCGATCTCGTCTACGTGAGCGATCAGGCACGGCTCGCGATGCCTTTCGTTGCCTTGGGGCTGGTGCCGGAGTTCGGCTCGAGTGTGCTGCTGCCTGCGCTGACCGGCCGGGTGCGTGCCGCGGAGAAGCTGCTGCTCGGCGAGCCCTTCACCGGCACCGAGGCTGTCGAGCTCGGCATCGCCAACGCCGTGCTGCCGGCCGAGGAGGTGCTGCCCCACGCCCGGCGGATGGCCGAGCGATTCAACGCGCTGCCCCCCGCGGCGGTGCGCGATACCAAGCGCCTCATGCGCGCGGGGCTGAACGAGGCGGTGACGCGCGCCATTCAAGCGGAGTCCGGCGTATTCGCCGAGCGGCTGCGCAGCCCGGAGGCTGCCGAGGCCTTCCAGGCGTTCTTTCAAAAGCGCAAGCCCGACTTCAGCCGCTTCTGATAGGGCATGAGGCACTTCTAACAGGCTGTCAGCGGCCGCGCCACAGTCCAAGCCTGAGCCGAAGCCCGGGGGCGAGCGAGTCGGCGCGGAAGGTCTTAGGATTCAGCCATGGGACCGTACGCCTGCGTCACGGTGTTCGTGGCGGGGTTCTTCGCCTTCGGAGCGATCTACCACACGCTGCTGTGGCTGAGCTCCCGCGGGGATCGCGCATCGCTTGCGATCGCGCTGTTCCTGGTCGCCACTTCGGTCGCAGGGGTGGCTGCTTTTCTGGTCGCGACGGCCGACACGGTGCCGCAGGGACAGTGGGCGCTCGATCTGCGCACGCTGAGCGCATGCCTGACGCTCGCCACACTCGCCTGGGTCTTTGCACTCGTGACCGGTGTGCGAGCGCGGCTGTATCTGTGGCTGCTCACCGCCGGATTCGTGTTCCTCTCGGCCTACACCTGGATCGTCGCGCCGCTCACGGGCGTCGTGACTGGCATCGAGCATGTCGCGATGCCCTGGGGCGAGAGGCTCTCGGTACTGCGGCGCGTGCCGACGAGCCCCTGGCTGTGGCCAGCCTATCTGCTCGCCTGTTCCGTCGTCGGGTTCGGCGTGATCTGCACCCGCCACCTGCACCGCACGGATCGGGTCGGCGGCTGGCTGATCGGGCTCACCCTCGCCGGCCTCACCGTGTCCGTCGGCGTCGCGCTCATGATCGACTGGCTGCGGCTCCCGCTGCCCTACGCGGGCGTGATCTTCAATGCGCTTTGGGTCCTGCCGATCGCCTGGCAGGTCGCGCGCCGCCATCGCGAGCGCGAGCGGCAGCTGCTAGCCTCGCAGCAGCGCTTCCGCGCAATCTTCGACCAGACTGTTCAGTTCATCGGTCTGCTCGATGCGCACGGCACGCTCATCGAGGCCAACCAGACGGCGCTCGCCTTTGCGGGCGTCGACCCTCAGGCCGTCATCGGCCGCAAGTTCTGGGACACGCCGTGGTGGGCGCATTCATCGGAGATGCAGCAGCGGCTGCGCGCTGCGGTCAGCGTCGCGGCGAGCGGCGCGATCGCGCGCTTCGAGGCGACTCATACCGGTCACGACGGGCAGCTGCGCTACCTGGACTTCTCGGTGAAGCCTGTGCTCGATGAGCGGGGCGCGGTCGTGCTGCTGATCCCGGAAGGGCGCGACATCACCGAGCGGATCGCCGCCGATGAGACCCGGCGCAGGCTCGAGCAGCGGCTGCTGCAGGCGCAGAAGATGGAGGCCCTGGGCAAGCTCGCAGGCGGCGTCGCGCACGATTTCAACAACCTGCTCGCGGTGATCTCGGGCTGCGCGGAGATGCTGCGCGCGGGGGGGAGCGAGCTCGTGCGCGAGGAGGTGGAGCAGATTCGCCTCGCCACGGAGCGCGCCTCCTCGATGATCCGCCAGCTGCTCGCCTTCAGCCGCCAGTCCGTGCTCGAGCCAGAGCTGGTGAGCCTGCGCACGCTCGTCACGCAGACCCGGACCATGCTGACCCACTCGATCGGTGCCCACATCGAGTTCATCGTGGATATGGCGCCCGATACCTACGACGTGCGCGCCGATCCCAATCAGCTCGCGCGGATTCTGCTCAACCTGGTCGTCAACGCGTGCGATGCCATGCCTGAGGGCGGCAGGCTCGTGATCGGGACGCACAACGTCACTCTGGAGGATGCGCAGGCGCGCGAGCGCGGCGTCGCGGCGGGTGCGTACGTGCTGCTGCTGATCAGCGATACGGGCTCGGGGATGACGCCGGAGACCCAGTCGCGCCTGTTCGAGCCCTTCTTCACGACCAAGGAGCCTGGCAAGGGGACCGGGCTCGGCCTCGCGGTGGTCGATGGAATCATCCGGCAATCGCGCGGGTGCATCGACGTCGAGAGTGCGCTCGGCGCCGGCACGAGCTTCAAGATCTACCTGCCGGCCCACGAAGCCGAGCGCCACGTCGAGCCGGCCTGAGGCGCAGGCCGGAGCCCGGTCCGGCTAGCGGTGAATGTAGCTCTCGAGCTGCTCGATCGTCTCGCGCTGGTCCTCGATGAAGGCCTTCACCAGATCGCCGATCGAGATCACTCCGACGACACGGCGTCCCTCGACCACGGGCAGGTGGCGGATGCGCCGCTCGGTCATGATGCGCATGCACTCCTCGACGGTGGCGTCGGCGCCGACCGTGGTCACGGGCGAGCTCATGATCTGACTGACGGGGGTCTCGCTCGATGAGCGGCCGAGCAGGATCACCTTGCGGGCGTAATCCCGCTCGGAGACGATGCCGGCCAGCTCCTCGCCGCGCATGACGAGGAGCGCGCCGACATGGTGCTCGGCCATGAGGCGAATCGCCTCGAGCACCGGATCCCCCGGACCGACCGAATGAATCGCTCTGCCCTTGCGATCCAGAATGTGCCGCATCGTCGTCATGATGGCCTCCCGCCGCGGTCCTGCCGCGGTCTCGAGCCTGACGGGCCGAACAGATGCCTACAGTGCGTCGGCGATATCCTGTAACAGACCTTTGTCGTCCGGTGCCGTGCCGGAAGGGTAGCGCTTGAGGACGCGGCCGTCACGGCCGACGAGGAACTTCTCGAAATTCCACTCGATGTCGCCCGGGATGCCCTCCTGCGGTGAGGTGAGCAGCGCGTAGAGCGGGTGTCGGCCTGGGCCGTTCACGTCGAGCTTGGCGCTCAATGGGAAATTCACATCGTAGGTCGTGCGGCAGAAGTGCAGGATTTGCTCGGCGCTGCCGGGCTCCTGCGCCCCGAATTGGTTGCAGGGAAAGCCGACGACGCTAAAGCCCTGATCCGACAGCTCGCGCTGCAGCTCGACGAGGCCGGAGTACTGCGGGGTGTAGCCGCAGCGGCTCGCGACGTTGACCGCCAGGACCACCCGTCCCTTGAGGCCGCCGAGCAGATCCGGCGAGCCGTCGATGCCCGCGACGGGCGTTGCGAAAAAATTTGTCACGCGACGATGATACTCCCGCCCGCCGATCGAGTATCGTAGAGGCCAAGACAGTGTCGGCGTGCGGCAACGGATCGCACGCGACGTCGCGAGAGCAAGACACCAGACATACTGCGTACGGCGCTCGAGCGTGCGGCAGTTCAAAGTTTGAGCAAGGAAACGCCGCCGTCCGCCGCGTGCGGCTGTATACAGCGACTCCATGATGTCCACCAGCCGCGAAGTCGCGGTCGCGCCCGATCGGTTCGAGGTGGTGACCGAGGATGTGATTCTGAGCGCCGAGCTGCGCTCGGCGATCGCGGTATGCATCTACGACGCCGTGGACGAGTCCGGCGCGCTGCTGCATCTGAGGTTCATCACCCGTGGATCGCAGCCGACGGACGTGACCGACTCGACGCTTGCCACCGAGCTGCTGCTGCTCGATCGCTGCATCGAGGCGTTGCGCGAGGCCGCGCCGAGCGCCCGCGCGCTGCAGGCGAAGATCGCCGCCCACCTGCCGCACGACACCAACGCGAAGGAAGCGTGCGACAAGATGCTCTCGCTGGTCGGGCACTTTCTGCGCGACGCCGGAGCCGAGGTGACTCAGCCGGACGTGGGGATCGGCGACCCGCGGCGCCTCACCTTCCGCCCCAGCATGGGCTGGCTGCTCATCAAGTGAGGTGGGGCTCGAGGGTACAATGCCCCCGCAGGCACTCGATGCGCGCATCCGGTCGCAGCCTCGCCTGCCACGCCTCGGTCTGACGCCGGATCTCGGCCTGACGCGCGCCCGAGAGGCCGCGGACGTAGTGCTCCTCCAGTGCGATCCACGGACTGCGAAAGCGCCGCATCTCGGCCACCGCCTGCTCGCGGCCGACCCCTTCGCTCAACATGCGATAGGCGGCGATCAGCACTCCGGCGCGATCGACGCCCGCGCGGCAGTGGAGGTAGACGGGCTTGGGCGCGACGCTGAGAATCGCCAGAAAGTGCGCCACCTGACGGTCCACGCTCGAGCGGCTCACCATCTTCAGCGGGTCAAAGCCGGTCATCCGGAAATAGAGCGCCGAATGCTCGAGGCTCACCGCGGGGGTGGCGCTCTCGAAGGCCTTCCGATCATCCAGCTGCACCGCCACGATCGAGCCGACGCGGTGCTGCACGAGCCACGTCGCATCCGAGGGGGTCGGCCGCTCGCCACGCCAGAGGATCCCCGGAGCGACGACGCAGAAGTTGCGGATGCCGGAGTCGAGGCTCGCGGAGCAGGCACCCTCGAGGGTGTGCTCTGAGAAATAGACGCAGCCGCAAAGCAGGGCTGCCGGCAAGCCCAGCAGCCAGCGGACACTCGCCCAGCTCAACGGGCCGTTCATCTCGCTCCGGGCCGCAGCGACAGATCCTTCGAGTAGACGACGTTCATCACGTTGTCGTACCAGCCGTGTACTTCCGGCTTCACCAGGTGCTTGTTCACATAGAAGTAGATCGGCAGCAGCGGATGATCGCGCAGCATCACCCGCTCGGCCTGCTCGAGCAGGGCGCGGCGGCGGCCGGAATCCGCCTCCGCGGCCGCCTGGTCGAGTAGAGTGTCGTACTCCGCGCTGCGGTAGTGCGTGAGGTTCAAGGCGAAGTCCCCGCGCAGCACCTGGGCGAACGTGTAGGCATCGTTGTAGTCGCCCTGCCAGGAGGAGCGGAAGACCTCGACGTCGCGGCGCTGAATGTCCTGCAGCAGCGAGCGGAACTCGACCGCCGTCAGCTGCACCTGTGCGCCGAGCGCTTCCTTCCACATGGAGCTGATCGCGACGGCCAGGCGGTCGCCCACCTCATCCGGGTTGTAGCGCAGCTCGAATTGCAGCGGCTTCGCCGCCGAGTAGCCTGCCTCGGCGTACAGACGCCGGGCGCGCACGATGCGCTCCTCGATGGGCAGATCGCGGTAGTCGAACGACTGGGAGCTGTAGTTCTGCACCCCGGGCGGAACCCACCCGTACGCCGGCAGCTCGCCGGCGCGCAGCACCAGCTGCGCGAGTCGCTCGCGATCGATCACCATGGAGAGTGCGCGGCGCAGCTTGGCGGCGTCCCGGAACTTCGGCCGCTCGAGGTTGAATCCGTAGAAATAGGTGCCGAGCTGCGGGGAGATGTGCAGCTCGCCCGCGAGGTTCGCGCGGATCCACTCGAGCTGCGCGCGCGGCACCACGACGGTCGTGTGCAGCTCGCCCGCGCGGTATCTGGTGAGCTCGGCGTTCTCGTCGGCGATGTGCAGGTAACGCACGGCATCCAGCTGCGTCGCGCCGTCGTTCCAGTAGCGGTGGTTTCGGACCGCGAGCACATGCGAGCCCGGCACCCACTCGGCGAGCACGAAGGCGCCGTTGGAGGGCAGCGTTCCCGGACGCGCGTAGGCGCTGCCCGCGCGCGCGAGCGTCGGTCGATGCACCGGACAGGTGCTCGGGTGCGACAGCAGCCCCGGCAGGTAGGGCGCCGGTGCGCTGAGGGCAATGACCACCGTCGCATCGTCGGGCGCGGTCACGCCCAGCGCAGCGGCCGCCTTGGTGCCGGAGATGATCTCGCGGGCATTGGCGATCACATCGACGACCTGCGCGTATTCGGAGGCCGTCGCCGGCGCGACGAGCCGCTGCAGCCCCGCGACGAAGTCGGCCGCTACCACCCGATCGCCGTTCGACCAGCGCCCGTCGGGGCGCAGGTGGAAGGTGTAGGTCCTGCCGTCCGCGCTCGCGGACCAGTCCAGCGCGGCGCCGGGCGCGACGCTCGCGTCATGGCCGACGGCGGTCAGCGGCTCGCACAAGTCGCGGAGAATGGTCTGCGCCTCGACGGAGCGCGCCTTCTGTGGATCGAGCGAGTCGGGCTCGGTGCCGTTGCCGCGCAGCAGCACGCTTGCGTTGGGCGGCAGCGTCGGGGGCGCTGCGGCGGACCCGCTCGCCGCAGTGGGTGTGCGCGAGCAGCTCGAAAGTCCAGCAAGAGCCAGCAGCAGTGCGTACGAGGCTGGACGGATATGCACGCCGGCGGCCCTGACCGATCGGGTCAGCTCGCGGCCCGCGCCATGCGGTGGCGGTTCACGGTGTCGCGCAGCGTCTGCGTCGCGCGGCGCGCCGCGCTTGCGAAGTCCTCGCCCGAGGACGCATAGAGGACTCCCCGCGCGGAGTTGATGACGAGGCCGGTGCCGCTCGCGGTCTGGCCGTTGAGGACGACCTGCTCCACATCGCCGCCCTGCGCCCCGACACCGGGAACGAGCAGCGGCATGTCGCCCACGATGGCGCGTACCGCCGCAAGCTCGCGCGGATAAGTCGCGCCGACGACGAGCGCGCAGTTGTTGTGCGCGTTCCAGCGCCGGGCAGCGAATTCGGCGACCACCTGGTAGAGCGGCCGGCCCTCCACCTGCAGGTCCTGCAGGTCGCGGGCGCCCGGATTGGAGGTGCGGCACAGCACGATCACGCCGCGGTCCTCGTATTTGAAGAACGGCTCGAGCGAGTCGAGGCCGAGGTAGGGATTCACGGTCACGGCGTCGGCGCCGTAGCGCTCGAAGGCCTCGAGCGCATAGCGCTCGGCGGTGTTGCCGACATCCCCGCGCTTCGCATCGAGGATCACCGGGACGCCCGGATAGCGCTGGTGAATGTACTCGATGGTGCGCTCGAGCTGGTCCTCCGCCGCGTATGCCGCGTAGTGCGCGAACTGCGGCTTGTAGCCGCACACCAGATCCGCGGTGGCATCGATGATCGCCTTGTTGAACTGGAAGATGGGCGAGGATTGGCGGGCGATCGAGGACGGGAAGCGCTCGATCTCCGGATCGAGTCCCACGCTCACGAGCGAGTCGTTGCGCTGCCAGGCCTCGCCGAGTCGCGTGCGGAACGTGCCCTCAGGCGACACGGCCACGCTCCGGCGAACCGATGCGCTTCAGATGCACGAGCAGGATCGAGACCGCCGCCGGTGTCACTCCGGGAACGCGCGCGGCCTGGCCGAGCGTCGCCGGACGCACTTCGGCGAGGCGCTGACGCACCTCGGTGGAGAGGCCCGCGACGCGGGCATAGTCGAGCTCACCGGGCAAGGGCGTTTCCTCGTTGCGGCGTTGGCGCTCGATCTCCTCGCGCTGGCGCTCGATGTAGCCAGAGTATTTTGCCCGCACCTCGAGCTGAGTGCTGACCTGCGCGGGCAGCCGGTCGTCCGTGGAGGCCCAGTCCGGCGCGCCGGCCAGCTCCAGGATGTCCGCGTGCGAGACGTGCGGCCGGCGCAGCAGCTCGAGGGCGCTCTGCTCGCGTGCGAGCGGCCCGTTGAGCACGCGCTCGGCCCAGGCCGCGGGCACGGACTCCGGGCGGATGCGCGTGTGCTCGAGGCGCGCCGCCTCGCTCTCGGCCAGCAACCGCTTCGCTTCCACGAGCCGCCAGCGCTCATCGTCCACGAGCCCGAGCTCGCGGCCGACGGGTGTGAGGCGCAGGTCCGCGTTGTCCTCGCGCAGCAGCAGCCGGTGCTCGGCGCGGCTGGTGAACATGCGGTACGGCTCGCGCGTTCCCCGGGTGGTCAGATCGTCGATGAGCACTCCGATGTAGGCCTCGCTGCGCTTGGGTGTCCACGGCGCATGGCCCCGCACGCGCAGCGTCGCGTTGATACCCGCCACGATGCCCTGCGCCGCCGCCTCCTCGTAGCCGGTCGTCCCGTTGATCTGTCCGGCGAAATACAGCCCGGCGATGCAGCGTGTCTCGAGCGAGGGCGCGAGGTCGCGCGGATCGAAGAAGTCGTACTCGATCGCATAGCCCGGCCGCGTCAGGTGGGCCTGCTCGAAGCCACGAATGCTGCGCACCATCGCGTACTGCACATCGAAGGGCAGGCTCGTCGAGATGCCGTTGGGGTAGATCTCGTGCGTGTCGAGGCCCTCGGGCTCGACGAAGATCTGATGGGACGGCTTATCGCTGAAGCGAGCAACCTTGTCCTCGACCGACGGGCAATAGCGCGGGCCGATGCCCTCGATGCGACCGGTGAACATCGGAGAGCGATCCGTGGCCGCTCGAATGATCTCGTGGGTCTGCTCATTCGTCTGTGTAATGAAACAATTAATCTGTCTTGGATGCTCAGTAACTCGCCCGAGGAACGAGAAGACCGGCAACGGGTCATCGCTTGGCTGTGCGATCAGGCGCGAGAAATCGATGGTCCGCCCGTCGATTCGCGGCGGCGTCCCGGTCTTGAGGCGGCCCACGCGAAAGGGCAGCTCCCGAAGACGAGAGGCCAGGCGGTTGGAGGGAGGGTCGCCTGCGCGGCCGCCCTGCGAGCTCTCAAGCCCGACGTGGATGCGTCCCCCGAGAAAGGTGCCCACGGTGAGCACCACGGTCGGGGCCTCGAATGCGATGCCGGACACGGTGACGACGCCCCGAACCTGGGACCCATCGACCAGGAGGTCGGCGATCTCCTGCTGGAACAGTGTCAGGTTGGGTGCATTCTCCAGCAAGGCGCGAATCACTTGTCTATACAACCTGCGATCCGCCTGTGCGCGCGTGGCACGCACGGCCGGCCCCTTGCTGGCGTTCAACGTCCGGAACTGGATGCCAGCCCGGTCGGTGGCGCGGGCCATCGCGCCCCCGAGCGCATCGATCTCGCGAACCAGGTGACCCTTGCCGATGCCGCCGACCGCCGGATTGCAGCTCATCTGGCCCAGGGTCTCGATGCTCGAGGTCACGAGCAGCGTGCGCGCCCCCATGCGGGCCGCCGCGAGGGCCGCCTCGGTGCCTGCATGACCGCCGCCGACGACGATCACCTCATAGGGGTGCGCGAACCGCATGGAAATTAAGCTGCTTCAACGGCTTAAACGGGGCGGGTATTGTATGCACCCTGCTGCCTCGACCCAAGGGCTCATCTAGCGTAATGCGAAGCTTTTTCGTGACTCTCCTGCTGGTTGCCGGCGCCGCGAGCCTTGCCGCCGACAGCCCCGCGCAGAGTCCCGAGCTCAAGCTCGATGCATGCCGCCTCGAGCATCTCAGTCACTTGATTGCCATCGCGGCGGAGTGCGGCACCCTCAAGGTGCTCGAGAACCCGGCCGCACCGCGCGGGCGCAGGATCGATCTGTACGTTGCCCGAGTCCCGGCGATCAACCGCCGCAAGCAGCCCGATGCGCTCTTCGTCCTGGCGGGCGGCCCGGGGATGGCCGCCACCACCTTCTATACCTCCGTGGAGCCGCTCCTGCAGCGCATCCACCGCGATCGCGACATCGTGCTCGTCGATCAGCGCGGCACGGGAGGCTCCAACGGCCTCACCTGCGCGCTCGATGAGGATGCGCTGTGGCACGCGACCGACGTGGCCGTCGCCGATCAGACTCGCAAGTGTCTGCAGTCGCTGCAGAGCCACGCCGATGTCGCCTTCTACACCACCTCGCTGGCCGTGCAGGACCTCGAGCAGGTGCGCGCCGCGCTCGGCTACGCGGCGATCGACCTGTACGGCGTGTCGTACGGAACCCGCGTGGCACAGCATTACATGCGGCGGTTTCCTTCGCGTGTGCGGGCGGCGATCCTCGACGGCGTGGTGCCGCCGCAGCGTGCGCTCGGGGCGAGCACCGCGCTCGATGCCGAGCTGGCGCTCGGGCGCATTCTCGAGCGCTGCACGCGCGATGCAGACTGCCAGGCGCGCTTCGGCAACCCGTCCCTGTCCTACCGCGCGCTGCGCAATGCCCTCGCGGCACGTCCGGTCGAGGTGAGCGTCCCCGATCCCTCGAGCGGGCAGCCGCTGAAGTTCTCCTTCACGCCACTGCACCTCGCCGCGGTGCTGCGCCTGTCGAGCTACTCGGCGGATCTGGCGGCGCTCCTGCCGCTCACGCTCGACCTCGCACAGCGGCAGGGCAACTACGCACCGCTCGCCGCGCAGTTCCTGCTCACCAACCGCTCCTACGAGGATGCGATTGCGTACGGCATGCACAACACGGTGGTGTGCTCCGAGGACGTGCCCTATTACGACACCTCGCAGGAAGCGCGCGAGCAGCTCTCGCGGACCTATCTCGGCACGGTGCAGCTCGATGGCCTCGAGAGCGTGTGCGCCGGGTGGCCGCGCGGTCCCGTCGACCCGGACTTCCATGCCCCACTGAAGACGACGACACCGCTGCTGCTGCTCTCCGGCAGCGACGATCCCATCACGCCGCCCGAGTACGCGCGGCAGGTCGCGCACGGCCTCGGCGCGGGCGTGCTCAACATCGAGATCCCCGGCATGGGTCACGGTCAGATCACCGCGCCATGCGTCGATCGGGTGATGGCGCGCTTCATCGAGGCCGGCACCGTGACGGGCCTGGACGTGTCCTGCATTCAGCGCGTGCGCCCGATGCCGTTCTTCACCTCTCTCGCCGGGCCGCCGCCATGATCGAAGTGCGCGCGCTCAGCAAGCGCTTCGGCGCGGTGCAGGCCGTGAGCGGCCTCGACCTCACCGCCGCCGATGGCCGCATCACCGGGCTGCTCGGTCCGAACGGCGCCGGCAAGTCGACCACGCTGCGCATCCTCTACACCGTTCTCAGGCCCGACAGCGGCGAGGCATCGATCGACGGCGTGAGCATCATCGAGCAGCCTCTGGAGGCGCGCCGGCACATCGGGGTGCTGCCGCACAACGCCGGCATCTATCAGCGCCTCACGGCGCGCGAGAACATCTGCTACTTCGGCGAGCTGCATGGACTTGCGCGCGCGGCGCGCGAGCGCCGCGCCGAGGAGCTGATCGAGCTGCTCGAGATGCAGCCGTTCGCGGACCGGCGCGCACAGGGCTTCTCGCAGGGGCAACGCCTGAAGACCGCGCTCGCGCGGGCGCTGGTGCACAGTCCGCGCAATCTGCTGCTCGATGAGCCGACCAACGGCCTCGATGTCATGGCGGTGCGCAACCTGCGCGCGCTGCTCGGGCGCCTGAGGGACGCAGGGCACTGCGTGCTGTTCTCCAGCCACGTGATGCAGGAGGTCGCGGCGCTGTGCGATGAGGTCGCGGTGATCGCGCGGGGCCGGGTCGTGGCGAGCGGCACGCCCGATGCGATCCGCGCGCGCGCCGGACGCGAGGACCTCGAGGAGGCCTTCGTGCAGCTCGTGGGCGGCCCGGAAGGACTGGACTAGCTCGCCGTGCACGCGACCCTCACCGTCTTCCGCAAGGAATTCCGCGAGAATCTGCGCGAGCGCCGCACGGTGATCTCCGCGCTCATCTTCGGCCCGCTGTTCGTGCCGCTGCTGTTCGCCGCCATGCTGTCGGTGAGCGTGCAGCGCGCGCCGCAGCAGGCCGACGGACCGCTCGAGGTTGCGGTCGCGCACGCCGAGCGTGCGCCGAACCTGGTGAGTCAGCTCGAAGAGCACGACGTGAGGGTCACCAAGGTCGACTATGACGAGGCGGCGGCGCGCGCCGCGGTGCTGAAGCGCACGCGCAAGCTCGTGCTGCTCATTCCACCGGATTTCGCCACCCAGTTCCTGGCCGGCGCTCCGGCACCCCTGCTGCTCGTCGCGGACTCCTCCGACAGCTCCGCCGCGCGCAACCTGAACGGCGTCAAGGCCGCGCTCGCGCAGTACAGCGCGGTGGTCTCGAGGCTGCGCCTGGTGGCGCGGGGCGTGGATCCGCTCATCCTGACGGCGGTCGCCGTGCACGATGTGGACGTGGCAACGCCCGCCGCGCGCTCGGTGCTGGCGCTCGGGACCCTCAGCTACCTGGTGCTCATCACCATGCTCGCGGGCGGCATGTACCTCGCGATCGATGCCACGGCGGGCGAGCGTGAGCGCGGGTCGCTCGAGCCGCTGCTCACCCTGCCCGTGCACCGCTCGCACCTCATCTACGGCAAGATCCTCGCCGCCTGCGCGTTCATGCTGCTGTCGCTGACGCTCACGGTGACCGCGCTCTCGATCGTGCTGCGGTTCGTGGGCCTCGAGCGCTTCGGCATGAGCATCAATTTCGGCCCGCTGACCGCGCTCGGCATCATCGGGGCGTGCGCGCCGCTCACGCTGCTCGGCGCCTCGCTGATGACGGTGGTGGCATCGTTCACGCGGACGTACCGCGAGGCTCAGACCTACAACGCCCTCGTGCTGCTCATCCCAACGGTGCCGCTCGTGTTCGCGAGCGTGACGAGCCTGCAGCCGACGACCGCGCTCATGCTGGTGCCCTCCCTCAGCCAGCACTTCCTAATGATGAGCCTGCTGCGCAACGAGACGATCGCGCCAGTGCAGATCGTCCTGTCCGTGGGCGCAACCCTCGCGCTCGGGGCACTGCTCGCCCTGCTCGCCGGACGCCTCTACCGGCGCGAGGCGCTGCTCGGCTGAGCGCGGAAGTGTGACGCCCGTCACAGTCGGGGCGCCGCTCTCGAGACCAAGCTTTGCAAACTGTGACCGCGGTGCGCTTGCCACGCGCTTGCTGAGGGAACACACGTCTCGCTGAGCTTGAGAGAGCTTTACCGCTGAGGCTTATGTAAACCTGAACAAGGAGCGTCCAGTCCATGAGTGCCGTCGCGTTGAACCCTGCTCCCGACCGCCGCGCGCATCCGCGCAAGAGCATCACTGTGCCCGCGCGCGTGAGCCTCGATCCGGACATCGCTCTGGATGTGCGGACGGTCGATCTTTCGCTCGATGGGATCAGCCTGATCTCCGGGCAGCAGCTGAATTGCGGCCAGGAGTGCGCGGTGCAGATCGGCATCGGCCGCCCCGGGCTGCTGCACCCGCTCACCGTGCGAGCACTCGTGTGCTACTGCATCAGCAGCGGTCCGGCACGCTTTCGCGGCAGCCTCGCCCGCTTCCGGATCGGGCTGCGGTTCACCGGGCTGAGCGCGGAGGAGCTGCAGATCATCGAGGCGATCCTCGCCTGACGCGCGGTCCCGATACGCGGGGCGCGACGGCTACTTCTTGCTCAGGTAGTGCGTCTCGAGGAACTCGGACCGGAACTTCTGCGGCGGCGTGACGAGGTTCGGCCGGCCCTCGGGGGTGAAATCCATGAGGTTCCAGTACGGCCACACCGTGTCGAGGTGATTGCCCGGCAGCTCCGTTCCCCAGAAGTGGAAGATCCCGCCGTCGCGCTTCGTGAACACGTGCATCACCGGCAACTGCATGTCATCTGAGTCGCGCTGGCACTTGTAATCGGCCTGATATCGGGACTGGAATCCGGAGAGCAGTCCGATCTGCGACCAGCCGCGCTCCTTCGCCCAGGCATTGATGCGCTCGGCTGGCGCCTTGGCAATCGCGACGAACGCGGCATCGCGCCCCACCTGGTATGCGCTGCGATCGAATCCATCGACCAGCGAGGTGCAGGAGGGACAGGGCTTGTCCCAGCCCGGGCCGAACATGAACGAGTAGACGAGCAAGGTGTTCTTGTCGGCAAACAGCTCGGAGAATCGCACGCTCTGGCCGACCCTGCCGTCGTTCGCCCACTGGAAGGTGTAGTCCTCCTTCAGCTGCCCGCCGCGAGGGAGCGTGCGGCGCTTCGCCGCGAGAGCCTTCACCTTCTCGACCAGCTCCCGCTCCTCCTGCAGCAATGCGTCGCGGGCCTCGCGGTACTCCCGGCTCTCGTTCGGATACCGTGGCTCACTCATCTCTCGCCTCCCGCGCTCGAGGAGCGCCATCAGTGTGCCCGCGCGACAGCAGCGCGCGAAAGCGCATCAGGTGATCGAGCGCGAACTCGCGCGCCTCGACCTCGAAGCAATTGTCCCAATAGCCGCGGCGCAGCCATTCGAGCAGGTAGCCTCGCATGGTGAGCGTACCCGGCTCCCATTGCACGAGTATGTGGCAGTACTCGTGGAGCATCAGCTCCGGGTTGGCAAAGAAGCCCGCCGCGCTCCCCCGCAGGTAGATGCGGCGGCGGCGGGTCGTGGCGATCGCGCGCACGTGCAGGCGGGCGAAGAGCGAGTGCTCGACGACGCGGGTGCGGTCGAGCGCCTGCGCGTGCGCCGCGCCAAACACCCCGAGCAGGGCGGCGCGCACGGCGGGCGGGGGCTTGACGGCGGTTCCGAGCACGCCGCAATCCGCGCTTCAGGAGCCGCGGCGGCCGCGCGGCTCGGGTATCTCCCGCGTGAGGCCGTTGAGCCGCTCGACGCAGCGCAGCAGCTCCTCGGCGACCTCGGTGATGCGCCGGCGGCTGCCGCGCGCATCGTCGCGCAGCCGCTCGAACGCCGTGTCGCGATCGATGCGCAGCCGCTCCATCAGGACTCCGACCGCCATGCTGATCTCACGCCCCTGCTGCAGGGCGGTCGACAGCTGGGTCTCGCTCTCCCGCAGCCGCCGCAGCTCCGCGGCGCGCGCGAGCGCGGCCTCGATCGTCGGCAGGCAGCGGCGCATGTCGAGCGGCTTCACGAGGTAGGCGATCGCGCCCATGTCCGTCGCCTGCTTCACGGTCGCCTCGTCATCGACCGCGGAGAAGAACACGAACGGCACCCCGAAGTCATCGCGCAGCGTTGCGCCAAGGTCGAGCCCGGAGGCCCCGCCCATGCGGATGTCGAGGACCGCGAGCTCGGGGCGCGTCGCCGCCACGGCGGCCAGCGCCTCATCGGGGCTCTCGGCGGCGACCACGTCGTAGCCGGCATGGCGCAGCACCTCGCCGAGCAGCACGATGATGTTGTGGTCGTCGTCGACGATGAGCACGCGCCGCGGTTGTTGCCGAGCTTCCATGGACCGTCCGTTTACCAGTCGACGCGCACTGCCGCAAGCTGCGTGAACGCCGCACGGGCCATGGCGAAATACTCCGCGTCCCGCTCCCCGCCGACCGCGAGGCAGCCGAGCGCCTCCGCCGCGGCCAGCGTCGAGCCGCTGCCGGCGAAGGGGTCGTAGAGGATTCCGGTGCCGAGCGGCAGCGCCGCGCGGACCAGGCGCCGCACAAAGCGCTGCGGCTTGAGCGAGGGGTGCGGCGCGATGCGCCGCTCGCGCGCGCGCGTCGGGGCGCATTCGATCACGTCCTTGAAGGGTTGGCCGCCGGAGATGCGCCGCAGGCCACCCGTACCCCAGCAGCGCAGGTTCTCCGCGCCGGTACCTGCGAGCGGATTGCGGAAGATGCCCCACGGCTCGTACGCCGACCGCGCCATCATCGACACCTCGGCGAACTCCCGCTCGGCGCCCTTCGGGCGATCCCCGCCCCGCAGCGTCTGCGTGAGGCGGATGATCTCGCCGCGCTTCTCCAGGCCTGCACGCTGCATCGCATGGAACGCGACGCTCGAGACCAGCGGGTTCGAGGCCATGAAGACGTGGGCCCCGGGCACCAGCACCGGACGCAGCGCCCGCGCGAGCTCGAAGAAGAACCGGTCCAGCGACTCAAGATCGCCCGTCGAGAGCACCGTGAAGCGCGGCAGCGGGCGCCTGCGGGCGCCGTCGAATGCCGGGGGAATGCGCCAGAGTCCGCCCCGGCCGGCGCGCAGCTTGGCGTGGTCCTTCGGCTCGTATTCGAGAATGCCGTACGGCGGATCGGTCACGACCGCATGAATCGAGCGCGGCGGGGCTGTCTGCAGCCACTCGAGCGAGTCGCCTAGGATCAAGGTCGCCCGCGGGGAGAGGTGCGCGCGCCGTTGCGTGCCGTGCTCGCGCAGGGAGCTCCAGTCGGCGGCGGCGTGAGTTGCGGCACTGCGCCGCGCGCGTACGCTCACTTGCCCACGCAGAAGCTCGAGAAGATCCTGCCGAGCAGATCGTCGCTCGAGAACTCCCCGGTGATCTCGCTCAAGGCCTGCTGCGCCTCGCGCAGCTGCTGAGCCACGAGCTCTCCCGCACGAGTCTCGGTGAGCTCCCGCTTTGCCTCCTCCACACAGCGGCGGGCGCGCGTGAGCGCATCGAGGTGGCGCTGCCGTGCGGAGACCGTCCCGGCATCGAGCGCGCGGAAGCCCATGCACGACTTCAGGTGCGCGCGCAGAGCATCCAGGCCCTCGCCGCTCAGCGCGGAGAGCGCCATGCGCGGCGGTCCCGAGATCGTGTCCCCGAGGGGAATGCCCGCGGCGAGATCGCACTTGTTGAGGATCAGAGTGACCGGGACCTCCGGCGGCAGGCGATGACGCTCCTCCGCGTAGGCGCTGGCCGCAGGGTCCGCCACGGCATCGATCACGAACAGCACGCGGTCGGCGCGCCGCATCTCGGCCTGAGCGCGGCGGATGCCTTCCTCCTCGACCAGATCGGTCGCCTCGCGCAGCCCCGCCGTATCGAGCACGTGCAGCGGCATGCCGTCGATGTCGATTCGCTCCCGCACCACATCACGCGTCGTGCCGGGTATCGGCGTGACGATCGCGGCGTCGTAGCCGGCGAGCCGATTGAGGAGACTCGACTTGCCCGCATTCGGGCGGCCCGCAATGACCACCGTCATGCCCTCGCGCAGCAACCGCCCCTGCCGGGCGCTCTGCTCGACCGCATCGAAGTGGTCTTCCACCGCCTCGAGCCGCGTCCCCAGCTCCTGATCGCGCAGATAATCGATCTCCTCCTCGGGAAAATCGATCGCCGCCTCGACGTAGGTGCGCAGCTCCACGATCGCCTCGGTCAGCCCTTCCACCATCGCGGAGAACTCCCCCTGCAGCGAGCGCATGGCCGCGCGCGCCGCTTCGCGCGAGCCGGCATCGATCAGGTCGGCGATGGCCTCGGCCTGGGCGAGATCGATCTTGTCGTTGAGGAAGGCGCGCTGCGTGAACTCCCCGGGCAGCGCGCGCCGCGCGCCGAGCTCGAGCGCCCGGGCGATGAGCGCCTCCACGACGACCGGTCCGCCGTGGCCTTGCAGCTCCAGCACGTGCTCACCCGTATAGGAGTGCGGCGCGGGGAAGAACAGCGCGAAGCCGGCATCGATCGGCTGCCGTTCCGCGTCGAGGAAGCGTGCGAGCACCGCGCGCCGCGCCTCCGGCAGCTCGCCGATGAGCACCGCCGCGATCTCGGGAGTCTTCGGGCCGGAGAGCCGCACGATGCCGATGCCGCCGCGCCCTGGGGCGGTCGCCGCCGCGACGATCGTATCCGTACGGGTCATGACTCACACCGGCCGCCATCGTACAGCAGTGGCGGGCCATCCGGCGCATCGCTCCTGCGGCGGCGAAGACTGGAGCACGGCGGTATGTCAGAGCCGAAGATCAGTTTGAAAGTCCGCCGACCCTTTTTTGTCAAGAAAGGGTCGTCGGATCTTTCAAACTGGTCGTGAGACGTGAACGCAGCGCCTACGTCTTCCTCGCCGCCGCGGCCGCGATGCGGCGGTTGATGTTCCACTGCTGCGCGATGGTGAGGATGGTGTTCGTGATCCAGTACAGCACCAGCCCCGCGGGAAAGAACGCGAACGTGATCGACATCGCGAACGGCATGATCATGAACACCTTCGCCTGCACCGGATCGGGGGCGGGCGGGTTCATCTTGTACTGCACGAACATCGCGCCGGCCATGATCGCCGGCAGCACGTACCAGGGGTCGCGCGAGGAGAGATCGTTGATCCAGCCGAGGAACGGCGCCTGGCGCATCTCGACGCTCTCGAGCAGCACCCAGTAGAAGGCGATGAACACCGGCAGCTGCACGATCATCGGCAGGCAGCCGGCCACGGGATTGACCTTCTCGCGCTGATACAGCTCCATCATGGCGCGCCCGGACTTCTCGCGATCGTCCTTGTAGGTCTCCTGGATCTGCTTCACGCGCGGCGCCAGGGCCTTCATCTTCGCCATCGACTTGCCGCTCGCCTCGGACAGCGGATAGAAGAGCAGCTTCAGCAGGAAGGTCACGAAGATGATCGAGACACCCCAGTTGCCGAACACGTTGTCAGCCGTCTGCAGCGCGATGAACAGCGGCCGCGCGAGCGGATAGAGATAGGTGCCGTAATCCGTCACCCGTCCGAGCTCGGGGCTGACCTTGTCGAGCTGCGCCTGCAGCTTGGGCCCCGCGAACAGCTCCATCGAGAAGGTCTCGGTCCCACCGGGCGGCACGATGCGCGCCGGACCTGCGACGGCGAGCGCGTACTGATTGCCGTCGACGCTCATGGTGAAGGTGAACGGCGTGTCCTTCGGCGGCACGATCGCGGCGACGAAGTGATGCTGCAGCGCTGCGATCCAGCCATCGCGCACCTTCTGCGCGAGGTGGGTGTCTTCGGAGTCTGCGACCTTGAGCTTGCGGTACTTGCTGCCGTCGTACATCGCCGGACCGTGGAAGGCATAGGTCTCGACGTTGAAATACGAGCGCTTCGTGGGTGGGTCATCGCGCCACAGCTGCGCGTAGGCCGAGGCCTCCCAGGGCGCAGCGGAGCGGTTCTCCACGGTCTGCTTCAGGTCGATCGCGTAGCCGCCGCGGTGGAACACGAACTCCTTGGTGACACTGACGCCGTTGCCGTCGGTCCACTGCAGGGGCACGCGCAACTCGTCCTGGCCCGGAGCCAGGGCGAAGTCGCTGCGCGCGCTCGTGAACAGCGCGAGGTGATCCGGACGCGGCGCACCCGCCGGACCGCCGCCGAGCCCCGTCTGCAGCTTGTAGAACGTCGCCGGATCGGTGTTGAACAGACGCAGCGGCTCCGAGCCACCCTTCACCTGGTGATAGGCGAGCAGGTCCGCGCGCACGAACGTTCCGCCCTGCAGACTCAGGTCAACGTCCAGCACGTCGGTGCGAACGTGGACGGTGCCGGCGCTGGCCGCGGCGGCACCGTTGGCTGCGGGGACCGCCGTGGGGGAGGTGGCCGTGGCGCTGCTCGCGGTACCGGCCGGTGCCGCCGGCTCGCTCGTCGCGGCCTGCGGTATGCGGCTCCCCAGGTCGTGGGTGCCGCCCGTCACCGTCGAGCTGGCCGCGCCGGATGACTGCGTCAGCGCCCCGTAGTCGCGCTGCCAGTAGATGAAGTTGACGTAGAGCGCCAGGATGAGGGCGCCCCACAGAAACGCGCGCGGATAGTTGTTAATCATGACGGTGAGGAGGCGCGGGACATGGGGCCGCGGCAGTGGGAACGGGATCGATGCCGCCGGGGTGCCATGGGTGACAGCGCGCGATGCGGCAGAGCGCGAGCCAGCCGCCGCGCACCACGCCGAAGCGCTCGATGGCACCGAGTGCGTAGTGCGAGCACGATGGGTAGAAACGGCAGCACGGACCGAGCAGCGGGCTCAAGGTCCACTGGTAGAGCCGGATCAGGCTCGCGGCGATGAAGCGCATCGTCTTGTCACTTGCTCCCACAAAGCGTCCAGGCTGGCGCGCAACTCGGGGCCGGGCACGCCACGCACCCGCGGCCGCGCGCTGACGACGAGGTCGACGGACGGCAGCCGATGCTGACGCAGCCGGAACGATTCGCGAATGATCCGCCGAATCCGGTTGCGTTGCACCGAATTACCGGCCGCCTTGGTCGAGACGGCCATCCCCAGGCGCGGACCGTCCGTCTCGTTGACTCGGGCGATCACCGCGAACAGCGCATCCCCGAAGCGGCGCCCCTGGGCATAGACCAGATCGAACTGCGTTTTGTGCCGGATTCGCCGCTCGACGGGCATTGTCAAGCGCTCGCGTGCGGCTGCGGGGCTCGACACGCGAGCACGCGCTTTACGGAATGAGCTTCTTGCGGCCCTTCGCCCTGCGGCGACTCAAGACCTTGCGGCCGCCGACCGTGGCCATGCGCGCGCGGAACCCGTGCGTGCGCTTGCGGCGCAGCTTGCTGGGCTGATAAGTGCGTTTCATTCCGAGCGCTTCCGGACGAGGGGGCGGGAAGGCTAAGCCGCAGCCCTGCGAGTGTCAATACAAGAGCTTGCACTGTGGTGCTTCAGACTGCGCCGCGTTCGGGTATAGACTGCGCGTCCTTTTCCTCTTGTTACACGTCGCGATTCGGGGGAGGCGATGCTGGTGGAGGGCACGCTGTGGTCGCGCTGCGTACGCACGCTCGAATCCGAGCTGCCCGAGCAGCAGTTCAACACGTGGGTTAGGCCGCTCCAGGCACTCGAGGGCGTTGGCGCCCTGAAGCTGCTCGCGCCCAACCGATTCGTCGTGGACTGGGTGAACGCCAACCTGCTGCGCAGGATCGGCGAGCTGCTGCGCGATGAATCGACCGGCGGCGCGCCGATCGTCACCGTGGAAGTGGGCTCGCGCGGCAAGCCAGCGCCGGCGCCGGCCGCCGCGGAGCTCCCCGGCAAGCGCCCACGCTCGGATGGGCTCGTGGTGGGCGCGCGGCTGAATCCGGATTTCTCCTTCGATGCGTTCGTCGAGGGCAAGAGCAATCAGCTCGCCAAGGCCGCCGCGCGGCAGGTCGCCGAAAATCCGGGACGCGCCTACAACCCGCTGTTCCTCTACGGCGGCGTCGGACTGGGCAAGACCCATCTGATGCATGCGGTCGCGCATCTCATCAAGGAGCGCGATGCGGAAGCGCGGGTCGCCTACGTGCACTCGGAGCGCTTCGTCAGCGACATGGTGCGCGCCCTGCAGCACAACAGCATGAACGAGTTCAAGACGGCCTACCGCTCGCTCGATGCGCTGCTGATTGACGACATCCAGTTTTTTGCCAACAAGGACCGCTCCCAGGAGGAGTTCTTCCACACCTTCAACGAGCTCCTCGAGGGCCAGCACCAGGTGATCCTCACCTGCGACCGCTACCCGAAGGAGGTCGAGGGGCTCGAAGAGCGCCTGAAGTCACGCTTCGGCTGGGGACTCACCGTTGCGATCGAGCCGCCGGAGCTGGAGACCTGCGTCGCGATCCTCATGGCGAAGGCGCACGCGGCGGGGGTGACGCTGCCGGAGGAGGTCGCGTTCTTCATCGCCAAGCGCATCCGCTCCAACGTGCGCGAGCTCGAGGGCGCGCTGCGCCGGGTGATCGCGAACTCGCGCTTCACCGGGCATGCGATCACGCTGGAATTCGCGAAGGAAGCGCTCCGCGACCTCCTGCAGCTGCAGGCGAAGCTGGTCACGATCGAGAACATTCAGAAGACCGTCGCCGATTACTTCAAGGTGCGGATGGCGGATTTGCTCTCCAAGCGGCGCAACCGCTCCGTTGCACGGCCGCGGCAGGTCGCCATGGCGCTCGCGAAGGAGCTCACGAGCCACAGCCTGCCGGAAATCGGCGATGCCTTCGGCGGACGTGAC
>Ga0335081_10004191_pt1 | contig 22756 bp, 15 predicted proteins | sample Lox_Sample_35_FD_206713 | JGI IMG/M metagenome (GOLD analysis project Ga0335081, IMG submission 206713) | Soil microbial communities from Loxahatchee National Wildlife Refuge, Florida, United States - Lox_Sample_3.5 | ecosystem: Environmental > Terrestrial > Soil > Wetlands | place: USA...
TGGGCAGCGCGGAGCTGAAGCTGTGACCGATGCTGAGCACGTTGGCGGTATGTGTTTTGCCGTCCGTTCCGGGGTAGGTGAAGACACCCGACTGGGCAGCGGCCGTGAATACCGAGTTGGAAGCGTTAATGCTGCCGGGCTGCTTGGACATCGCAAAACTGGCGAAGAAGAAGAGTTTGTCCTTGATGATGTGTCCGCCGACGCTGCCGCCGAAATCGTTGAGGATCAGTTTGGGGCGGTCGATCCCCTGCCCATTGTTCGACCAGGAGTTGGCGTTCAGGAAAGCATTGCGGAAGTCTTCATACAGGCGCCCGTGATAGTCGTTGCTGCCGCGGCGTGTAATGAAGTTGATCTGCATCGCGGCCTGCCCGAAGCCCTGGTCTAAATCGAGCCCGTCGGTCTGGACCGTCATCTCCGCGATGTCTTCGATGCGTGCCGACACCACCGGCGCCGCATTGCCGCCGAACTTCATGCGGCTCGGACTGCCGATGACGCCATCAATGTTGTTGCCTTGGGCCACTGACGGCAGGCCGTTCCACGTGTTTCCGAGGTTGTTGCCGGTGAAGCCCGGCGTCAGGTACGACAATTGGGTCAAGTCGCGTCCACCCAGCGGCAGGTCTTCGATCTGCTTCATGTCGACGGTCGTGCCAATCATGTTCGACGAGGTCTCCAGGATGGCCGCCGCGCCGCCGTCAACCTCGACGCTTTGGGCCACCGAACCCAGTTGCAGAGCAGCGTTCACGTCGGTGACACGGGCGGCTTGCACCTCGATTGGCTTAATGACCGCGCTGTTGAAACCATCCTTGGACACCGTTAACGAATAGGTTCCAATACTGAGGCCAACGAACCGATACACACCGCCGTCCAGCGTCGAGGCGTGGCGGACGTCGTTGCTGCTCAGGTCGCGAAGTTCCAGTTTGGCGCCCGGAATCACGGCTCCGACCGGGTCAGTGACGGTGACGCTGACCGTACCCTGCGACGCCTGCCCCCAGGCGCTCGGCGCGCAAAGCGCAACCAGGATGGCCCACACTGCGGCCAACCCAATGAAATGCCGGAAACCGGGCGCTGAGAAACGGCGCCCTCCAATGGACCGAACCGCGCTAAGATGAAGCGCATAACTCAGACGAGACAGCATACGGATCCCTCCCCGAGTGGATAGGTTGGATTGTATACGTTTTCATTTTTTGAGTCAATACGATATCTTGCAAACACTGGCGGCCTGCGAAACGATTAAACCCGCGCCCCCCGTCGCGGCCTGACCCAACGGTATGGAAAAGTACAGCAGCACTAGAACGGATGGGTCCATCCGGAATCCGTTTAACTTAGCGCACCGCCGCGGCGTAGGGTCAAAAGGGAACTGTCCGGTTGCATTCCGAGTTGCCGTAAGGTGGTATCCGTGAAAGCGCGTTCAGGCCTATCCCGCCGTTCTGTGCTGCGCTACGCCACCGGGGCTCCGCTTTCCGCCAGCCTCGGCCGAATACTTGGGGCAACTACAGCAAGCCCGGTCCGCTTCGTGGATGTCGCCAAGAGTGCCGGCATCGCGTTCAAACATGCGAACGCCGCGAGCGAGCAGAAGTATCTCATCGAGACCATGGGCTCCGGCTGTGCCTGGATCGATTTCGACCAGAACGGCCTCTTCGACCTCTACCTCGTCAACGGAGGTCCCACGCGGCAGTTCAAGCCCAAGGATCCTCCGCGCGGCGCGCTCTACCGGAACAACGGCGACGGCACTTTCACGGACGTGACCGAACGCGCGGGCGTAGGCGCCGGAGGATTATTCGGCATGGGCGTAGCAGTTGGGGACTACGACAACGACGGTTACCCGGACTTGTTCGTTCTAGGCTACGGCAGGTGCATTCTGTACCACAACAACGGTGACGGCACCTTCACCGACGTGACCGCCCACGCCGGTGTGGCCAACCCGGGCCGATGGGCCTCGAGCGGCGCGTGGTTTGATTACGACAACGACGGCCGCCTCGACCTGGTCATAGCCAACTACGTCAACTGGACGCCCGAGACTAACCACTACTGCGGCGATCAGGGACCCGGCCTGCGGAGCTATTGCCATCCGGACGACTACCACGGGCAGCCGCCGGCGCTTTTTCACAACAACGGCGACGGGACATTCACCGACGTCAGCCAGTCGTCGGGCCTGGCATCCAAGCCCGCCAACGGCCTGGCACTGGTTACCTTCGACTACGATGACGACGGCTGGCAGGACATCTTCATCGCCAACGACTCCCAGCCCAACTCCCTATTTCGCAACAACCGCGACGGCACGTTCCGCGAGATCGGCTACGAAGCCGGCGTGGCTGTCAGCGAAGACGGCGCGTTCGAGGCCGGCATGGGCGCCGACGCCGCGGATATGTCGGGTTCTGGGCGCTTCGATCTCATTGTCGGCCATCTCGACCTTCAACTCGCGCGCTTCTACCGCAACCTGGGCAGCGGCACGTTCATCGACGCGACATCGGCTTCCAAGCTCTCATACGAGACCTTCCGTTACAGCGAGTTCGGCCTGAAGTTCTTCGATTACGACAACGACGGCAGGCGAGACCTTTTTTTTGCCAACGGCCACGTGCTGGACAACATTGCCATGTACCACAAGGGTATCCTCTACGCCGAGCCCAAGCTGATGTTCCGCAACACGGGCAACGCAATGTTCGTGAACGTGAGCGATCAACTCGGCCCCGATCTCCTGGCGCCCGCCGTCAGCCGCGGCGCCGCCGTCGGTGACTTCGACAACGATGGGGACCTTGACATCCTGGTCAACAATAACGGCGGCGTGCCTCAGTTGCTCAGGAACGATGGCGGCAATGCCAACCACTGGCTCGAGATCCTGCTGATCGGCACTCGCTCGAACCGGGACGGCGTCGGGGCAAGAGTGAAAGTAGTCGCAAGCGGCCTCACGCTCCACGACCAGCGAAAAGGCGGCATGAGTTACCAATCAGCCCAAGACCCAAGGCTGCATTTCGGTCTTGGCGGCCGCACGCAGATCGACCTCATCGAGATTCGCTGGCCCAGCGGAACGCTGACAGAACTGACCGGCATCGCCGCCGACCAGATCTTGGCGATCCAGGAAGGGATGGGGATTGTGCAGTACTCGTTCCCCCGCGTAACCTCGCGCTAGGCCAGTGCCGCGACCGCTTGGAATTGAGCCTTTGTTGTGGGGCGGGATGTCATCCTGCGCGGCGGTTGCTAACTGCCGTGCGTGCCGATTGGCAATCCGCCACGCGGCTTGGCAAGCCGCCCCACATGACGAGCGCTTTCGTAAGGTCGCGGCCCTAGGTCGGACCAACGATCGGCTTTGCGGTCTTTCGTCTTCACCACTACCTTGGCTCCCGCCCGCCCGCCCCAACGTAGCCCGCGTGTCCGCCCGGCGCGGAACGAATCCTCTCGATTTCGAGCCGATTCAGCTCGCTGAGCGCCGCCAAAGCCTGCTTCGCCTCTTCCGGCCGCCCGGCCCTTTGATAAGCCGCGGCCAGAGCCGGATAAATGGCCCGGTTCCGCGGATCGGTTTGCCGGGCGGACTCCAGGTGAGCAATTGCGTCGTCGACTCGGCCGCTCATCAGGTAGACCTTTGCCAGCGAGATGTGCGCGCTCGAGTATGACGGCCGCTCCTGGACCGCGCGCTCCAGCGCTGTTTGCGCTTCGGCGAAATCGCTCGGCGTCGCCGGCGTGACGCCGGAGCGCAGCAAAGCCTCGCCCAACATGGTGAGCAGGAGATAGTGGGAGTGGCCCGCCCCGATGGCCTTCCGGGTGGCTCGGATGGCCTCTCGAATGTCTCCCGAAAGCAGCGCTTGCTGCGCATCGGCGATATAGGCGATGTCCGAATCCGGCGCCAGTTTCCGCACCAGTTGAAAGTCCTGGTCGGCCAAATCCGTCTGCTCCATCTGCGACCGCAGCAGCCCCCGCTGAAACAGCAGCCGCGGAGCATTCGGCAGGTTGTGGAGGCCGATGGCTAGAACACGCTCATCCAAGTCGTAGAGACCCTCGTCCTGGCACGCCTCGGATACCAGCAGGTACAGCCTTTCATCCGACGGCGATATGGCGGCCGCGCGCCCCAACGCTTTCAAAGCCGCCCCTTGCTGGTGATCTCCCACATACGCCTGTGCCAGGAGATTATCCACGTCGGCCGCTCGCGAGCCCTCGCTGCGCAGGTCGGTCAGAATCCGAATAGCTTCCGGAAACTGCCGCGTTCCCACGTAGCACAGGGCCAGGTTGAATTCGAGGGCGAATGTGTTGGCCACCTTTCCGCGTGCCGCGAGGAAGTGTGGAATCGCCTGGGAGAATTGCCCGCTCTTCGTCAGGGCGATGCCGGACTGAAGCTCCTGCTGCGCGTCGTCGGTCCGCTCCTCACTCTGTCCGACGGGGAGCAGTACCGTGAAACACATCCACAGCAGAGCAGCCGGCGCGCGACTCATAGCAGCTTCCCCAACCGGTTTTTCAGCAGGCGGGCGGCGCCGCCGGCGCCACCTCGCCTGGCTACACCCATTTGCCTTCGCCCTCCACGATCGTGATGTAGCGGTCAATCGGCAGATCGCGGAACTGCTCGATCCGGCCGCTGGGCTGCGGCCATTGTACCTGCAACGAGTCTATTTTGTCTCTGGCGCCGAGCCCCAACACGAGACGCGGATCGTGAGACGAAAGAAAACTGCCTCCTCCGGCTCTGACGCGGCGCCGCCTCCAGTCGCCGGACTGGTAGGTGACGATGGCGCCGATGGCATCCCGGTTTGCTTTGCGTCCTTCCAGCCGCACTCCCAGCCAGTGGCTCTTACGTCCGATGCTGTTGCGCAAGAGCACCGGTGCGCCGTCATTCACCGCCACCAGAACGTCTACCGCCCCGTCGTTGTCGAAGTCGCCCAGAGCCAGGCCTCGCCCCGCGATCTCCCTGCTGAAAATCGAGCCGCCCTGCGCGCTGACGTTTTTCCAGGCCTTGCCGGTGTTCTGCAACAACAACATCGGCTCGCGGAAGCTCACGCTGGGCTGATACAGCTTGACGTGCGGGTCGGGGTGCCCGTTGTTCAGGATCAGATCGAGGTTGCCGTCGTTGTCGAAGTCGAAGAACTTCAGGCCCCAGCCGCTCAAGAGTTGCGTCGCCGTGGCGATGCCCGAGGGAATCGCCATGTCGTCGAAACTGCCGTCGCCGGAATTGCGATAGAGAGAGTAAGACTCGTGGTCGATGTTTGCCACAAAGAGGTCTACGGCTCCGTCCTCGTCGTAGTCTGCCGCGTCCACGCCCATTCCCGATCGGGCCTTTCCGAAGGAGCTGTACGCTACTCCCGACAACAACCCCGTCTCCTCGAATCCCTTCCTGCCCTGATTCATTAGAAGGAAATTCGGCAGCGCGTCATTGGCTACGAACAGGTCCATCCAACCGTCGTTGTTCACATCCGCTGCGACAACACCCCATGCCCTGGATGGCAGTGAAGCGATCCCGCTTTCCTTTGAGACATCGGTGAACGTGCCGTCGCCGTTGTTGTGAAACAGCCGGCAGGGCAGGGGGCGCACCGTGCCGGGTGCGCAGTAGTAATGCGTACCCGTATTCTTGTTGCCGCAGAATTCGTTCTTATCTTTCGAGAAGTCGCCAAAGCGGCAGACGAAGAGGTCGAGCCTGCCGTCGTTGTCGTAGTCGAACCAGACCGCGCTGCTGCTCCAGCCGGGCGCTGCCACGCCGGCTTTTTCCGTCACGTCGGTGAAAGTGCCATCGCCGTTGTTGTGATACAGAATGCTCCTCGGGTACTGGGTCACATAAAGGTCGGGCAGGCCATCGCCATCGTAATCGCCCACCGCGACGCCCATGCCGTAAGCGTTGCCCGCCACGCCGGCCTGGGCTGTGACGTCGGTGAAGGTCCCGTTGCGGTTGTTACGGTAGAGCGCGTTGCGCAGCGGGACAGGCGGCGAGTAGAAGTCGCACGGGCCGCTGTTGACCAGGTAGATATCCATCCAGCCGTCGTTGTCGTAATCCAGAAACGCGCAGCCGGGGCCGATCGTCTCCGGCAGGTACATCTCTGGCGAGAGCCCGCCCACGTGCTTCCATTGGATGCCGCTGGCTGTTGGCGGCATTTCATCGAAAAACGCATTCGGACTCGCTGCAGCACCCGCGGCCCGGAGCAGGGCTGCTCCCGGCAGCAGGCGCAGCAAGGTGCGTCGCGAGAGTCCTCCGGCTCTCCCCATCTGAGACGCCATCGCCGATGCCCCGCCGTTCAGCGGCCCGATCCTCCCCCCGGCCGTTGAGCCTGCGCCGCCGCGGTTTGCTTCTGCAGGGCCATCTCCTTCGCCGCCGCTCCCTGGTTGCCCGTGCGCGCGTAAACGATCGCAAGTTGATAGTGCCCGGTCGGATCCTCAGGCGCCATGCGCACGTATTCCTTGAGCGGCGGCAGCGCTTCCGCGAACTTGCCGCCGGCGGCCAGCGACATCCCGTTGGCGAGGTACGCCTCCGCGAAACCCACGTCGATGCTCGATGCGCGGGTGAAATGCTGCGAGGCTTCGTCCCATTGCCCGGCGCGGCGCGCCAGTTCCCCGAGCACGAACTCCGAGGAGGCGCTGCGCGGATCGATTTGCAGCTCTTTTTGAAATTCCGCCTTTGCCTCGTCCACGGGCCCCGTGTCTCCGGCCTTAGAGAGGAGCACCTGGCCCAATCGGTAGTGAATGCCGTCCGCCTTCGGGTTCTGCTTGAGAATCCCTCGATAGATGCCCGCGGCTTCGTCCCATTTTCCCTGCGACTCGAAGGCCTCGGCCTCCAGTCTCTGGGCCTGGCTGGAGTTCGGAGCCTCGGCCGCCAGTTCCTGCGAAGTCCGCGAGGCGATCTCGGAGAGATAGTGCACCATGATGTACATCACCTCGGGATCGCCGGGGAATTCGCGCTTCAGAAGCAGCAGAGTCTGGATCGCGGTTTCATTCTGCCCCAACGCCATCGCGCATCGCGTTTCGGCCATGCCGGCATGGTATCGGAGCTGTTTGTCAGTCAGGCGGGGCATGGCGCTTTTCAGAACCGGCAAGGCTTCTTTGCATCGCCCCTGTTCGACGAGAGCAATCGCCTGTTGCGCCGCCGCAGCCGGGTCCGCCGCTGTCGCCCCTTTACCGCTGGTCTGCCCAAACAGCGGTTGCGCGATGAATGCCCCGACGTACAGACAAGTCAGGAGGCAGCATCCGCGCGGCATATCGACCAATCATAGCTCGCCCTCGCTGGGTTTTGCAGGCAGGCGACGAACGAACTCGCTCAGTACCGGTCCAGTCTTTGCAGCGCCTGTCCCTCGGTGCACTCGTACGCGCCGCTCTTCACGTTGGTGAACTCCTGCGTCACACCGCTCGGCCATTCGACGGTCATCCGGCTGGCCGATTCGCGAACACCCAGGCCGAACGTCAGCGTGAGCTCCGACTGCGAAAGATAGCTCGATCCGGTCCTGACCATCCGCGACTGCGTTCCTTCCGGAGTTGTGACCCGCACCACGGCCCCGATGCCGTCGCGGTTCGATTTGCGTCCAGTGAGCCGCAGGCGCAGCGCCCGATTCCGCGAACCGATATCGTTCCGGTAAAGGTAGGCTGGCCCGCCGTTGGTGGTGATCAGCAGGTCCAGGTCTCCGTCGCGGTCGAAGTCCGCGTAGGCCAGGCCGCGAGCCACCTTGGGAGCTGCAAATCCGGCCCCGGCCGAAGCCGCGATATCCCGGAAACCGCCCTTGCCATCGTTCCAAAACAGGTGCGGAGGTTGTGCATAGCCGGTGCCGCCGTGGATCTGCCGGACGGTCTCGTCGATATGTCCGTTCACGGCCACCAGGTCGAGGCGCCCATCCAGGTCGATGTCCAGAAACGAGCATCCGAATCCGAGACTCTCGCGGGAGGCTTTTCCGACGCCGGTTCCCATCGCCGCATCAACATAGGCGCCGGAACGGTTGCGGCGGTACAGCGCCATCATTTCGTTGTCGAAATTGGTGATCGCGATGCCCTGGTCGCCGGAATTGTCGAAGTCGGCCGCGTCGATCCCCATGCCCGCGCGTGCTTTTCCATCCTCGCTGAAAGCCACCCCGGCGTGCACCGCAATGTCCTCGAACGACCCGTTGCGCAGGTTTCGATACAGCTTGTTCGGCTGCGTATCGTTAGCGATCAATACGTCAGGCCAGCCATCGCGGTCATAATCGATCATCGCCACTCCCAGCGATTTCGACGTCACGTCGAAGATGCCGCTTTTTGCGGTCACATCCTCGAACGTGCCGTCGCCGCGGTTGCGGAAGAGCCAGCAAGTGTCGCCGTGGTACGCTTCGGGCGTGCAGTACGACTTGCGTTTTCCATCCAGGCTGCAGAACACATCCCGTTCCGGCGACCACTTGACGTAGTTGCACACCAACAGGTCCAGGAAACCATCTCGGTCGTAATCGAACCACAAAGCCGACGTGCTGAAGCCGCTTCGGCCGCCCAGACCAGCCTTCTCCGTGACGTCCACGAAGTGTCCCTGCTGGGTGTTCTGGAAGAGCCGGCTCTGGCCGACCGCGGTAATCAGAATGTCCGGCAGGCCATCGTTGTTGTAGTCCGCAATCGCCACGCCCATTCCGTACATTTCGATCGCCAGCCCGGCCTGTTGCGTAACGTCGGTAAATGTCCCATTGCGGTTGTTGCGGTAGAGCTTCAGCGTGCTGCGTCCGCGCCGGTGGCCGGGCCAGTCCATTCCATTCACCAGCAAAATGTCCGGCCATCCGTCGGCGTCGTAATCGAAGAACGCGCAGCCCGAGCCCATGGTCTCGGGCAGATATTTGGCCCCGAAGGCCCCTGTGTTGTGTTGAAAGTCGATTCCCGCGCTGGCCGTCGCGTCCACTAATCGAAAACCAGGCCCCTCCGCTCCCGGTGTGGAGGCTCGCCCTAATACTGAGACCGCGCCGCAAAGGAACGTTCGGCGGTTCACGCGATGCTCACGAGTCCTTCGCGAATCGCGAAAACCACCAGTTCCGCCGTGTTGTGCAGCCCCAGAGCCTGCATGATATTCGCCCGGTGAACCGAGACCGTATTGACGCTCACGCCCAACACCGTGGCAATTTCCTTGTTGGATCGTCCGTTCACGATGAGCTGGAGCACTTCCAGCTCGCGCGTGGTCAGAGCCCGCTCGGGACTGGTTGGCGGCTCCAGCGACCCGATGCGCGGATCGAGCACCTGCTCCCCAGCCGCCACGCGTTTTACCGCGTCCGCCAACTCCAGGTCCATGGCGTTCTTGAGCAGATAGCCGCGCGCGCCCGCTTCCAGGCACGTGCGGACATACGACGGCTCCCCGTGCATGCTCAGCATCAGCACCGCCGTCGCCGGACATTTCTTCAATATCTGTCTCGCCGCTACGGCGCCATTCATGCTAGGCAGCGCAAAATCCAGCACCGCCACGTCCGGTTGGAGTTGTTCCGCGGCTTCCACCGCTTCTGGGCCGTCGCCGGCCTCGGCTACCACCTCTATCTCCGGATCGTCCTCCAGCAGACGGCGAAATCCGCGGCGTACCAGAAGGTGGTCGTCTGCGAGCAACACGGTGATCCGGGGACCGGGCATAAGACTGTGGCTTGAGCTTATGATAGTCCAGCCGGTTGCGAAGTGGGAATCGTGATCCGCACCAGTGCGCCCCCGCCCTCACGATTCACGCATTCCAGGCGGCCGCTCATCAGCTCCGCGCGCTCCTGCATCGACACCAGTCCCAGCCCCTGCTTTTCGCCGTTGCGAAAACCGACTCCGTGATCTTCCACCTCCAGCGCCACGGACTCCGGCAGGAATCGCAAACGCACCGTGGCCGCGTCCGAGTGCGAGTGCCGCGCCACGTTGTTGAGCGCCTCCTGAAGCACGCGATACAGATGAATGGCGACCCCGCGGTCGAGCTCGCGGCTGTCGCCGGATTTTTCATACCGCACCTTGACCCCGGTCTGCTTTTCGAAACCCGGCAGGTATGCCCCCACGGCCGATTCGAAGCCCGCGTCCTCCAGTATTACCGGATGCAAAGCGCGAGAGAGCAGCCGCACCTTGTCCAGCGTGGATTGGACCACTTCCTGGATTTCGCGCAAATCGGAATCCGCGGTCGGCCGCCGTTCCGCGCGCTGCAGCAGCGCGCCAATCGCCGTCAGAATCTGCCCAAATTCATCGTGCAATTCGCGAGCCACCGACCGGAAAATATTCTCCTGCATCGAAATCAGTTGTTGCGCCAGTTCGCCCCGGCTTCGCGACACGGCGGCCACCCGTTCGAACATGCGCCGGTTGTAATTCACCAGGTACGCGCTGGTGAGCGCAACCAGCACCAGCGCCGCCGCCAGGAACAGATACACGTTCCGCTCGACGCCGCGGTATATCGCTCGAGTCCTTTCCGCGCTCGCCTGCTCTTCTTCGTTGTTCTGCACGAGCAGGCGCGCCACCGCCGCGCTGAGCGCTTGCTGTCGCGCCTGCAGGGAAAGGCGGATTGTGTCTCGGGCCTTCCCGGTGTCTCCGGCCGCTGCCGCCGCGAACATCTGGTCCGCCGCTTGCCAGAACTGCTGGACGCTGCTGGTGAGATAGGCCCTTTGACCCGACGCCGGGTCCGCCGGCGAATAGCCCGATTCGCGCGCCATCGCGTCGGCCAGGTCCGTTCGAATGCGCCGCATGGGAGCTTCCCATGCCGTCAGCGGATAGGGTTCGCTGGCGTCCAGCATGTCGCGCAGTGTCAGCGCAATCGAATTGAGGTTGTTCTGGATGCGCAGTAGAAGCAAGGAGTCCGCCCGGTCCCGGTCAATGGTGGTGGTCTGGAGGCGCTCCAGCCCGCCGATTTGCAAAATCGTGTAACCGGAGTAAACAATCACCGCCGTCAGCGTGACCGCGAGACCTGCCAGCAATCGGACTGTTGGAGTGCGCCAGCGATTCACTAGTGTCTTTCCATTATTGTCGCCCGCCGGCCCGGCCAGTATGCTGTTTTGACGAGGATTTCCTGGGAGGGGCCGATGGAACCCATGTTCCTTCGCGAGGTCGAGCAGAATCCACAACCCAGCGGCTATCGCGACGCCATTGACATGATGCGCCCTGCGGGCGAGTACCCGCAGATCTGGCACATGTTCGCGTTCCGTCCCAACGCCACCGAACACCTGGCCCGCTTCACGCAGGAGATCTTGCGAGGTCCGGCGCCGCTCAGTCCAGGCATGCGGGAGCTGATTGCCGCTTTTACCTCGCACCGCAACGAATGCCCGTTTTGACTGAAGTCGCACGCCGCGGTCGCGGCGGAACTGTTGGGAAGCGAGGAGCTGGTGGCGGGAGTGTTGCGCGACCTGGAAAGTTCGGCGCTCGATGAGAAACACAAGCTCCTGTTCCGGTTCGTCGACAAGGTCAACCGCACGTCGCCCACAATTGGCCCCGCCGACATCGACCCTCTTCATGACGCCGGCTGGGACGACGAGGCGATCTATTACGCCATCACGGTGTGCGCGCTGTTCAACTTCTACAACCGCTGGATCGATGCCAGCGGGGTCCACGCGCTCTCCGATGAGGCGCACCGCCAGGGCGGAAAACGGATGGCGACCCATGGCTACGTGCGGTAGCAGAGGCGTCTGATGCGCCGCACCGTCCTGGTTCTGCTGGGCTTTCTGATTATCAACAGCGGCTACCTGGCCGCCTTTCCCAGCGCCACCGTTTTCTACATGCTCAACGTGGTGCTGCATTTGGGCGTGGGGCTGGCGCTCATGACCGCGGCTGTGCTCCTGGCTCGCCGGTATCCGCGCGAGTGCGGAGCTTTCCTCGCTGCCGGTCTTCCGGCCGTCTTTCTGACAGTGCGCGGGAACACCTTCGATCATCGCTGGATTCTGTGGCTGCATATCGTACTGGCTATCGCTGCGGTCATCGTGATCCTCGTCCGGCTGGGTCGCAACTCCCGGCTCTGGCTGGCTGGTGCAATAGCCCTGATGCTGCCCGTCTCCGCCGCGCTCTATGCCAGGTTGCATCCCGACCCATCCGCCCGCATCGTCAACCCCGATTCGCCGCCGCTCTCCATGGACCAGGAAGGCGCCGGCGCGCGATCCCCGTTCGCCCCGTCCTCGGCGCAAACCAACACCGGCGCCATCATCCCTTCCAACTTCTTCATGGACTCGGAATCCTGCGGCCAGTGTCACCAGGACATCTACCGGCAGTGGAAAAGCTCGATGCACCATTTCGCGTCGTTCAACAATCAGTTCTACCGGAAATCCATCGAGTACATGCAGGACGTCATCGGTACGCGCCCCAGCAAGTGGTGCGCCGGTTGCCACGACCACGCCGTCTTCTTTAACGGGCGCTTCGATCGGCCGATGCGCGAGCAGATCGATACACCCGAAGCGCAAGCCGGGCTGGGCTGCATGTCCTGCCACTCCATAGCCCACGTCGCCAGCACCATGGGCAATGCTGATTTCACCGTGGAATACCCGCCGCTCCACGAACTGGCTTCCAGCCACAACCGCTACATTCGTGCCGTCGATTCCTTCCTGACTTACCTCAATCCGCAGCCGCATCGCCAGACTTTCCTGAAACCATTCATGCGCCAGGCCGAGTTCTGCTCCGCCTGTCACAAGGTTCACCTCGATATACCGGTGAATCGGTACCGTTGGATCCGGGGCTTCAACGACTACGACAATTGGCAGGCCAGCGGCGTTTCCGGCGAAGGCGCCCGCTCTTTCTACTACCCCGACAAATCCATGACCTGCGCCGATTGCCATATGCCGCTGGTGAATTCCCGCGACCCGGGAAACCGCGACGGCAAAGTCCACTCCCACCGATTCGCCGCCGCCAACACCTCCGTTGCCTACGCCAATCAAGACGCGGAACAGCTCGATCAGACCGAGCGATTCCTGAAATCCGGATTCATCACGGTGGACATCTTCGCGGCCGCGCCCGTGGACGACACCCGCAGCCAGGGGCAGATGGTGCGCCGCAGCGATGCCGTCCGCTCGAACTCCTCATTCGCGGTCGGCGAGGAAGCCGACACGGCAGGCGGCGGCATGATCCGCGAGGTAGGGAAAATCGCGGCGCCCATCGACGCCTCGGGCGCCGCTCTCGAGCCTGGCTCGACGGCCCTTGTGGACGTGGTGGTGCGGACCCGCAAGATCGGACATTTCTTTCCCGCGGGAACGGTGGATGCTTTCGACGTCTGGCTCGAATTGCAGGCCAAGGACGCGGACGGCCGCGTGATCTTCTGGAGCGGCAACATCGAGGATAACGGACACGGGCCGGTCGAGCCCGGAGCGCATTTCTACCGCTCCTACCAGCTTGACGGGGACGGCAATCCAGTGAACAAGCGGAACGCATGGCAGACCCGCAGCCTCCTTTATGTCCGGTTGATCCCGCCCGGTGCGGCCGATGTTGCCCACTATCGCGTGACGATCCCGAAATCCGCGCGCGGCCCCATCCGCATCACTGCGCGGCTGAATTACCGCAAGTTTTCGTGGTACTACACGCAGTTCGCATACGCCGGCGTACCAAGACCCGGGCAGGACTCGGCTCTTCTGACGGCCGACCACAATGGTCTCGAATATCAGTTCTCGCCGGCCTCCATTCCACGCAACGTTTCCGGCAATGTCAGGGGCCGGATTCCAGACACTCCCGTTGTCGTTCTGGCACAGGCGGATGTGGCCGTGCCGTTGGGAAAGCCAAACTGGACGCCGGTCGCACGCGCTCAGGATCGCGAGCGCTGGAACGATTGGGGTATCGGCCTTCTACTGCAGGGCGATCTCAAGGGCGCCGAATACGCGTTTCAAAAGGTCACCGACGCCCAGCCCGGCTACGCCGATGGATGGCTCAACGTGGCTCGGGCGTTGATCCAGGAAGGCGAGACGGACGCCGCCAAACCGTACATCGCGAAGTCGCTCGAGCTCAATTCGCATCTCGGCCGCACGTGGTTCTTTCAAGCCGCGATTCAAAAAGCCGATGGCGACTACGATGGCGCGCTGCGCTCGCTGGAAATCGCCCGTTCCATGTATCCGCGCGATCGTGTCGTGCTCAACCAGATCGCGCGCATCGACTTTCTGAAGCGCAACTATCGCGCTGCGGTCGGCGCGCTCCGGCAGGTGGCTTCCGTCGATCCCGAGGACGTGCAGATGCACTACACGCTGATGCTCTGCTATCGCGGTCTGGGCGATTCCGCCGCGGCGGCGCGCGAGGAGGCTCTCTTTCGCCGCTTCAAAGCCGACGAGGCATCCCAATCCATCACCGAACGGCGCCGCTTGATCAGTCCGGAAGACAACAACGAGCGCCAGCCAATTCACGACCACGAGAGCGCCGTTCGGCCGGAGGCGCCGTGAAAGTCGCGATTGTCGCGTTGTTGACCGCAATCCTGATTGCGGCGGCCTTTCCCGTAGAGCATAGCGCCGTGGTCTTCACCGACGTCACCACGCAGGCCGGCATTCGCTTCGTGCACAACGCCGGGCGCACCGGCAAGAAATACTTGCCCGAAACCCTCGGCGGAGGATGCGCATTTTTCGACGCCGATGGCGATGGCTGGGTCGACATTCTCCTGCTCAACGGCAAGGACCTCACGCCGCGCGGCCGCAGATCGCTTCCGGCCCTCTATCACAACAATCACGACGGCACGTTTACCGACGTCACCAGCGGCAGCGGGCTGGATGTTGAGATGTACGCCATGGGAGTGGCCGTCGCCGACTACGACAATGACGGCCGCGACGACGTGTCCGTCACCGCGCTCGACGGCGATCATCTTTTTCACAATGAAGGTCGCGGCAAATTCCGCGACGTCACAGCATCGTCCGGAATCCAAAACTCGAGCTTCGGCGCCAGCGCCGCATGGCTGGACTACGACCGCGACGGCAAGGTCGACTTGTTCGTCGCCAATTATGTCCAGTGGAGTCCCAAGAACGATCTCTGGTGCTCGCTCGATGGCGCCACGAAATCGTACTGCACTCCCGAGTCCTATAAAGGCACGCGCTCGCGGCTCTTCCACAATCTGGGCGGCGGCCGGTTCGAGGACGCGACCGATCGCGCGGGGCTGGGCGATCCCACCAGCAAGTCGCTCGGCGTCACCGTGCTCGACTATAACGGGGACGGATGGCCCGACCTTTTCGTCGCCAATGACACGCAGCCTAACAAGCTCTATCGCAACCTCGGAAACGGAACGTTCAAGGAAGAAGGCGTCGCCGCCGGTGTGGCATACGGCGAGGATGGCGTGGCGCGCGGAGCTATGGGCGCCGACGCGGCCGACTACGACCGCAGCGGCCGTCCGCACCTGCTGGTGGGCAACTTCACCAACCAGATGCTGGGGCTGTACCACAACGAAGGCAACGGGCTGTTCGTGGACGAAGCGCCCTCCTCGGCCGTGGGGCGCGCCAGTCTGCTCTCGCTCGCGTTCGGCGTCTTCTTCTTCGACTACGATCTTGACGGCTATCCCGATATCTTCGCCGCCAACGGCCACATCGAGGACGAGATCGGCCGCGTGCAGCCGAAAATCAGTTACGCCGAGCCGCCCCTTCTGTTCCGCAATCTGGGCGGCCGCAAGTTCGAGAACGTGAGCGCGAGCGTCGGGCCCGCGTTCACGCGCTCTATGGTGGCGCGAGGCGCGGCCTACGCCGACTACGACCACGATGGCGACCTGGATATCCTGATCGCCAATAACAACGGCCCGGCCTGTCTCTTGCGCAACGACGGCGGCAACCGCAACCACTGGCTCAGCGTCCGGCTTTCCGGAACAAAGTCGAATCGGGACGGCATCGGCGCCGTAGTCCGCGTGATCACTCCATCCGGCCGGCAATGGAACATGGTTCGCAGCGGCTCCAGCTACTGTTCGCAGAGCGACCTCGCGCTCACTTTCGGGTTGGGCGCCGAAACGCAGGCAGCCATTGAAGTCGATTGGCCGAGCGGGGTTCATCGCCGTTATGAGAACGTCGCCGCCAATCACCGACTCGTCATCGACGAGGACAAGGGGATCACCGCAGACCGCCAGTGAGATGAGTCAGAACCTCGAATCCCCCACGGTCGCAGCCCAAAACACGATCGCTCAGTGCCGCGACTGTGACGGAGCGGAGGCGGGACCTGAAAACCCTCGGTCCCCCCGGACACACCTGCATCGAAGCACCCCAGCGAGCATTCGGATCGGACATTAGCCGCCCCCCGGAGGAAGCGTCCGCACCGCTGCAAAGCGCGGAACTGCCAGCGTAGGAATAACTTCCCGCGCCTTCTCCAATCCTTCGCCGCCTTCAGATTCTCGCATTTTTCAAAATTCAAAAATATTTTCCGTTCGCTTTCAATCGCCCACCCGACTCGCCGCCCGCCCGCCCTAAACCCCGATGCTACCGTGAGGTCGGAGTAGGTTGAGCGGCCAAAGCCGCGGACAAGTGCAAGGCACTATACCAGCGCCTCCCAGCCGGATCGGGAGGCTTTTTTATTGCCGCCGGCCCCCGCTCAACCCGCTCCAGAAAAGGAGACCCAATGGCAACACTCAAACAAATCGAGGCCAACCGCCTCAACGCGCAGAAAAGTACGGGACCTCGCTCGGTCGAGGGCAAGGCCGTCGTCCGCATGAATGCGCTGAAAGCCGGCATCGATGCTCAATCCACCATCATCCGCGGCGAGAATCCCGCCGACCTCGAAGCACTCACCAACGAGTATCTCCAGGCGCATTCCCCCGCCACACCGCAGGAGCGCTTCTATGTCGACATCCTGATCCACTGTGACTGGCAGATGCGCCGTCTCACCCGTGCCGACGCCCAGCTTTGGGAATACCGCTTCCAAGACTATTCCCACTTGCCCGAAGACTGCCCCCTCGGCAAAATCTACTTCTACACCGACCGCGTCTTCGCTCGTCTTGAGCGCCGCATGAAAGACGTCGAACGTTCCTACAAAGACGCCTCTCAGGAGTTGGCCCGTCTCCAGTCCGCTCGCGCCCCCGAACCCGACCCGGCCCCGCCCCTGCAACCCTCAGAAACCGAACCCATTTCCCCCGGAATTGGCTTTGTTCCGCCAGAACCGTGCGACAACCCTCCTACGTTGTCCCGGCAAGCGGAGCTCGCCCAGGACCCGCTCGAAACCGGGTCTGCAGCCAGGATTGGCTGCCCCCCCAACGTCGGCTCGCCACAGGCGCGCTCCGTGTGGGAGACCTAACGTCTTTGCCCTGGCTACGTCTACCCCGTGGATAGGAGTGAACCGATGAACCAAAAAGCGGCTTGCCTTGCGGTGGGTGTCTTTTGCGCGGCCTGGTTAATTGCTCCGGCCAAGGCGCAGAGGCACAACCATAACCTCAGCCTCAATTTCGAGGGGAACGCCGAACACTGCTCGGACTTGAGGGCACGCTCCAACGGCGCGGTGGCTCAATCGGCGGAGACTTTCACGCTACAAATGAGCGAAGCGCGGGTTCTGGAATTGCGCGGCTTGGAGCAGGGGATCGTGAAGGTCCGCGGCTGGGATCGCGGCGAGTACTCGGTGGAGACGTGCAAGGTCGCCGCGGCCGACGACCAGGGCACGGCTGAGCAAGCGCTGCGCGGCATTTCGGTGAGCCACGTGGGCGGGCGGTTCTCCGACAGCGGACCGAAGAGCGACGACAGCCAGTGGGAGGTCTACTACATCGTTCATGCTCCGAGAAACGCCAGCCTGTATGTGGAGACCACCAACGGACCGATCGATATTGCGGACGTGAGCGGGATGATTCAGGCGCGTGCGGCTAACGGACCGATCGCGCTTTCGAAAACGTCGGGCGTGGTGGAAGTGCACACCACCAATGGGCCGATCTCGTTTTCCGAGGGCGGCGGCGAGGTGCACCTGATTGCGCAGAACGGTCCCATTGAGCTGAAACTGGCCGGCGACTTCTGGAACGGCTCGCAACTGGAAGCGCGGACCGTGAACGGCCCCCTCGCGGTGAACGTGCCGGACACGTTCCGGTCGGGGATCCGGCTGGAAACGGACGGGAACGCACCGGTCAGTTGCCGGCTGAGCGCGTGCGGCAGCGCCTGGAGGGATACGGGCGGGAATCAGCGCGTGCTGCAAATGAACGGTTCGAACGACACGCTGCGGCTCTCCACACACAATGGGCCGGTTTCGGTAGGCGCAGGCAAGAAAAAGGACGTCGTCATTTGAGGCCCAGGCTCAAGCTGGTGCGTACTCTCGCTTCCAGACGCTGCTTGCGATGGCGCAAGGCTGGAGTATCTTCCAAAGACAGAGCCGTGCGCGTCATCTCCAGAGCCATCGCGTAGTTGCGCTCGCGGTGCTCGTAGTGGCGCGCCAGGGCTTCCAGGGCGCGCACGCGGTACGGATTCCGCGAGGCGGCCAGTTCGGTGATGGCGGCCAGCGCTGAGTCCTCGCGGCCCAGACGCTTCTCCATCATTGCAACATCCCATAGGGTTCGGAACAAGAGGTGATCCGGCAGGCCCATTTCCACGGCACGACGGAAGAGGCGGACGGCTTCTTCCCTGCGGCCGGCGCGGTCGAGCCAACGGGCCAGCCCAATGAGGTCGGCGCCGTGGCGGAGCGCCACGGTTTCGGGCGAGCGGAAAGCGAACGGCACAATGGCGGTGAGGCAGGCGAGCGAGAGAATGTCGATGGCGTTGTGGTGGAAGATGGGAACCAGGTCGAAGGCCTGCTTCGTGCGGAGGTAGCCGAAGTAGCAGTAGGGGATCATTTCGCCGGGCAGGTCGCCCTGGCGCTCTACGCCGAGGATCTGGTTCTCGAGGTCCACCAGGCGGCAGCTTTCTAAGCGCAGTTTCCACAGACGGCGCGCGCCGAAGAGCAGGTCGAGGTGCTCCATGCGGTCGAAGGGAGGGCGGGCGCGCGACATGCGGAAGCGGGTTTCGAGCAGCGGCTGGTCGTAGGCCTTGCCGTTATAAGTGACCAGGACGTCAAAGCCGGCGAGGTGTTCCGACAGGCGGTGCAGAAGGGAAGCTTCCTCGCCATAGTCGCGCATGAAGAACTGGCGCAGCCGGAAACCGCCGGGTTCGATGGAGCCGACCCCGATGAGGAACGCATAGGTCCCCGTGCCGCCGGCGAGGCCGGTGGTTTCGGTATCGAGGAAGGCCCATTTGGCCGGGTGGGAATGCGGGATCGCGCCCTCGGAGAGTTGTTCGAGGAGATCCGCTGGGAGTTCCGCGAGGTCGGAGATATCCACGCTGCCGTGGCGGCGGTGGCGTTCCCAGAGTTTCTCGGTTTCGAAGTGTTCGCCGTGCGGGGTCTGAACCAACTGGCCGGAGATGAGGTCCTGGATGAAGGCTCGCGAACTGGCGAGGCTCTCCGTTCTGGGGCGGGGCGCGGCGTGCGTGCTGTTCCCGCCGGACCCTACGTACTTGCGGTCCACGCGGGCCACACGGCCGCGCAAGGCGGCGAGCTGCTGCTGGAGATCCTCCATTCGCTTTTTCTTTGCCCACTATAACGCACTGCGACCTGCCTTGGAAAGGTGGCGCAGCATGCCAGTTGAGCCGGATGCAGTGTAGTAAACTGGCACCCATGAAGTCTCGACTTTCCCATCCCTTGCTCCTGATTCTTGCGGCAGCGGTGTCTGCCTTGTCTCTGGCGGCCCAGCCGGCGCCGAAGGTCACCAGCCCAAAAGATGCGCTCGGGTTCAGTATCGGCGACGACTACATGGTCGCCAACTACACCCAGCTCGAAGCCTATTGGAAGAAGCTTGCCTCCGAATCGGATCGCATGAAGCTGGTCAGCATCGGCAAGACCGAGGAGGGCCGCGACCATTGGATGGCGATCATTTCGTCGCCCGCGAACATCAAGAACCTGGATCACTATAAGCAGATCTCCGCGCGCCTGGCGCACGCCGAAGGAGTCAGCGAGGAGCAGGCGCATCAACTGGCCGCGGAAGGCAAAGCCGTCGTGTGGATCGATGGTGGCCTGCATGCCAGCGAATCGGTCGGCTCGCAGCAGCTCATGGAGACGGTCTACCAGATGGTCAGCCGGACGGATCCCGAGACCATGCGTTTCCTGAATGACGACATCCTGCTGTGCGTGCTGGCCAACCCGGACGGCCAGGAGTTGATCGCCAACTGGTACATGCGCGGCTCGGAGAAGCCGGACGCGCCGCTGCTCGATCCGCAGCAGCGCAACATGGGCAATCTGCCGCGGCTCTACGCCAAGTACATCGGCCACGACGACAATCGCGACTTCTACATGTCGAATATGAGGGAAACCACCAACATGAACCGGCAGATGTTCATCGAGTGGTTTCCGCAGATCGTCTACAACCACCACCAGACCGGGCCGGCGGGCGCGGTCATTTTTATGCCGCCGTTCCGCGATCCGTTCAATTACAATTTCGATCCGCTGGTGCCGCTGGGAATCGAATTGGTGGGCACGGCGATGCACAGCCGGCTGGTGGCCGAGGGCAAGGGCGGCAGCGCCATGCGCAGCGGCGCCAACTACTCCACGTGGTGGAACGGCGGCCTGCGGACGGTCACTTACTTCCACAACATGATCGGCATCCTGACCGAGATCATCGGCAACCCCACACCCATGACGATTCCGGTGGTCCCCGGCAAGCAGTTGCCGCAGGGAGACTGGCCGATGCCGGTCACGCCGGGCCCGTGGCACTATCGCCAGTCGATCGACTACGAAATCACCAATAACCGCGCCATCCTCGACCTGGCGTCGCGCTACCGCGAGACGTTCCTGTTCAACATCTGGCGCATGGGAATGAACTCGATCGAGAAGGGCAGCAAGGATTACTGGACGGTCACTCCCAAACGGATCGAGGCGCTGCAAGCGGCGGCTGCGGCCGCCAATCCGCAGGGCGCCGGGCGAGGCCGTGGGGGCGCGACCGCGGGCGGCGATGTGGCTCCTGGCGGCGATCTTCCACCGGGCGCGGGCGGCTTCGGCGGGCGTGGAGGCGGCGGCGTGCCGATGGAGCTCTACAACTCCGTCCTGCACGACCCCAAGCTGCGCGATCCGCGCGGTTACGTGATCCCCTCCGACCAGGCCGATTTCGCCACGGCCACGGAATTCGTCAACGCCCTGCTCAAGACCGGCATCACCTGCCTGAAGGCCACCGCTCCTTTCCAGGTGGCGGGCAAGAGCTATGCCGCCGGCTCTTACGTGGTGAAGACCGCGCAGGCGTTCCGGCCCCACATCATGGACATGTTCGAGCCGCAGGACCATCCCAACGATTTCGCTTATCCCGGCGGTCCGCCCAACCGGCCGTACGATATCACTGGCTGGACCCTGGCCATGCAGATGGGCGTGAAGTACGACCGCATCCTGGACGGCTTCGACGGCCCGTTTGAAAAGATCCCCGGCCTGCTTCCTCCGCCGGCCAGTTCCGTCAGCGGAACGTCAAGCCCCGCCGGCTACCTGATCAGCCACGAGATCAACAATTCGTTCATTGTGGTCAATCGTCTTCTGAAGGCCGGCGCGGACGTGTATTGGTTGAAGAAGGAACAGACGGTCGACGGGCAGAGCCTGGGCACGGGCGCCATCTGGACGCCCGCTTCCGCCGCCGCCCGATCCGTGTTGGAGAAGAGCGCCAAGGATCTTGGCGTTCCCGTGCATGCGGTCGCCAATGCGCCCGCGGGCGATGCGCTGAAGCTGAAGCCGGTCCGCGTCGGGCTGTATGATTCGTACGGCGGCAGCATGCCTTCGGGATGGACGCGCTGGTTGTTCGAACAATATGAGGTGCCGTTCCAGGTGGTCTATCCGACGACGCTCGACGCGGGCGACCTGAAGAGTAAGTTCGACGTGCTGGTGTTCGTCGCCGGAGCGCTCGGAGGCCGCGGTGGCGCTGGCCGCGGCGGCGCGCCAGCAGGCGGCGACGCACCCCCTGCGGCGGGAGCGGGTGGAGGCGGCGGTGGCCGGGGCGGCCGCGGCGCCAACGTGCCGGAAGAGTATCGCGCCATGCAGGGCCGCATCAGCCAGGAAACCACTATTCCGCAGCTCAAGCGGTTTGTCGAATTGGGCGGCACTATCATTACTATTGGCAGCAGCACCAACGGCATCGCGACGGCGTTTTCTCTCCCTGTGACTAACTACTTGACCGAAATGGGCCCGGATGGCCGCGAGCGGAATCTTCCACCGGATAAGTTCTATGTGCCGGGGTCCCTGCTGCGCATGAACGTCGATAACACCAACCCCGTGGCATATGGCATGGCGAGGCAGGTGGACGTATTCTATGACAACAGTCCGGTCTTCAAGCTGGAGCCGACGGTGGAATTGCAACATACGTCGCCAGTAGGTTGGTTCTCCGGGAAGCAGTTACTCGACAGCGGCTGGGCCTGGGGCCAGCAATATCTGGACGGCGCCACGGCAGTCGCGGAAGCTACTGTAGGTGAGGGTAAGGTGGTGTTACTAGGTCCGGAAGTGAATTTCCGCGACCAGCCCCATGGCACTTACAAACTGTTGTTCAACAGTTTGTATTATGGGAGCGCGACGGCGGCGGCGGTGCAGTAGCGAGCAGGTCACTCTTCGCGAAGGGCGTTGCTCGGGTCCAAAGCGGCGGCGCGGCGGGCGGGGAGCCATGAGGCGAAGGCGGCCACGGTGAGGAACACGAGGGCCATCGCGGCAAAGGTGGCGGGGTCGGTCGGTTTGACGCCGACGAGCATGCTGGCCATGACGCGCGTCAGGGCGAAGGAAGCGACCAGGCCCACGGCGATCCCTACCAGGCTCAGACGGAGGCCCTGACCTACGACCGTGCCGAAGATCGTGGCCGGGGCTGCGCCGAGCGCGATGCGGACGCCGATCTCGGCGGTGCGCTGGCGCACGGCGCTGGCCAGCACGCCGTAGAGGCCCACGGCGGCGAGGACGGCGGCGATGGCGGCAAAGAGGGCGATGAGCACGAGGGCAAAGCGGGTTTGGGCCTGGGCGCGGTTGACGTAGAAAGTCATGG
>Ga0335081_10004192_pt1 | contig 22756 bp, 15 predicted proteins | sample Lox_Sample_35_FD_206713 | JGI IMG/M metagenome (GOLD analysis project Ga0335081, IMG submission 206713) | Soil microbial communities from Loxahatchee National Wildlife Refuge, Florida, United States - Lox_Sample_3.5 | ecosystem: Environmental > Terrestrial > Soil > Wetlands | place: USA...
TGAAACTGCTCCTGCTCCAGTCGCACCAGCACCTCGGAGAGCAGACCCAGCTCGTGCGCTGCTTCTTCCACCGCCGACACAACCGCCTCGCGCGCCTTGCGCGTGCGGTGCAGAAACAGCCCGTTCCCCAGCGCGATGGCCAAAGCCGCGTCGCGCGCCAGGGCGTTGATTCCTTCGCCAAGGTGGAAGAAACCGATAACGCCGAACAACCAGGCCAGCAGGCAGATCGCGCCCGCGCAGCCGATCGCGGTGAGCAGCCAAACCAACATGCGGAGGCGCTTGCCCTCAAGCAGCACTGGCGCCTCGCCCCACGCGGCCAGCGAGACCGGATCAACGCCGGTGCGCGCCGCTTCGGCCAGCACGGCAAGGTCTTCGCGCAGGTCCAGCCGCGGGCGCAGTTCGTCGACCGCCGCCTGCCGCGCACGCACCACCTCCGGCGCGGCTGGTGCAAGCAGCCAGCGCGCCAGCGTATCTTCGCCAATATGGGTCCGCGCCGTCGAGAGCAGTTCAAACAACGACCCTTTGCCGAACAGGTCAAGGTCCCGGGCGTAGGGATGCTCCGGGTCGAGATAGCGGTCGCCGGGTTCTCCTGTTCCGGCCCACGCACCGTCCAACCGGGTCAGACATTTCTCGAAGAAGCGCTCCGCCCGGCGCCGCCGTTCCAGTTGGCGCAGCACATGGTCGTGAACCACCAGCAGTGCGGCAAACAGCGCGATCGGGATCAGCGTCCAGGCGATCGACATCGTGTGGCTAACCAGTGCCAGCCAAACCAGGACGCCCGCCACGGCTACCATGGCCAGGCGGCCATAGCCGAGCAACCTGTGCCGATGCTCGCGTCGCGAGATATCCGCCCGCCGCTGCTCGAGGAGATTGGAATAGGTCTGGCGGGGATCGTTCATCGGCTCCCCTAATTCTCGCGCGAATCGCGGGTCGAAGACGTCAGGCCGCCAAACGCCGGAGGAGGCAGCGCCGGAACCTGCAAGGTCATTAGGAGGGTCGATCCACACCGCAGCCCGGCGATGGCAAAACCACCGAATCGTCGGCAAGTTTTCGCCCGCAGGCTGTGTGTCTAGATCGAGGTCCGGGAACCCCTTGCCAGCAGGAAGACAGCGCTGGCAGCCAGGAGGACCATCAGGGCGCCCAGGGCGATCGGGCTCAAGACGGGCACGCTGGAACAAGAGCCTCCAAGACAGACTGACCCGGGGCCGGAGATGGTGAAGGTGCCGCCGCTACCGGTTGTGCCGATCTCGAACAAGAGCAGATAAGAGTACAGCACACCCGCCTGCAGAGAGAGCGCCGGCAGCGTAGTGGTTCCGCCGGTCTGCTCGCCAGCAATGAAAGCAGAGGGAGGAGTAGCCGGAGTGCCGCTGGAGGGGGCGAATGTGCCCGTCAATATCGCCACGCCATTGGGGATGGTCACTCCGGTCAGGCTGGCTGAGTAGGTGCCCGTCGCGGTCACAGTGAACGTTCCCAGCACATACGGAATGGCGACACCGCTGTAACCGGTAAAAGCAGTATTCACTGTGCCGACAGGGAGCGGCGTTGGGTACTGGGTTACGGCGGCGGTAGACCAGCTCACCGGAATGCTGGCACTCTGCGCGGCGGCAGAACCAGTCAGCACGAGGAGCAGGGCCGATAAAAGAACGCACGTGCGCCGAGCGCAGGTCCGCGGCGCTATCAAAGGCAGCAACACCTCAACCTCCTTCTCTTGGATCCGATGAATCGTGGCGCGACGGCACGGCTGTCAGCAAGCGCGATTTAAGCGGACACACCTTTCTTCCCATGATCAGTTGCATCTGTCGCTTTCCACGTTTACTTCCCGGCCTGGGACTGAACCGCAGGCTAGTATGGCATATATGGGTCTTTTTATACAAGGGCCTGTCGGTGTTTTCTCGCAGACCCGGGGCCAGAATTCAGACAGTGCTGTTCTGGTTTGGCGATCGCACCCGGCGCCCCCAATCCCGCGTGTTATATTGTTGCCATGCCCAGCGGGTATCTGCCCATTTTCATCTTCCTTGTCTTCGCGGCCTCCTTCCCTGTGCTGGCGATTCTCGTGGCCAAGCTGATCCGTCCCTCAGCGCCGTCCCACACCAAGTTGGAAGCCTACGAGTGCGGCATTAAGGCGGCTTCGGATTCACGCGGGCGCTACACCGTCCGGTTCTATATCATCGCCATCCTGTTCGTGATCTTCGACGTGGAAACCATCTTCCTGTTCCCCTGGGCGGTGCGCTACAAGGCGCTGGGCTGGTTCGGCGTCGTGGAAGTAGCCGTATTCCTCGCAATCCTCATCGTGGGATACATCTGGGCCTACAAGAAGGGCGCGCTGGAGTGGGTCTAGAGACCGCCTGCTAGCATAGAACTTGAACTCCGTGAAACTGTCCCCCACCCAGTGGCCCCAGGTCTACTTGTGCGTAGCCTTGACCACCATGGCGACCCTGCTGCTGGAGCTGTCGCTGACCCGCATCTTCTCAGTGGTTTTCTATTACCACATGGCCTTCCTGGCCATCTCCATCGCCTTGTTCGGACTGGGCGCGGGCGGCGTCTTCTCGTACGTGGTGGCCGGTTGGAGACAGGCTCTCTTCACGCGGCTGGGGCGGCTGAGCGCCGTCAACAGCTTTCTGGTCCTGGCGGCGCTGACAGTGGTTCTGGCGCAGAAGAGCGGGCTGACCAACTGGAACCTGGCCCTGATCTATTTCACTGCCGCGCTGCCGTTCTTCGTCTCCGGCATCATCCTGTCCCTGGCCATTGCCGAGACCATCGATCGCGTCCACCGCGTCTACTTCTTCGACCTGCTCGGCGCCGCTGGAGGTTGCGTGCTCCTGATCCCGCTGCTGAATCAGTTCGGCGGGCCGTGCACCCTGGTGTCGGCGGCCATTGTCTTCGCGGTGGCCGCGGCCATCTGGCACAGCCTGGCCGGCTCGGTGATGGGTCGCGCCGGCAGCGTGGCACTCGCGCTGGCCCTGGTCGCGCTCCTCACCTACGATCAGCGCCATCCCATCCTCGACATCCATTACGCCAAGGGCCAGGAATTGACCAACGAAATCTGGTCCAAGTGGAATTCCATCTCGCGCATCGCGATCAAGCACGACGGCGGGCGCAATACGATTATTATCGATGCCGACGCTTCCACCGCCATCTTCGATTACGATCTCGGCCATCTTGCCGCCGACGAGCGCCACTACCTGCTGGAGCAAGGCCCCTCGCTTCCCTACGCCGTCCGGCCGGGCGCCAAGACCCTGATCATCGGGCCGGGAGGCGGCTGGGATGTGGCCCGGGCGCTGGCGTCCGGCAGCCGCGATATCACCGCGGTCGAGATCAACGACATCATCGCCTCCACCGTGATGCGCGAGAAGTTCGTAGACCTGAGCCGCGGGCTGTACCTGCGGCCGGACGTGCACGTGCACGTCGAGGACGGGCGGAGCTTCGTGCGGCGCAGCACCGACAGGTTCCAGGTGGTGCAAGCCACGCTCGTGGATACCTGGGCATCGACCGCGGCCGGCGCGTTCGCGCTATCGGAGAACAACCTCTACACCACCGACGCCTTCCGCGACTATCTTTCGCACCTGACCGACGACGGCATGGCCGTGTTCACACGCTGGGGATTTCAGCCGCCGCGGGAATCGCTGCGCCTGATTTCGTTGGCTATGGAAGCGCTGCGGCAACTGGGAGAAAGAGACCCGTGGAAGCATGTGATCGTGGGTCGCGAGGGCTCGGTCGAGGGCTGGGGCGCGAAAGACACGGTGCTGATCGCGCGAAAGCCTCTCAACCACGAGGACATCGCCCGCGCCCGCGCTCTGTTCCAGGCCGCGGGCATGGAGGCGGTATATGTGCCAGGGTCCGATGCGCGGAATGCCTTTCACGACTTGCTGCTCAGCGCGAATCCCGAAGATTTCCAGAGCAATTACACCTTCGACATCTCGCCGGTGAGCGACAACCGCCCGTTCTTCTTCTACACGGTGCAGCCCCGCGATCTATGGCAATTCGTCAAAACCGCTTCGCGGCAAAGCGCCGATTTCAGAGCCGTCAACCAGGCTGTTCCGCTGTTGTTCAGCCTGTTGGCCGTGAGCCTGGTGGCGACGGCGCTGATCCTGGTGCTGCCGCCGCTCGTGCTCGGCACTCGCCTGCCGCGGCAGAAGGGTGTGGGCGGCTTCCTGACTTACTTTCTGTTCATCGGCGTCGGCTACATTCTGATCGAGGTGGCCTTGATCCAGAAGTTCGTGCTATTCCTCGGCCACCCCACCTATGCGTTGACGGTGGTGATCTTCTCCATGCTGACCTCGAGCGGCGTGGGCAGTTTCGCCAGCCGCAACCTGCTGGGGCAGAACGAAGGCCGATGGATCAAAGCGCTCGGCTGCGTGGCATTGCTCGCGGCGGTGATGGCGGTGGCCCTGCCCGGGCTGCTCGCGGCGCTGGTGTGGCTGCCGCTGTCCCTCAAAATGGCGATAACCGTCGGGCTGATTGCGCCGCTCGGCTTCGCCATGGGCATGCCGTTTCCCACGGCGTTGCGGCGCCTGGAGGAATGGCACCCGCCGTCGGTGCGGTGGGCCTGGTCGCTGAACGCGGCTGCCAGCGTGATGGGCTCGGTGGGCGCGCTGGTGTGCGCCATCTACCTGGGGTTGCTTCAGACGCTGATCATAGGCGGCCTGTTCTACCTGGCGGCCCTGGCGGTGGTCACACGGGTGCGCGCCGGCGAGGCGCCGGCGCCCGTGCCGGGTCCGGGACGCGTGGTGCTGGGGAACTAGCGGGGGGACCATTGCCGTTCGTGGTCCGTCGCCCGTAGGCTCGGGTTGCAGGTTCCGTCCGCGCAACGCGGACCTCCTCCCGGAAAGAACCCAAATGGCTAGTACGACGACCGCATGGTTTCGTTCGTAGCCGATCAAACCACTCCCTCACAGTCGTGGCTCGGAAGGGAGCCGCGAGCGTGAGCGAGCGTTCGGGCTTTCCCAATTGATCTCGCGGTCACAGTACTAGGACGATCCCGCACCATCGAATAGCCGCGCGCGACGGCGCCGTTCGCCCGAACAAATCCCGCAATCCTGGGGCTCCATCCTACCTGTCCGTGATCGCTACCGCTGCCATGCTCGGCGCGTATACGGCAAGGTAAAACGGCGGACTTGTCGCTGCCGGCCAGCGTTTGAAGGCCTGGAGAAGCGATGGCGCACACAGATAGATGCCCGCGGCACCGCAGCTAATCGCGAAGACGAGAGCGAAATAAGCGGCCAGAGCCCGCGCGGGGGTTGGAACGTCCGAACCACGTGCCCGGTAGCCCAAAAACCGATGCGATTCCGTGTTCTGAGAAGCCCGCTTGGCGGCCATCTCCGAATGCCCGTTCCGCTTGGCCGCCGTCGATCTTTTTTCGGCCAGGCACGGTTCATTCTATTACGCCGCCGCAAGCGTCGCCACCCGCCGCCGGACGTTGGGCCGACCTCCGGGGACCTGTCTCTGTGGACGGCGTCTACGGGGAGTGCTCTCCTAAAAGCGCACCTCGGGCCCCAGTCACATTAATCCGAGCTTTGCACGAGCGGCGCGTCATCCAGCAGCGATCCGGACGGGCACATCGACGACCTGGCTGCACAGGTGGGCGATGTACTCGCGGATGTGTTCGGGACCGAGTGGGTCTGGCGAACGGTGGAAATATTGCGCCAACTACACGCCGATGTTGTCAGAGCATGGCTGCGAGCGCCTGTCGCATGATCAGCCGAATCGTCTTTTCCGACCGTGAACTATTGGTTGACTTCGCGCGGTGCGTCCTGGCAAAACGCGGAGTAATGTGCCCAGCGGAGCGCCGTGGCGGACTCTCTGGCGCAGGTGGCAGCTCGTTTCCGAAAAGTGAAGCCCAACAGGGAGAGCGCGCGGCCAGCGCAACCGCACCCAAACTGGTATGATTGAGCGTTTCGCGGCACGCCGGGAGGCTCTGAGTGCTTAAAACCACGTGGAAGACCGAGTATAAAGGACATGTCATCGAGTTGGAGAATCGGCCAAGGCTGGAGCGGCTGATTGTCGATGGAAAGGAAATCGCTAGGGAGCCAGGCGCCACTTGGGAACCGCGCAGCTTTCAGGCGACCATTCCCGACGGGAACCGGTCTATGAAGTTGGACGCCAACACTCGTTTTTCAAAAAGTCCGCGGGGACTCCGCTTCACCGTGTCGGTGGATGGCAACGAGATTTATAGCGAGGTGAAATGGCCGCCCCGGTGGTATCTCCCGTTCGCGGCTGTGGGCCTGATTCTGGCGAGCGTGGTCCTTCGGCTGGTAAGTTAATGAGTCTATCTATTAGGTCTGGCGAAGGTAGACTGAGCCTGTTATGCGATCTGGACCGCGCGCCAATCAGTCTCCATAAGCGCCACAGTGTTTAGCAACCGCTCCGGGCCGATCGTCCCCACTACGGACGCTGGGCGGAAACGGCCATCCGCTAGATCACTCCCTTAAAAGCCCCATCACGTCGCGCTCACGCCACCACCCTGCAACCCTTCTCAACCCTCGCCGGTCCGTTGAAGTGACCCCCTCGACTGAGACAATCACCCCTATCTCACTCCACATTTAAAGTTTTTCTCAGATTTTTTCCCTGATCCTTCAACCACTTAGCTCCCAATCCCGCTTCCCGCCGCACACCCGCCTGTTACCCTGGCATCGCGAGGGGAAATCCGCGCGGCGCCGTCCGCGCGCCGCGCCAAGACTACCGGCAGCACCGGCGTTCCCGCCGTGTCTCTCCTCCCAAAGGAATCCTCATGGCTACCCTTAGACAGATCGAAGCCAACCGTCTCAACGCGCAGAAGTCCACGGGCCCGCGCTCCCCGGACGGCAAGGCCGCCGTCCGCATGAACGCCCTGAAATCCGGCATTGATGCCCAGTCCACCATCATTCGCGGCGAGAACCCCGCCGACCTCGAAACCCTCACCAACGAATACCTCGCAGCCCACGCTCCCGTCACCCCCCAGGAGCGCTTCTACGTCGACATCCTGATCCGCGGTGACTGGCAGATGCGTCGCCTCACCCGCGCCGACGCCCAACTCTGGGAGTATCAGTATCAGAACTTCTCCAGCATGCCCGAGGACTGCCCCCTCGGCAAAATCTACGTCTGCACCGATCGCACCTTCGCCCGTCTCCAGCGACGGATGAAAGACGTCGAGTGCTCTTTCAAAGACGCCGCCCGGGAACTGGCCCGTCTCCAGTCCTGTGGGACAGACGATCGTTTTGTGTCGTCTGTCGATTCCGGCCCCGCAAATCATCCGACCTCGCCGGCCCCCGAACCCACACCGCAGCCCACTAGAGCCGCCGAGCCATCCCCGCAACCCACGGCATCGGAACCCACTTATCCCGGAATTGGCTTTGTTCCTGCAACCGTGCCCAGCGATGCCGATGATCGGCCATCGTCGTCGGCCAACCCCGCCCCAGGACATTCCCAGTCGGCGGACGATCGGTTCGTGCCGCCCGCCCCCATGCCCAACACGCCCGGGACACCGCCCTTTTCGCGTGCCGGAACGCACTCCCGCATTCCCTGTCTTTCTGATATATTTGACTCGAAATCCCTCTATTACTGAATCGCGAAAGGAAGGTGTCTGGTGAGTTCTAAGAAAGGGTTCTCCCGCCGCGGGTTTCTCAGCGGGGTGGGGATCGGAACCGGCGCGCTGGGAACGGGGCTGCTGGAACGGGTGGCGGAAGCAGCGCCGGCCGGCGCCACCGTGGCGGGTCCCGGGCCGGTGCCGATCACGCTCAACGTCAACGGGAAACCCGTCAATCTGACCGTCGAACCGCGGGTCACGCTGCTCGATGCGCTCCGCGATCACCTGGATCTGACCGGCGCGAAGAAGGTCTGCGACCGCGGGGTCTGCGGCACCTGCACGGTCATCATGAACGGCAAGTCCGTCTATAGCTGCGCGATCCTGGCGATCGACGCGCAGGGCAAGAACATCGAGACCATCGAAGGCATCACCAGCCCGGAGAAGATGCACCCGGTGTCCCAGGCGTTTTGGGACAACGACGCGCAGCAATGCGGCTACTGCACTCCGGGATTCGTGATGGCCTGCAAAGGCTTCCTGGACGAACATCCCAACCCAACCGCGGAGGATGTGAAACATGGCCTGGGCGGCAACTTGTGCCGCTGCGGCACCTACATGGGTGTGCGCGCGGCTACGTTGCAGGCCGCCAAGGCCACGAAAGGAGTAGCGAAAAATGGCTAACACTCCCGACTACAGTTGGCCGCCCGTTGAGAAGCGGAAGATCATCGGCCAGCGCGTCAAGCGCGTGGACGGGCCGATGAAGGCCACCGGGCGCGCGAAGTACGCCTCGGACACCAAGGCCGCCGACATGCTGTATGCCGCTTACAAGTTCTGCCCGCACGCTCACGCCAAGGTGACCAGCGTCGACACCAGCGACGCCGAGAAGATGCCGGGCGTGAAAGCCGTGCACGTTGCGGCGCCCGCCGGCACCGAGATTCAGTGGCAGGGCTGGGAAGTGGCGGCGGTGGCGGCGACCACCGAGGACCAGGCCCGCGACGCGGCCCGCGCCATCAAGGTCGAATACGAAGTAATGCCGCACCTGGTAAAGGAAGACGACTTGGCCAAGGCGGGATCCCGCTCCAGGCAGGGCGGCGAACAGCACCAGGGCGACCCCGACAAGGCCTTCCAGGAAGCCGAAGCCGTTTCTCAAGGCGTATACGGGATCCCGGTGGTCACGCACTGCTGCCTGGAGACGCACGGCCAGGTGGTCCAATGGCAGGGCGACAACGTGACGGTGTATCCGTCGACGCAGAACGTAACCGGGTATGCCCCCACATTGGGCGGCGACTTGAAAGTGCCCGCCACCAATATCAAGGTCGCCATGGACTACGTCGGCGGCGGATTCGGCAGCAAGTTCGGGCCGGACGCCTGGGCAACGGTGGCGGCCAACCTGTCCAAGAAGGCAGGCGGCCGGCCGGTGCGGCTGTTCCTCGAGCGCGACCAGGAACAGATGATCGCCGGCAACCGTCCGTCGGTCTTCGCCAAGATCAGGGTCGCCGGCAAGAAGGACGGTACCATCACGGGCTGGGATTCGGTGTCGTGGGGGACCGGGGGCTTCCAGCAGTCCGGGCCGCCCGCACAGCCGTACATCTATCGCACCGATCCGCTCAACTACCGGGCGGTGCATACGTCGGTGTCGGTGAATGCCGGTCCCAACCGCGCGTGGCGCGCGCCGGGCAACCAGCAGGCATCAATGCTGACCTGCTGCGCGATCGAGGACTTCGCCAACGAAATCGGGATGGACCCGATCGAGGTGTTCAAGATCAACGCGCGCTACGCTCCCACGGCGCGCGTGGACCTTTACCGGTATCAACTGGACAAGGTGGCGGAGCTGTCGGAATGGAAGAAGCTCTGGCATCCGCGCGGACGGGGAGGCGGCTCCGGGCCGGTCAAGCGCGGGCTGGGAGTGGCGATCGGCGCCTGGAATGGGATGGGCCACACCAGCCAGTGCCGCACCACGATCCACCCGGATGGCTCCGTGCTTGTGGAGATCGACACGCAGGACCTGGGAACCGGAACCCGGACGGTGATCACGCAAGTGGCGGCCGAGAGCCTGGGGTTGCCTATCAATCAGGTGAAGCTGGCGATTGGCCGCAACGATCTGCCACCGGACAACGCTTCGGGCGGATCGACTACCGTGGGCGGCGTTTCGACGTCGACGCGCAAGTCGGCGGTGAACGCCCGCGAAAAGCTGTTCGAGGCCGTGGCGGCGTCGCTGGGTGCGCAGCCCGAGGACCTGGAAGCGGTGGATGGCAAGATCCAGGTGAAGGGCACGCCGGCCAAGAGCCTGTCGTGGAAGGACGCCTGCCGCAAGCTGGGGACTGCGTCGATCTCCGAGATGGGCACGTTCAACGGACGCGACGGCGGCAACCTGCTGACCGGGGGCGTCGGCGGCGCGCAGGTGGCGGACGTCTCGGTGGACACCGAGACCGGCATCGTCAAGATCAACCGGTATACGGCCGTGCAGGACTGCGGCCTGGTGGTCAATCCTAGGCTGGCTGAGAGCCAGTGCTATGGCGCGATCATCATGGGGATCGGGACGGCGCTGTTCGAAGAGCGCATCATGGACGAACAGACGGGCCGGATGCTGAACGCCGATATGGAGTTCTACAAGCTGGCGGGAATCGCCGACATCGGCGACATCGTGGTCCACATGGACATCCGGCCGGAGAACGACAGCCGCGGCGTGATCGGGCTGGGCGAGCCGCCGGCCATTCCGATTTGCGCGGCGGTGTCGAACGCAGTGGCCAACGCCATCGGGGTGCGGGTGCCGCGGATCCCGATGACGCCGGATCACATCCTGAACACACTGGAAGGGAGGAACGCATAATGCAACCCTTCGCTTATGCCAATCCAACCACGCTGCAGGAGGCCCTGGGCCAACTGGGCGCACGCTGGGGCGAGGCTGACGTGCTGGCGGGCGGAACGGACCTGATCAGCTCCATGAAAGACCGGCTGCACACGCCCAAGCGCGTGGTGAACATCAAGAACATCAAGGAACTGGAAGGCATCCAGAAGACCGCCGACGGCCTGCGGATCGGCGCGCTGGTCACCATGGATGAGCTGGCCAGGAACGCGGACGTTCGGGCGTCTTACAAGTCCTTGGTGGACGCGGCGGAGGGAGTCTCCAGCCCGCAGATCCGCCACGTGGGAACCGTGGGCGGCGACTTGTGCCAGCGGCCGCGCTGCTGGTATTACCGCAACGGCTTCGGCCTGCTGGCCACGCAGGATGGCAAGCCGCTGGCGCCGGGCGGCGAGAACAAGTACCACGCCATCTTCGGCGGCGGCCCGGCGTATTTCGTGAGCGCCTCCAGCCTGGGGCCGGCTCTGGTGGCGCTGGGCGCGCGGGTGAAGCTGGTTTCGGCCAAGGGCGCGCGCGAGGTGCCGGCGGCCAAATTCTTCGTGGCGCCGAAGGACGAGAACACGCGCGAGATCGCGCTGCGGCCGGACGAGATCCTTACCGAGATCCTGGTGCCGGGCGCGGCGGTGAAGAGTGCCACCTACGAGGTGCGGCAAAAGATGGCGCTGGACTGGCCGCTGGCAGCGGCCTCGGTGGCGCTGACCATGAACGGCAACGCGGTGGCTTCGGCCAAGGTGGTGCTGGGCCACGTGGCGCCCACGCCGTGGGAAGCCACGGCGGCGGAGAAGGCGCTGGCGGGCAAGACCGTCACCGCGGCGACGGCGGAAGCCGCCGGCAAGGCGGCGGTGGCCGACGCCAAGCCGCTCAGCCAGAATGCCTACAAAGTGACGCTGGCCAGGGTGGCGGTGAAGCGCGCGCTGCTGGAAGCGGTGAGAACGAAGGCGTAGCCATGGAACTCAGCAGGAAGATCGGCAAGAACCGATGCGCCAATCTGCGCTGGAAGGGGTTGTACGTGGACGCGGTGATCAACAACCCCGAGGACGACTACAGCAACGATACGTCGCTGTGGTGCCAGCATACGTACAAGTGCGTGGGGCCGGACGGCAAGGTGGTGGACGAGTTCGAGTGCAGCCCGGCGCGGCATTGCTACGAGCAGTTGTAGGGGGGCATACAGAACTACGGGCCGGGCGCAGGCGGCACCGCCTGCGCCACCAACGGTATAATCGTACAGAGGGAGAAGACTGGGATGCTGAAAGTATTGGGTACCGCAGCCGCCGTGTTGGCGGCCGCTTCGGTTTCCTTCGCGGCCGGGACTCCGGCCAATAACGCTTACGGCAACTACATCGAGGCCCGCACCGCCGACACCTACACCGGTCCGTGCTTTGCCAACGGCGAAGCGGAGCAGGTGGGCCGCGAAGCCATCTTCGGCTGGAAGATCGCGGGCGGCACGTGGAGCGGCGTCGACCTGCGAGGGCTGGCGGTAGTGGGCGTGATCCGCGCGCCGCACACCATCGGACTGGTGAGCGAGCCGGTGAACCCGGCCAAGGCGGTGCTGATCATCGACAGCCGGGCGAACGCCGAGCAGCGGCAGGCGCTCGAGAGCTTCGCCAAGCACATGGGCGGGGAGTGGCTGAAGGACATCGTGCTGGTGGACTACGCGCCGATCGAGCTGACGGTGAAGGACAACAACATCCACAGCGGCACGGCCAAGCTGACGGCGGGCACGCTGGCGGCCATCGAGACGCGCGCGCTCAAGGCCACGGACCACGTGTGCGGCAACGAAGAAGTCTGGTATCCGCCGTTGACCAAGCTGGAGCACTCCATGCCGGCGTACGCCGAGGACGACTCGTACCAGGGCAAGGGCCTGGGCGAGACCTGGGACAACCGGTTCAAGCGCAGCGGGTTCCTGGGGACGTTCCGGGTGACGGAAGGGACCGGGACGGAGTAGCGTTCGGAGGCTTGGCGTTTCGGCAGACGACAAACACCGATCGTCTGCCCCACCTGCACAAAAAACCGGTGACCGACACAGCCGCGTGAGCAGTGGCCGGCCACCGGGGGGACAAAGCAAAAACTGAAACCAGCAGAGAAGGTCGGACTTTCCGCCGGCGGTATTATTGCAATATGCGATTATGTTATTGCAAATTGCTATTGCTGTCAAGACCTGGATTTGCCGTGTTTTCTTGCCGGTGCAGTGAGGCCGCGGCCTTTCATGATGTAATGGCCGTTGATGAAACGGTGCTGGTGGCGGGTTGCGGCGGCAGTGGTCCTGTTGGGTGGAGCTGCCAGCGCCGCGGATGACCTGGTCTACGTGGGGACGTACACCAATGGGGCGAGCCGCGGCATCTACGGCTACCGCTTTCAAACCAGCTCCGGGAAATTGAGAGCGCTGGGCCTCGAGGCGGAGACGTCGAATCCGTCGTTCCTGGCGGTGCATCCGGATCACCGGTTTCTCTACGCGGCCAATGAGGAGGCGGCCGGCAAGGTCAGCGCTTTTCTTATCGATCCGAAGAGCGGGAAGCTGGCGCTGGTGAACCAGGTTTCGTCGAAGGGCGACGGGCCGTGCCACGTTACGCTCGACCGCAGCGGGCGGTGGCTGGCGGTGGCCAACTACGGGAGCGGCAGCGTGGCGGTGCTGCCCCTGCGCAAGGACGGCGGGCTGGGAGAAGCGGCGGCGTTCGTCGAGCACCGCGGGTCGGGACCGAATCCGCAGCGGCAGAAGGGACCGCACGCGCACTGCGTGCTGTTCTCGCCGGACAACCGGTACCTGCTGGCGGCGGATCTGGGGGCGGACAAGATTTTCGTGTACCGCTTCGACGCGGAGAGCGGCGCCCTGACGGCGGGCGATCCGCCGTTCGCCACGGTGGCGGCGGGCGCGGGCCTGCGGCACCTGGCGTTCCATCCGAATGGAGCGGTGCTGTACGCGATCAACGAACTGGCGTCGACGGTGACGGCGTTCCGGTACGATGGGGCCACGGGAGCGCTCAGCGAATTCGAGACGGTTTCCACGCTGCCTCCGGCTTACACGGGGCCGAATATCGCGGCCGAGATCGCGGTGAACGGGGCGGGGAAGATGGTGTACGCGTCGAACCGCGGGCTGGACAGCATGGCGCTGCTGGTGATCGACCCGGTGCGGTTCACGCTTTCGGCGCTGGAATTCACGCCGCTGGTGGGCAGGACGCCGCGCCATTTCGCTCTGGACCCGACCGGCGGATACCTGGCGGTGGCGAACCAGGGTTCGGGCAGCCTCACGGTATACACGGTGCATCCGCGCACGGGGCAACTGCGGCCGGTGGGAAAGCCGGCTGGGAACATCGACAAGCCGACGTGCGTGGTGTTCGTGCCGGAGTAAGGGCGGACGTTGGGCGGGCCGAGAGCTGAGGCGCGCCGCGGGGCGGCCGGGAAGGGACGACTGATCCCGGAGGGGTCGTTTCCCCCGGATCGATCGGCCCTACGCCGTCAGGGGGAGTCATCGACGTTGTCGACTTTATTGTCCCGAGATGGTCCCTGCAACGCGGCGATGCCAGCTCCCTTTATGAATGGACGTCGTACCGTCAACGCAAGGCTCGACGAGCTAAAGCCCGGGACGAGACCAGGACTCTCCGGCCAACGCCGCTTTTCCCTTGCGCTTCTACAAGACCTCCGCTATGCTTCCTATAGAAGTAAACAGGGAAAGCATGTCACGCATCGATCTCCCGCAGGGCACCCTTGACCTCCTCATCCTGCGCACCCTCTCGCTCGAGCCCCAGCACGGATGGGGCATTTCCGAGCGCGTGCAGCAAATGTCCAGTGAGGTCCTCTGCATCCAGCAGGGCTCGCTCTATCCTGCCCTCCATCGACTGGAACGGCGCGGATTGATCAGGGCCCGCTGGGGCACGTCAGAGAACAATCGCCGCGCCCGATACTACGAACTCACCAAGGCCGGCCGCAAGCAGCTCGAAACCGAAACCGGTCTTTGGAAACAGTTAACCGCCGCCGTCAACCAGGTGCTCGGCGAAGCCTGAGGATCAGCATGCTCAGCGATTTGCTCTTCCGTCTCCGCGCGATTTTCCGCGCCAAGACGATGGATGCCGGCCTCGATGAGGAGCTCCAGTTCCACCTCGATCGCCAACTCGAAAAGTATATTCAGACAGGCCTCTCGCCCGAGGAAGCACGCCGCCGCGTTCGCCTCGACTTCGGCGGCGCCAATCAGATTACGGAGGAATGCCGCGATGCCCGCGGCATTCGCGCTCTCGAAGCGCTCCGTCAGGACCTGCGCTACGGCTTTCGGACGCTAATCAAGAATAGCGGCTTTACCTGCGTGGCCTTGATCACGCTCGCGCTGGCCATCGGCGCCAACACGGCGATCTTTTCCGTGGTCTACGGCGCGCTGCTACGACCGTTGCCCTATGCCGATCCCGATCATCTCATTGTGCTGAATGAAACTCATCCGCGAATCGGCATCATCAGCGTCTCCTATCCCAATTTCCTGGATTGGCGGGCGCAGAACCACGTCTTTTCCGGCATGGCTGTGATGGCCAGCGTCAGATACAATCTTTCCGGCATTGCTCAGCCCGAGACCATCAGCGGGCAGGCCGTTACGTCCAACTTCCTGTCGCTGATCGGCGTGCATCCACTCTTCGGACGCGACTTCGATCCCTCCGAGGACAAGCCCGGCGCCACGCCGGCGGTCATGCTTACCTACCCACTCTGGCAATCGCACTTTGCCAGCCGCAAGGATGTGATCGGGAGGAGTGTCGCGCTGGATGGCCGCGCCTTCACCATCATCGCGGTGCTCCCTCGCGATTTCCGCACGACGGAAGCGGTAAGCGTGCTGGAACCTTTGGGCGTGTGGCTCACCGAGAATTCCGGCGCTGTCTACAGAGGCAACCGCGGCGATACCGCGGCCATCGGCCGCCTGGCAACTGGAATTACACTCACTCGCGCGCGCGCCGAAATGGAAGCCATCGCCGCGCGGCTTGCCACCACGTATCCGGACGCGAACAATCAATTCGGCATCGCCCTTCAGCCTGTCCGCGACCTCTTCGTAGGCGATATCCGGCCGGCCATTCTTGTGCTCTTTGCCGCCGTATTGCTCGTGCTGCTCATCGCATGCGCCAACGTTGCAAACCTATTCCTGATGCGTGCCGCCGGCCGCACTCGCGAAATCGCGCTGCGGGTGGCCATCGGCGCCACTGGCGCGCGGATCGTCCAACAGTTGCTCGCCGAGAGTTTTGTCGTAGCAGGGTTGGGCGGCATACTCGGTCTCGGTCTGGCCTTTGCCGGAATGAGGGCCGTACAGAGCCTGATCCCCGCGGCTGCGCTGTCCGGCGATGGGGTCGACCTGAACGGCGCGGTGGCGCTGTTCGCGCTCGGAGTTGCCGCTCTCTCCGCCATCACCTTCGGGCTGGCTCCCGCAATGCAGTCCCTGCGCGCCGGCGCACATTCACGACTAAAGGAAAGCAGCAAATCCAGCACTGGCGGAGTTCGTCAGAATCGCTGGCGCACTATGCTGGTTGTCGCGGAGTTCGCGCTATCCGTGATCCTCCTGACGGGCGCCGGCCTGATGTTGAAGAGCGTGTCCCGCCTCATCGCCGTCGACCCCGGCTTTCGGACCGACCATCTCCTCCGCCTGAACATCGGCCTGACCCCTTCGCAGTATCCGGACGACACTGCGATGCGGGCGTTCTGGCGCCGGTTGCTGGACGGAGCCCGCGCTTTGCCCGGACTGGAGAGCGCCGCGCTAGGCACCCACGTTCCGCTGACCAACAATCACGGCCGCGTCGACATCACCGTCGAAGGCATGGAGCTTCCGGCCCCAGGCAGCTTCCCGCACCCCGACGACCACTATGTGAGTCCCGGGTATCTGCGCACTCTGGGTATCCGGCTTCTCGCCGGCCGCGACTTCAACGATGCCGATTCGGAAACCGCGCCGGGGGTAGCCCTGATCAATGCTCGCCTGAAGCGCGACCTCTTCCCCGGACGTGACCCGGTCGGCAAGCGATTCATGCTCGGCAGGCCGGACCCAGCGCGAAAGCCGGTGTGGATCACCATCGTCGGCGTCGCCGATGACACTCGCATGTACGGTCTCGCGAATCCCTCCCGCCTCGAAATCTACCGACCGCTGGCACAAGCTACTCCCGACGAAATGGACCTCATGGTTCGGTCGCGCATCAAGCCCACCGCGCTCATCTCATCGATTCGCGCCGTGGTCGCTTCCATCGACCGCAACCAGCCCATCTCTGACACCAACACCATGGACGAGCTCGTTCAGCAATCCGTCGGCAGCCGCCGCGTGACGTTGATCCTGCTCGGAGCTTTCAGTGCTCTCGCGCTTGTCCTCGCCGGTATTGGAATCTACGGCGTCATTTCCTATTCGGTCGCCCAGCGCACGAAGGAGATCGGCATCCGCGTGGCGCTCGGCGCGGGCCGCCGGGACGTCATCAGGATGATTCTCCTCCAGGGAGGGCGCATCGCGTCGGCCGGTCTGATCATCGGCATGTTTGCGGCCTTCGGCCTTACGCGCTACCTGGAAAAGCTGCTGTTCTCGGTGAGCCCGGCGGATGTCAGCACGTTCGCCACGGTCGGCCTTGTTCTCGCCCTTGTCGGCCTGCTGGCAAGCTACATTCCCGTTCGCCGCGTCCTGCGAGTCGATCCGATGACCGCACTGCGTTACGAATGAAGCGGTCGGGATGCGGATCGAGCCGCTCCCGAACCATGCCAGCCTCGGGTCGCGGCTCCGCTGAGCGCCTCATGGTAAACCTCGTCAAGTGACTAGTACTGTGACCGCGAGATCAATTGGGAAAGCCCGAACGCTCGCTCACGCTCGCGGCTCCGTTCCGAGCCACGACTGTGAGGGAGTAGTTTGATCGGCCGCGAACGAAACCATGCGGTCGTCGTACTAATCTGGATTCGTCTGGATTATTCCGTCCGCAGGCTGGCCACCGGGTCGGTGCGTATCGCGCGGACCGCCGCGGGAACCGTGGCGAGCAGCGTCGTGGAAAGGAGCAGCAGCCAGGGTACGGCGATCATCTGGGGATCAGTGGGCTTGACTTCATAGAGCAGCGATTGAACGTATCGTGCCACAGCCAGGCCCAACGCGAGACCAATGGCCGCTCCGGCCAATACCATGGCGAAAGCGCCCGTGGCCACGCGGCGAGCGATGTCGGCTGCTCGCGCACCGATCGCCATACGAATGCCGATCTCGCGCCGCCGCTGCAGCACGGAATAATCTAGCACGCCGTACAACCCGAGGCCTGCCAGCAGCAGCGCCAGCACCGCGAAAAACAATGCCAGCGCCGCTAATAGCCGCTCGCGGACAGTCTGGGCCCGTATCAATTCGTTCTCAGTGTGGAGGTTGCTGAAACGAAAGCCGGGTAAGGCATGGGCTGCTTCTTTGCGCAACGTGGAGGCAAGCGCGAGCGGATCTTCGCTCGCCGTTCGCACCATCAACGTGGCCGACCGGTTCGGCCCGCGGAAGGGGACATAAGCCACCGGCGGCACCGGCCCGTGGATGTCAGCATAGGGGGTGTTGACGGTCACCCCAACGATCTGAACAGAGGAATCACCGTCGCGAAACAACCTCCCGACGGCATTCTCGCCAGGGAAATATCGCTTCGTGAAAGCCTCGTTGACTATGGCGCATTTGGGACTGGTGTCGCTGGATCGGAACTCCCTGCCGGCAATCAGAGGGATCTTCATCACACCGAACCAGCCGGGCGCTACATCCACAAAGGGAACTGTCTCGGGAGTGGGAGAGCCGCCGTTGATCGAAATGTGGTGGATCGCCGTGAGGCCAACATTCAGAGGCGCGGAGCCACTCAACCCTACGCTCGCGACTCCAGGCACGGTTCGCAGACGTTCGACCGTCTGATCCCATATCTCCGCCGGTTGCGGTCGTAGAAGCATCACGTCCAATGCGAGGAGTTGCTCCGGCGCAAACCCGGTAGGTTGGTGGGATAATCGCTCGAAAGTAGCCACAAATAGCCCGGTGGCGAAAAGCACAACAAAACAGAAGGCGGCCTGCGCGGCAACCAGTCCCTGCATCAGGCGGCCTCGAAAATAGGGCCGATCCCCGCCCTTCAGCGCGCTGGCTGGTTTCACGGCGGAAGCGCGCAGTGCGGGCGCGAGGCCGAACAGGAGTGTCACCGCGAGCATCAGCGCCAGGCCGAAGCCTACAACCCGCCAATCCGCCGCAAGCTGCAGGCGCACGGGGTTGTTCCGAAAGCTGATGTGGCTCACCACCAAGGGCGCCGACCACCAGGCGAATGCGCCGCCGGCGACGGCTGCCAGCAAGGCCAGGAGCCCAGCTTCCACCAATACGAGTTGGACCAGGCGCGCTCGTCCAGCGCCGATCGAGACGCGGAGGGCCATTTCCCGTGCGCGTGCCGCTGCCTGGGAGGTCATCAAGTTGGCTACGTTGGCACAGGCAACCAACAGCACCAGCGCAACCAACACAGCGAGAACTGCGAGCGGCTTGCGGAACTCTCTCTGTGCGAAGGAAACCCCCGGGGCGGCCGGTTCCAGAAATACCCTCTGGTTGGCGAAACCAGTCACCGTCTGCTTGGGCATCCCCGCAGAAACCCTGGCCATCTCCTCACGGAAGCCGTGATACACCGCCCGAAGCTGTTCGCCAACGGGCTCGACCGCAACGCCCGGTTTCAGAATCACGAGAGTCCGGATCCACCTCGCATACGGTTCATCGACTAATGGGTGCATCCTGGTTGGCACGAAGATGTCTGTAAAGGTACCCGGCTCAACTCCCGTGAATCCTTTGGCAGCGACGCCAATGATGGTGTACAGATCGGTGCCGCCGCGGCGGCTCTCTTCCTCGGTCCTGACAAGACGGAAGCTCCGCCCGAGGACCTTCGGATCCCGTCCGAACCTTCGCGTCCAATAATCGTAGGAGAGTACGGCGTATGGGTGCGCACCGGTTTTGACGTCGTCGTTTTCCGTGAACAGCCGCCCCAGAGCCGGAGGGATCCCGAAGGAAGCGAACATCCACCCGGAGACGTACTGGAAGTAGGGCTTCTCCATATCCTCGTCCGACCCGAAGGTCAAATCTCTCGGGTTGGCGGGGGAAACGGCCAGCAAATCCGCTTCGTCCCTCACTTTGAGCCGCATCCGCTGGAACATCGGATATTCGCACCATTCTCCGATCATCGGGCTGCCGTCAAAACCGATGCCTTCGTAGCGGAAGAGATACAAGCTCTCGGGGTTCTTCACCGGCAGCGGGCGCAGCAAGAGTGCATCGATGAGGCGGAACGCGGACGTGCACGCGCCGAACGCCAGGCCAAGGGAGAGAATCGCAACGGCGGATGCGACCTTCCTCTTATGGAGTTGCCGCCAGCCGAACACGGCATCGGCGCGGAGGGCGTCGAGCCAGGGAATGATCCGGATATCGCGGCTCAACCGCTCGCCGCGGAAGACATTGTCAAAACGCGACCGAAACGACATATCAAGCCATCCTTAATGTTCGGTTGACGGCCGAGGTTACGCAACAACTCGGGTACGGGACTAGTCCGCCGCGGCTGCCGAGACTGGGGTTTGCGGCAGAAGATCCACCGTCGCGTCGCGCTCCGACCTGGCATAGGCGTTCGGATCGTGATGGAGCGCGCCATCCGGAAGCCATTCCCACAGGAGTCCCAAGTCTTTCCGTAATTGTTCCAGATAGAATCGGGGAAGCTCGGTGGTCTCCTGTTCGAAATAGGGGAGAAACTGCGGGTCATTGTCCAGCCGCCAGCGGACCTCCTGGTAGTAGCTGAGCCTTCCAAAGCCTTCCGTCGAAATGGCGCGCACGAGGTTCATGGCCCGCGCGGTCAGCCCTCGGGTGGCGTGGAAGCGACGGGCAATTGCTCTCCAGGAGAAGGAATACCTGGTGAGATCAATGACGTGATCATAGAAGTCAGGCCAGGAATAATTTCTGGGCTTGACGTTCATAGCGCTGTTGTTGTTCAAGAAATGGAATGGGAAGGGCAGCACGCGGTTGGCGCGCTGATAATCCAAGTTGAGCGGCGCGGCGCGGCCAAAGGCAGTGAGGAGGGAATAACCAGGAAACGCGCCCGGCGCCAGGTCCAGGAATCGCTTGGTGAGATCAAAAGCTTCCGCCCCCTGGTCGGCATCGAGTCCCAGCACGAAATTGGCTTGTACGTACGGGATGTAGCTCAGGATCAGATTGACGTGTTCGGCTACTTGCCGGACTTTGGCCATCCCTGTTTGTGCGCCGGTCTTGGACTTGTTGCCCAAATCGAACCACGACTCGATGCCGGGCAGGAGGGCTCGGAAGCCATTGTGTTTGAGCCGCTCCAGGTGCGGTTGCGAAAGCAGGGACAAACTGCTTTCGGCGATGAACTCGATGCGGCCCGGAGGCACGGCTCGCTCAATCACATCCAGGTATTCATCAAAACGGACGCCGAAATTGGGATCGTGCCATGCAACCTTGGGCCTCCTGATTCTCTGCAGCAGGAACCTCAGGTCCTCTTGAATCCCGTCGAAGTCCATGGGCTGATAAGGCACGGCCGCATCGATGCAGAAACTGCAGGTATACGGGCAGCCCAGGCTACCGAGCATAGGAACGATTTGAATAAAGGGGGCCTTTTTGAGTGTCTCTTCGATAAACGGCCAGCGCTCGCGTACTCCTGGCAGGGTCTTCGGCTGTTGTCTGGCCGCGATTTGCACCCCGCCGGGCCGATGCCGGGAGCAGTCCCGCAGAATGGAGTGGACGGTCTCCCTGTCGGTAAAGCCCAGGACGTAATCGAAATACCTGCGGGCATCTTCCGGGTAGCAACGGGCATGAGGGCCTCCAATCGCGGTAATAGCCCCCTTGGAACGGAACAGGTTACTCAGGGCGTAGGCAGTATGAGCGGCCTCAGTGAAGGCGCCGATGAAGACCAGATCGACCTGGGACGGTAATTCCGTGAGCAGGTCTTCGAACCCCGTATAGCAGAGGAACGAAACGTCATGCCCCTGCTCCCTGCACCATACACCAATCACCTGCGGCATGATGCTGGCGAGATTGGGATTCATCACGCGGGCATACAATGCGCGCGTAGGGCCCTTCGCAACGATATCTATGATCCCAACGCGGAGTTTTCTCATGCGGAAAGGGACTCGACGGTTACCCAGGCCCTCGCCATTATACTGCAGCTAAGTTGGTCATCGCATCTATTTCTAATCGTCCAGAGGGTCCCTCTCCCGCGATGTCCGCTTCACGGCAATGGGCTGGGAAAAGCCCGAGGGGTATGTGCTACCGGCCGGCGCGGCTGGTCCGATGGCGAGTGCGGCCGCCGTGCCTCCGCGATTCGGGCGGTTGGTGCAGGTCCCTTGCGGGGCGCCGAAGACTCGCGGGGAAGACCCGGACGAAGGGGCGAGCAGGCGTCACTACTCGGCGCGCAACGCGACGACGGGGTTGATGCCGGCGGCTCGCCGCGCCGGGACAAATCCGGCAACGAGAGCGACGGCCACCAGCATGACGCAGACGGCCATTAAGGTGAGAGCATCAGCGGCGGCGGTGCCATAGAGAAATGTCGCGAGCAGGCGGGTCAGCGCCAGCGAAGCCAACAGGCCCAGCGCAAGGCCCGCCAGCACGAGACGCAAGCTCTGGCCCAGCACCAGGCGGAAGATATTCCGCCGCTCGGCTCCGAGCGCCACCCGCACGCCGATTTCAAAGGTGCGCTGCGCGGTGGAATAGGATACGACGCCGTATGCGCCCACCGCCGCCAGCACCAACGCCACGGCAGCAAAGGTCACAAAGAGCCACGCCAGGGAGCGCGACTGTTCGGTGGATTGGTTGACCAGGGACACCATGGTGCGGATTTCGTCGACCGGAACGTTGGGATTCAACTGCCGCATGAGGTCGCGAACGGCGGCAACCACACGCGCGGGCGCGCCATTGGTACGAAGGATGAGAGCCATCACGGCGGGCAGTTGGCGGTCGTTATCCTCCGCCTGGGCGTAGGGCATGTACATAGCGCCGTGGATGTAATCCGGGGAGTGGCCGGCGAGATCAAACTGGCGCACATCGGCAGCCACGCCAACGACGGTCCGCCAGCGGTCCTCCCACACCAATTGAACATGCTTGCCAACGGGGTTTTCCTGGGGCCAATAACGGCGCGCGGTGGCCGCGCTCACTACGATCACGGGCGCGGATTTTTCGCCATCACTGGTTTGGAGGGCACGCCCCTGCAAAATGGGAATGGCCATGAGGCGGAAGTAGTGCGGCGTGACGGCGCCGGCCCAGAACATGGGCGCGGCGCGCTCGGCGGGGACGTAAGGGAATCCTTCGATCTTGACCGCGGAGGCCGGAATGCCGGCGGAGAGCGGCAGGGTGTTGGCGGCCGCGGCGTCCTGCACGCCAGGAATTTCCGCCGCGCGCCGCAGAAGCTCGTTGTATAGAGCGGTGCAGGCGGACCGCTGCCCGCATA
>Ga0335081_10004193_pt1 | contig 22752 bp, 24 predicted proteins | sample Lox_Sample_35_FD_206713 | JGI IMG/M metagenome (GOLD analysis project Ga0335081, IMG submission 206713) | Soil microbial communities from Loxahatchee National Wildlife Refuge, Florida, United States - Lox_Sample_3.5 | ecosystem: Environmental > Terrestrial > Soil > Wetlands | place: USA...
AAAGCCTCAACAGGTGATGAGGCATTGACTTGAAAATCGAATTGGAGCAGCAAAAAAATTCACGTTAAAACAATGATTCGCATTTCGGCTCATGTCGAAGTACAGGCACAACCATTACGTACCGGTCTGGTACCAGCGCCGTTTTATGCTGCCCGGACAGCACAAGTATTTTCGTCTCGACCTAAAGCCGGAAACGATTAGAGGCGACGGCTTCAGCTACACGCGCCATGATTTGCACGAATGGTCACCCGAGAAAATTTTTGGGGAAGATGACCTGTATACGACGAGGTGGGGCAACCTCTCCAACACCGAGATTGAACAGTTTTTCTTTGGCGAGCTCGACAACACGGCGGCCCCCGCGCTCGACTTCTTTGCATCTTACGACCATGAGCATTTCAACGAAGATGCTCTGAACACACTCGTGCCCTATATGAGCGTGCAGAAATTGCGCACCCCGCGGGGTCTCGCATGGCTATCGCGTGTATTGGGCGGCGGGCCTAACTTTACGCTTATCGCGCTACAACAACTGCAGACCGTGTTTTGTGCGACATGGTCGGAGTGCGTCTGGCAAATCGGCGATGCGTCGAAGTCGCCGACTAAGTTTATCATCTCCGATCATCCGGTGGTGGTATACAATCGCGCTTGTCCGCCGCTTTCGCAGTGGTGTGTCGGAGACAATGACCCCGACATCCGCTTTAGTGCCTCGCACACATACTTTCCACTTTCGCTGGAGAAGGTGCTAATTCTTACGAATTTGAGCTGGGTTCGAAATCCGTATCAGAACGAGCTAAAGATTCGGCCGAACCCGGAGCTATTTCGAGGGACCATTTTCAATTTCCAACATATCCAGATCGGCCGCGAGCTTACTGAGGATGAGGTGCTGCAAATCAACTGGGTTACGAAAAAGCGGGCTCGGCGGTATATAGCTGCGGCTGATAAAGAATGGCTGTACCCTGAGCGACGCCTCTCAACCGACCATTGGAAAAAACTCGGTGGCGGTTATTTGTTCATGCCAGAGCCGCGGCTTGTGCACATGGGAGGCGAAATCGTAGTTGGCTATAAGGATGGCAGAGCCGACTCTTGGAACGAGTATGGCCAAAAGCCGTGGCAGAAGGGCTTCAAGGATCAGCAGCGCGACAAGATTGAAAGCGAAGGCTTATATCGTTTCCAAGCTGAATGGGCGTTACGGCACGGGCCGACGCATACGGCCTACAACAGCGATTTCGGACGTTTAGAGCGTTATGTAGATAGCCCGGAAACCATGGACCACTACAAGACGCTCGCGCAGAAATATAAGCGTCACTAACCCTTCTTTGTTCCATACAGAGGTCGGCACGCAGAGCGCCGCCCCCCTAAAACTGCACCAGCATCTGCCCGCAGACGTAGCCCTTGAAGTCGTAGCACTGGAACTCGACCTTGTAGACGCCGGCCTTCGGCCAATAGCGGTAGTTGTCGGACGACACCGAATTGGCCGGGCCGAAGGTCTTGAGCACGTCGTCGCGCTTCTTGCCGATGAAGGCCTTGGCGACGACGTCCGGCGGGATGGTGTTCGGCGGGATCGCCTCGAATGAATTGCCGACGATCATGGTCGAGACCGTGTCGCCGCCGGTGAAGAAAAACGTGAGCGTGCCGTTGTAGTAATAGAACGGCTTGCTGGCCCAGTCGCCGACGCGCTGCGGCTCGCCGAAGCGGGCGACGATGTCGGCGCGCGTGGTGTCGCCGCTGATACCCCACACCCGGAAGTAGTCGGAGAAGTCGTAGGCCTTCGGCTCCGGCTTCTTCGCTTGCGCGGTCTTCGCTTCGTTTTTCTTCGTTTCGGTTTTTTTGGGCTGGGCGGCGGTCGCGGTTTTCTGCTGCCGGGCCAAGGCCGCGGGTTTCTTCTGCGGCACGGGAACGGCCTGCGCCATCAGCAGCAGGGCGAGCAGCGGCAGTCCGGCGATTGCCAGCAAGCGCCTGCGCGGCATTTGTCTCGCCTCCGTTGTCTTAGTTGTCCTGGCCTCCGTGGGCGGGCATCATGGCGCGCCGGGCCGCATCCGGCAATGAGTGCGCTCGCTCACTCTGACCTCATCCTGAGGAGCCCGCCGCAGCGAAGCGAAGGCGGGCGTCTCGAAGGATGGCCGGAGCCGTTGGGGCCGCCTCATCCTTCGAGACGCGGCCTGGCGGCCGCTCCTCGGGATGAGGCGGGGAGACCTCGCTCCCGGCCATGACTGTGGGGAAAACGCCATGCCAACGACTTTCTTCCTCGTCCGCGCCGTCGTCGCGCCGCAGCTGCGCGACAAATTCGACCGTTGGTACGCGGCCGACCACCTGCCGTGGGCCTGCCGCATCTTCAAATGCGAGACGGCCTGGCGCGGCTGGAGCACGGTGGAGGCGGGCGTGCATTACGCCGTCTACCGGTTCGCCGACAAGGCCGCCTGCGACGGGGCGCTCGGCTCGGCCGACTTCAAGGCGCTGGTCGCCGATTTCAACAAGTCCTGGCCCGAGGGCGTCACCCGCACGCGCGACGTGGTGACGGTGGTGGTGGAGCCCTGATGCCGTACGGTGATCGTCTTGGCCGGGATAAGGCCGGGCATGACGGTGAAAGGCGCCGCCCGGCCCCTAAGAATTTATCCACAGGCCACTTGATTTAATTCCCAAGGTATGTAATCCTAGCTTATCCCGCCTCATATACCGAGGGGTGTCTGATCAAGCATCTCAGATACGGGGCGGGGAGCGGTGGCCGGGGAATGACCTTGCATCGGAGATGCGATGCGAGGGCCCGGCGGTCGAAGCCGCAGACGTCCCGGCGCGCCAGCCGCGCGCCACTGGGCCCCCGCGATGGCGGGAGCCGGCGACCGGTCGCAGGTTGTCGGCCCCGACCTGGGCCTGAAGCGGTGGTTAGGCGGCCTTCCAATCCGAAAGGAGAGGCGGGGTTGCCTGAAAGGTAAGACCACCGGGGGCGATGCGGAGCAAACGTCAAACACCGCGCGCGGGACGCCATCGGACTTGGCGGACTTGCGGCTAGCGGCTTCGATAAGCCTCGATATCGCGAGGTGTCGAGGCCCGTGGGTCCTCCGGGGCCCTTGGCGTCCCGCGCGCCCTCGGTTCTTTCCGAGAGCAGCGGAAAATGGGAATACGGCCTACCCGGGGCCGACCAAAGAATACGGGCGATGACGCTTGTCCGCGCCAGGCGCGTGAACCCAACTGCGCCGGCGCCCGACAAAGCCCGCATGTGGACCCGCATGCTCGGCGCCGCGCTGGCGGCTTTTTTCCTCGTGAGCGCGAGCTTCTTCGCCTTTGCCTTTTACGACCGCTACTGGAAATGGCGCGGCTGCATCGCGCAGGCGGCGTCGAGCTGCGCCTTGCCGGGCGCCTGGAATGCCACCGCCGGCGGTGCCGTCTGGGGTCCGGTGGCGCTCGTCTTCCTGGTCACCGGGCTATGCCTGCTGTGGGCGGTGACCCGCAGCGATCAGCGCCAGCCGCCGCCGCCGTTCACATAGACCGTGTCGGCGTCCATGAACTCGCAGGCGTCCGAGCACATGAACAGCACCAGTTCGCCGATCTCCTCCGGCCGGCCGATGCGCTTCATCGGCACGTCGGCGAGCATCTGGTCCTTCAGCTCCGGCGAGGTGGCGGCGGCCGCGGCGAACGCCGTGTCGATCGGCCCCGGCGAGATCGACAGCGCGCGGATGCCTTGGCTGGCGAATTCGCGCGCCACCCCCATGGTCATGGTCACCACCGCGCCCTTGGCGGCGGCGTAATGCACCGAGGACCCCGGCCCCCCGCGCCGGTGCGCCATCGAGCCGACATTGACGATGACGCCGAACTTGTTTTGCAGCATGTGTGGCAGCACCGCCTGCATGGCGTAGAACGTGCCCTTCAAATTCAGGTCGAGCGCGCGCGCGAGCAGGTCGTCGTCGATGTCGAGGAATTTCGAGCGCCTTATCGCGGCGCCGGCCGAATTGAACAGAAAGTGCACGCGGCCGAAGTCGTTGATGGCGAGCTCGATCATGTCCTCCACCGCCGCCCGTTTGGTGACGTCGATGGTGAGCGCGAGCGCCTGCGCGTCGAGTTTGTTGATCGCCTCCACCGTCTTGGCGACGCCGTCCTCGTCGATGTCGGCGCACACCACGTTCGCCCCCTCGCGCGCGAAAATCAGCGCGGTCGCTCTGCCGATGCCGCTGGCGGCGCCGGTGATGACGATGGTCTTGCCGTGGAAATAGTCGGGCGTTTTGGGCATGGGCGTCCTCGTTACTGCGTGGGCTGTTCCGGCCAAGCTAGCAGACCGCGCGCGCAAATTGGGGATGGCGGCGAGGCTCCCCTTGCCTGCGATTGGCCGTGCTGATTTGATACACGCGTCGCGTGTGAGGGTGGCGCGTGATGACGGGGGCTCGGCGGTTTGGGTGGCTTGCGGCGCTGGCGCTCGTTGCGCTGGCGCTCGGGGCGTGTGCCCGCGACCGCAACCAGGTGTCGGTCGCCATCGGCACCGCGCCCTATCAGCCGGCGCCTTCGCCGAAATACGCCAAACTGTTCCGGCCCTACGCGCAGATGTCGGCTCTGGCCTACACCGACCGTACCTATGTCGACGCCAACTTGTGCCCGGATGCCAAGGCGCTTGCCGGCCACGATCTCGAGTTAGCGAACTGGCAGCATCAGCTCAATCATGAGAACTGGACCTGCAAGTTCGGCGGTATCGGTTTCAACGATTGTCCGCGCGGATTGCATTGCGTCGACGGCCTGCAGTTTCAGGTTTGGGAGCGCAGAGATTGCAGCCAGGCGGTCATTGCATTCCGCGGCAGCGATGTGCGCGATATCGGCGATCTCTTGTCGGACTTCCGCTGGTTCCTGCTTGCCCCCGTATTCGATGAATACCGGGAGGTGGAAGCGGAGATAAACAGCATTATCGGCAAGCTCGTCAAAGAGGGTTGCCGGCCCCGGCAAATCGTCGCCACCGGTCATTCGCTCGGCGGCGGGCTTGCACAAAATGCCGCCTATGCCAGCAAGGGTGCGCTCGGCATCAGCTATGTTTATGCTTTCGATCCTTCGCCGGTCACCGGTGCATTCGACATTCCGTGGGCGACGCGGATGGAGACCATCAAGCGTTTCGGCGTCGACCGCGTCTATCAATCGGGCGAACTGCTGTCGTTGCCGCGCTACATCGCGTCGGGAATTTTCCCGAGCCCGTCATGCATGCCGCGCGTGCGCATCGTGCGCTTTGCGACCGTCGAGGAAACCAGCCTGATCGAGCGCCACCACATCAGCAAGCTGACGGAAGGCTTGCTGTCGCTGGAAAAGAACGCCGGTCCGGGCCCCTTGCCAAACGATTACGACAAGGCGGTGAACTGCGATTTCTCGAACGTGCAATAACGCGCGGCTGGCGTAAAGAATTATCCCCGCCGGCCGCGCGTCTCGTATAATCGGCGCGCACCACAATTCAGGACGCCCCCATGGCCACGCCCCCGCCGATCGAATACGCCGACGCCTCTGCGCAAGTGCGCGCGGTCTACGACGACATCAAGAAGACCCGCAACGTGCCGGACGTGAACAATTTCTGGAAATATCTCGCGCGCGATCCGGCCACCCTCAAGCGCACCTGGGAAAGCATCAAGGAGATCATGGCGCCGGGCGCGCTCGACCCGCTCACCAAGGAGATGGTCTATCTCGCGGTCTCCGTCACCAACGGCTGCGCCTATTGCATCGCCAGCCACACGGCGGCGGCGCGCAAGGCCGGCATGACCGAGGCCATGTTCGGCGAGCTCATGGCGGTCACCGGCATGGCCAATGAAACCAACAGGTTGGCCAATGGCTACCGGGTCCCGGTGGATCAAGCTTATTTGACCTGATTGAACGGCGCCGCGAGCCGCGCTATGGATGCCAAAAATCGGGGGGAGCGCGTTCCATGATGATCGACCGGCCATTCATCGCGAAACTGTTATGCATTGGCCTGGTGGCCGGCGTCATGCTGCCGGTTGGGCGCATGCTGTTCCCCTATGTCAGCGCCGAGCTGAGCCAGATGGAGTTCCAGGCGCTGGAAGCGGTGGTCAGCGCCACCGTCGGCTTCGGCATTTACGGGATCTTCGGCTAGCGCGCGACACGCGGAAAAACCCCAACGCCGTGGGGGCGCCGGGATTGTTGTGCTCACGCTATTACTCATGCGCGGGCGCCGGCGCCGGGATGGCCGGAGCCATCGGCGCTGAATTCGGTGCGCTGCCGGTGGTGGCGCTCGGCGGCGTTATCGGTACGGTGGCGGTCGCGGGCGCATTGCTCGCGGTGTTCTTGTCGCTGCTCCAGCCGGCGATCAAAATGATCGCGATCAAGACGACAACCGCGATGCCGGCGATCCAACCCCACATACCTCCGGACGTATCCGGCTGGCGCGCGGCGGGGCCGCTCGGCCGCCGGCCGAATTGCGGATCAGACATAAAATCCTCCTCGGGCTGCTGGGGACATCGTCCCTCTCGTAAGAAAACCCGCAGGCGACGCCCACGGTTCCGAAAAATCAGAAATGCTTTTGCGGTCCTGGGAACTGCAGCTGGAGGCAGCCAAATCGCTGTCATAATGCTAGTGAAGCGCGCGCGCCCGCCTGATTCCTCTCAATAATCCGCGAAACTTATGCCGGTATCCTCATGCGCCTGACCAGAATGGCGATCGCAGCGGCGCCCATGCTGTTCGTGCTGCTGTGGAGCACCGGCTTCATCGGCGCGCGTTATGGGTTGCCTTATATCGAGCCGCTGACCTTCCTTGCCGTGCGCATGGTATTCGTCGTGCTGGTGATGACGGCGATCGCGCTGGGCGCGGGCGCGCGCTGGCCGCGCGCGGCCGAGATCGGCCACAGTCTGATGGCCGGTGCCATGGTGCACGGGCTTTACCTCGGCGGCGTGTTCACCGCCATCAGTCAGGGCGTGCCGGCGGGCATCTCGGCGCTGATTCCCGGCCTGCAGCCGATCCTCACTTCGACCATCGCCAACTGCTTCATGGGCGAGAAGGTGAGCCGGCTGCAGTGGCTCGGTCTCGCGCTCGGCCTCGTCGGCGTGCTGATGGTGCTGCACGACCGCCGCATGGTGGCGGAGGGCTCGGTGCTCGGCTGGGTCGCCAGCTTCGTCTCGCTCATCGGCATCACGCTCGGCACGCTGTATCAGAAGCGCTTCTGCGGCGGCATCGACTGGCGCGCCGGCAACACCGTGCAATATATCGGCGCCGGCTGCCTGTTCGGCATCGGCGCCTTCGCCTTCGAGACGCGCGTCATCCATTGGACCGGCGAACTGGTCTTCGCCATGGCCTGGCTGGTGTTTGTGCTGTCGATCGCCGCGGTGGCGCTGATGTACTGGCTGATCCGCCGCTCGGCGGCGACCAGCTTTGCCAGCCTGTTCTATCTGGTGCCGGCGGTGACCGCGTTGTTCGCCTATGCGCTGTTCGGCGAAAAGCTCGACGCGCTTTCAGTTTTCGGCATGGTGGTGTGCGCGGCCGGCGTGGCGCTCGCCAACCGCGGAGCGCTAAAGCCGGCCGCGAAAGTCTGACTCACTTCGGATTGAGCACCAGCTGCGTCTGCGTCACCAGCGCGCACAGCCGCCCGTCGCCGCGCGTCACGCGCGTCTGCCAGACCATGGTGGTGCGGCCGCGGTGCAGCGCCGTACATTCGGCGTAAGCGGTGTCGCCGATCGGCACAGCGGCGAAGAAATTGGTCTTGCTCTCGATCGTGGTGGTGGTCTGGCCCTGCTTGAGGTTGGCGGTGGTCGCGGTGCCGCCGAGATTGTCGGCCAGCGCCATGATGGCGCCGCCATGCATGATGCCGTGGCGGTTGTTGAGCTCCTCGCGCGCCTTGAGCTCCGCGGTCACCCGCTCGGGCGTGACCGAGGTGATCGTGAGGCCGAGAAATTCGGCGAAGGCCGGCTGCGTGTGCGCGGCCTTGTTGATGTCGCTCATGGCAATGGCTCCAGCCTCGCAAAGACGAAGGGCGCGGACGTTATCGCCCGCGCCCATAACACGCAATAATGGGGAAGCCGTCAGCCTTTCGGCTGCGGCGTGATGCGGATATAGGGCCGCGGCGCCTTGAAGCCCGGGAAGAGTTTCTTGGCGTCGTCGTCGCTGACCGAGCCGGAGATGATGACGTCCTCACCCTGTTTCCAGTTCGCCGGCGTCGCCACGCGATGCTTGGCGGTGAGCTGCAGCGAGTCGAGCACGCGCAGCACCTCGTCGAAGTTGCGGCCGGTGGTCATCGGATAGACCAGGATCAATTTGATCTTCTTGTCGGGGCCGATGATGAAGACGTTGCGCACCGTCTGATTGTCGGCGGCGGTACGGCCGTTCGAAGTGCCGCCGGTCGCGGCCGGCAGCATGCCATAGGCCTTGGAGACTTTCAGATCGGTGTCGCCGATCATCGGGTAGTTCGGCGCAAAGCCGACCACCTCCTTGATGTCGGCCGCCCACTTCTTGTGGTTGTCGACCGGATCGACCGACAGGCCGATGATTTTGGTGTTGCGCTTGTCGAACTCGGGCTTGAGCCGCGCCATGGTGCCGAGCTCGGTGGTGCACACCGGCGTGAAGTCCTTGGGATGCGAGAACAGCATGCCCCAGGAATTGCCCAGCCATTCGTGAAAGCGGATCGGCCCTTCGGTCGTGTCCGCCTGAAAATCCGGAGCGGTATCGCCAATCGCCAATGTCATCACCAACCTCCAAATGTCTTTACGTCGCCGTGTGCGGGGAAACGTTGCGGCTTAGATATAGACGTTCGCGCGCGAGCGGAAGGGGGCGGGCGGCAATGAGGATCGCCCGCCTTCGCTGCGGGCGTCAGGGAGGACACAGCATTTGCGGCGCGGCGGCGGGCGGAAAGGATATTCCGCCCGCCTTGGTTGCGGCATTAACGGCTGGCAGCCTTGCGCACGTCGAGGCCGACGCTGCGGCCGGGGAAGCCGGCCGCGTCGAAATAATGCGCCTGACCGATGCGCTGGCCGACCAGCACGGTCTCGATGCCGTTGTCGTCGGGCTTGCTGCGCAGGAGCAAAGCTTCAACCGCAAGCATCGATCCATCGGGTAGCGCCTCTTCCGCGACGCGTCCCATCAGCATGCCGTGGAACGGGATTTTCAGCCCCAGCACATGGGTGATGGTCTTGCCGATGTCGGCATTGCTGACCGGCGCGTCGCTGACGAAGCCGGCTTTGAAGTCGGGTCCGATCGCCACCATGAAATTCATGGTGTCGGCGCGGCTGAAGCTGCCGTGCATGCCTTGGCCCTGCTGCAAGCCGGTATCGGCGATCTCGACCGTGCACAGCACCGGCTGTCCGCATTCGGTGGAATAAGAGCGGAAGTTGACGGCAATGGTCGGCCGCGGCGTGCGCGCACTGCCCTTGGATTGGCGAATTTGACGCCCTGGTCGCGCACGGCGGCCATGGTGGGCGCGCTCTCCGGCGTCACCGACAAAGCGCGTAAGCCGTCCGGCACGAACAGAATGAGATTATGCGGCGCCTGCGCGTAGGTGGCGTTTAGTGCGGCGCCGATCGTCAAAGCGGCAACGGCCGCTACGAGCAGGCTCTTCGACCCGAACGTCATGGCAGCTCTCCCGATTATTGTTGTAATGCTGCGCTAGATACGCCCGCCGCAAGACAGTATTGTAACAACTGCCGGCTATCCGCAGCCTTTTCCGGGAAAGGCTGGAGGCACCATAAGACGTCGCATGTTCAAGCGTATCCTGATCGCCAACCGCGGCGAAATCGCCTGCCGGATCATCAAGACCGCGCGCAAGATGGGCATCGAGACGGTCGCCGTCTATTCCGACGCCGACCGCGATGCGCTGCATGTGGCGATGGCCGACAGCGCGATTGCCATCGGCCCGCCGGAGGCGGCCAAGAGCTATCTGGTGATCGAGAAGATCGTCGCCGCCTGCAAGGAGAGCGGGGCGGAGGCGGTGCATCCCGGCTACGGCTTTTTGTCGGAACGCGAGGCCTTCCCCAAGGCGCTGCAAGCCGCCGGCATCGTCTTCATCGGGCCGAACCCGAAGGCGATCGCCGCCATGGGCGACAAGATCGAGTCGAAAAAGGCGGCGGCCGCGGCACACGTCTCGACCGTGCCCGGCCATCTCGGCGTGATCGAGAACGAGGTCGAGGCGATGAAGATCGCCGACGACATCGGCTATCCGGTGATGATCAAGGCTTCCGCCGGCGGCGGCGGCAAGGGCATGCGCATCGCCTACAGCAATGGCGAAGTCGCGGAAGGTTTCGCGCGGGCGCGTTCCGAGGCAAAGTCCTCGTTCGGCGACGACCGCGTCTTCATCGAGAAGTTCATCGTCGAACCGCGCCACATCGAGATCCAGGTGCTCGGCGACAAGCACGGCAACGTCATCTATCTCGGCGAGCGCGAATGCTCGATTCAGCGCCGCAACCAGAAGGTGATCGAGGAGGCGCCGTCGCCGCTGCTCGACGCCGACACGCGCAAGACCATGGGCGAGCAGGCGGTCGCGCTGGCGAAAGCGGTGGGTTACGACAGCGCCGGCACCGTCGAATTCGTCGCCGGCCAGGACAAGAGCTTCTTTTTCCTCGAGATGAACACGCGGCTGCAGGTCGAGCATCCGGTGACCGAGCTGGTCACCGGCATCGATCTGGTCGAGCAGATGATCCGCGTCGCCGCCGACGAAAAACTCGCCATCAAGCAGGGCGACGTGAAGCTCAACGGCTGGGCGGTGGAATGCCGCGTCTATGCCGAGGACCCGTACCGCAATTTCGTGCCTTCGACCGGACGACTGACGCGCTACCGCCCGCCGGCCGAGCGTGTGTCGGGCGGCGTCACCGTGCGCAACGACACCGGCGTCTACGAGGGCGGCGAGATCTCGCTCTACTACGACCCGATGATCGCCAAGCTCGTCACCCACGCCTGGAGCCGCGAAGAAGCGATCGACGCACAGGCCGACGCGCTCGATGCCTTCGTGGTCGACGGCATCCGCCACAACATTCCGTTCCTCGCCGCGCTGATGGCGCACAAGCGCTGGCGCGCCGGCAAATTATCGACCGCCTTCATCGTCGAGGAATTTCCGCAAGGCTTCCACGCCCAGGTGCCGGAAGGCGAGCCGGCGCAAGTGCTCGCCGCCGTCGCCGCGGCCATCGATCACGTGCTGGGCGAGCGCAAGCGCCGCATTTCCGGCCAGCTCGAGGGTACCGCCGTCACGCGCGAAAGCCAGCGCGCGGTGTGGCTGGGCGAGCAGGAAAACAAGCTGGAGGTAAAGCGCGAGAACGGCACCATCGAGGTGCGTTTTCCGGGCAAAGGCAAGGCGGCTTTGCGCCATCTCGCCTCGGACTGGAAACCGGGCGATCCGCTATGGACCGGCACCATCAACAGCCAGCCGCTGGCCGTTCAGGTGCGCACGATCCCGAACGGCTTTGCACTGTCGTATCGCGGCGTCGAGACCAAAGCTTACGTGTACACCGAGAGCGAGGCCGGCTATGCGCGGCTGATGCCGGCCAAGAAGGCCGCCGACACCGGCAAGCAGGTGCAATGCCCGATGCCGGGGCTGGTGGTGTCGATCGCGGTGAAGGAAGGCCAGGAGGTCAAGGCCGGCGAGACCGTGGCGGTGGTCGAGGCGATGAAGATGGAAAACGTGCTGCGCGCCGAGATCGACGGCATCGTGAAGAAGATCTTCGCCAAGCCCGGCGACAGCCTCGCGGTGGACGCGGTGATCCTCGAATTTGCCTAACCGCTGCTGCCGTCCTGGGCAAGCGAGCGCCATGATCCGTTACTTCGCCTACGGCTCCAACATGAACCGCGGCGCCATGAAGCGCCGCTGTCCGGGCGCGCGTGCAATCGGGCCGGCCACGCTCGCGGGCTATCGTTTCTTTATCGGCATCGACGGCTGGGGTTCGGTCAAGCCGAGCGCCGGCGGCCGCGTACATGGCGTGCTGTGGGCGCTGACGCCGCGCGACGTGGCAGCGCTGCACGCCTACGAACTACTGCATGCCGGCCTCTACGACGTGCGCCATCTGCCGGTGCGTCACGGCGCGCGGCTCATGCCGGCGATGGTCTATCTCCTGCGCCGCCGCAAACCCGGCATGACGAAGCCCGGCTATGTCGAATTGATCGCCACCGCCGCGCGCGATTGGAAATTGCCGGAACCCTATATCCGCACGGTCGAGCGCTGGTCGCGCTCGCGCTTCACCGGCGCGCGCGCAATCGACGCCGGCGAGCTCGCATGAGCGTCATCCGCCACATCTCGGTACGCGGGCGCGTGCAGGGCGTCGGCTTCCGCGCCTTTGTCGAGCATGAGGCGCTCAAGCGCCATTTGGGCGGTTGGGTGCGTAACCGTCGCGACGGCACGGTAGAAGCACTGTTTGCCGGCGAGGCGGCGGCGGTCGCCGCCGCGGTCGACGCCTGCCGGCGCGGGCCCTTCGGCGCGCGCGTCGATGCGCTTTACGACGACGATGGCAGCGCGGACGATCTCGAGCTGCTGCGGCCGGGCGATGTGTTTTCGGTACTGCCGGATGCCTGATCGATCGTCGCGCCGAACAGCCCCTCGAACTCCCGCCGCAAGACCATGTCGACTTCCGGCATCGACACCGCAATGCCGAGATCGGCCAAACTTGTGACGCCATAGCGCCGTTCACTGACCCCGCAGGGCACGATGCCGGAGAAATGCGCGAGATCCGGTTCCACGTTCAAGGCCATGCCGTGCAGCGTCACCCATTGCTTCACGCGGATGCCGATGGCCGCGATCTTGTCCTCGAAGCCGTCGCCTTTCTCAGGGCGCCGCACCCAGACGCCGATGCGGTCCTCGCGCCGCTCGCCGCGCACGTTGAAAGCCGCAAGCGTGCGGATGATCCATTCCTCCAGCGTCGCCACGAATCGGCGCACGTCCGGACCGCGGCGCTTGAGGTCGAGCATCACATAGGCCACGCGCTGGCCCGGCCCGTGATAGGTCATCTGCCCGCCGCGGCCGGCCTCGAACACCGGAAAGCGCGCGTCAAGCAGCTCCTTGGGGTGCGCGCTGGTGCCGGCGGTGTAGAGCGGCGGATGCTGCAACAGCCAAACCAGCTCCGGCTCGCGGCCGGACGCGATCGCCGCCGCGCGCGAATCCATGAAGGCGACCGCCTCCTGGTAGTCCACAAGGCTGTCGCCCACGCGCCATTCGGCCGCTCCGGCCGCGGCGCTTGAGCCAAACGTCAATTCGCTGCGCGTGTTAACCACTCATTCACCATACCATGGTGACCTGACCCTGTGCCCCGCCTGGGGCCCCAACAGGAAGAACACGTGAGCACATTCGACAAGGTCGCCGTCGACATCACCGTGGTGCTGGGCACCACCGCCATGCCGGTTCATCAGGTGCTGCGGCTCGGTCGCGGCGCCATCATCGAGCTCGACGCCTCCGAGGACGACGCCGTCAGCGTGCTGGCCAACAACCTGCCGGTGGCCAAGGGCACCGTGGTGGTCAATGGCAACCGCATCGCCGTCAATGTCAACGAGCTCCTGCCGCGCCCGCCCGACATGCGCTGAGCCGGCTGCAAGCATTTGATGCCCTGAGAAAAATCGGCGCGGGAGGGGCGCGCCGCAGCCCTTGTCCCTGCAGACCCTATTTGTTACATGACCGCCGTCTTGGGGACGGTTAGGTTTTCGGGGCCTTGTTGTCCTTCCCACAGCGGGATCCCGGCTTTCGGATCAGGTCACGCTCGGCAAAATGCGGTCATGGCGGAATTGGTAGACGCACTAGCTTGAGGTGCTAGCGGGGCAACCCGTGGAGGTTCGAGTCCTCTTGACCGCACCAATCTTCGCCGCGAAGCGGTGAAGATTGTCCGCCGAAGCGTTAGTGAAGGCGGACTTCGCGGCTTCGATTGGCAAGCCAGCTTGCGCGCGCCTCAGTAGGAGTGCGTCAGCCGCCGATCCAAGGAACCGGTGGCCGTATAGTCGATCTGCCCGGCTTCCTTGCGCTCGGCCCCGCGGCGATGGTGGTGCGCGAGCGCCAGCTTGACGCGATGACGCAGCGCGGTTTTGGCCGGGCCGCCCTTTTCGGCGTCGGCATGCATCACCCGCGGCCAGTTCTCTTTCTCGAGCGGCGTCGCCACCACTTCCGGCAGCGATTTCGGCTGCTCGCCGGCAAAGACCACGTGCACCACATGATAGCCGTTGGCCTTGAGCTCCTTGAGCAGCGCCGGCAGTGCCAGCGCGGTCGAGGGATGGATGTCGTGCATCAAGATGATGCCGCGGCCCCGCTCATTGAGCCGGCGCATGGTGCGCTGGATAAGCGCGCCCGGCGTGGTGCCGCGCCACCAATCGTCGGTATCCACATCGGCGCTCCAGGTAATCAGCCCTTTGCTCTCCAGGTAGCTATCGATCGCATTGGTGCGGCCGAAACCGGGAATGCGGAAGAATGGCGACAATGCCTTGGGGTCGCCGAGCGCTGAATCGACCGAGGCAATGCCGCCGTCGACTTCGCGCTCCACCCGCGCCATCGACAAGCGCTGGAACGCGAAGGGATGATGTTGAGAATGGGTGCCGATGCTGTGGCCCTCATTGTAGATGCGCCGCACCAGATAGGGCCGCGGCGCCGCCATCTCGCCGACCAGGAAATAGGTCGCTTTCACGCAATTGGCGGCCAGCGTGTCGAGCACGCTCGTGGTGTAGGGCGGGATCGGGCCGTCATCGAAGGTGAGCACCACCTCGTGATCTTTGAGCGGCAGCGTCTGCTTGTAGTTGATGGTGCCGAGCAGGTTGTATTCGTTGGGGTTGATGGTGAGCACGCGGCTGGTGCCGAGCGCGTCCGGATTGCCGGGGCAGTCTTTCGCCGCCTGTGGGGCCGGAGCTGCCGCCGGTGCTTCGGCGGGAGCGGGATTGGGCTGGGCGGCTGGCGGCGCGGGTGGGGCGGCGGTTGCTTCGTCAGACTTTACGTCCGGCTGCAGCGCGGCTTGCACGATGGGCTTGTCGGTCGAACCCGTCACATCCGACTGCGCGGCGGCCTGACCGGGCGCCGGTTCGACAGCCTTGGCCTCGGCAGCGGCCTTGATCTCCGCCGTAAGCTGTTCGCCGGAAATCAGGTCCGATTCCGCGGCCGGCGGCTCCACGGCTTTTGCGTCGGTCTGGACGGCGGCCTGAGCCGCCGGCTGTTCGGCCGGCTTCGCCTTTGGCCAGTCGGATTGCACGACAGGCGTTTCGGCGGGCTTTGCGGCCGCCGCGGGCGGCAGGGTCTGTGAGAAGGTTACGGCTGGCTTGGCGGCGGGCGCAAAAGACAGCGATATAGCCCAGGCAATGCCTCCGATCAGGCATACGCCGACAACTGCGAAAACGCGCATTTATTGACCCTCGCCCCGCCTATCCGACGCCGACCGGCGTTCCCCCGAATGGCGGCGTTATGAAAAGCCTAGCGAGTCGAAGATTAACCGAAAATTAACCAAAGTTAACTGCCCACAGCCTTGTTATCCGTGGGTTTTTTGGAAGGTGTTGCCGAAAAACAGGGGTCAGTTTGCGGCCGACCCGGCCGTGCCCGGGACGGCGTGCACGATGTGGTAGCCGCGCCGTTTCAGCTCACGCAGGAAGGCGGGGAGCATGAGCGCGGTCTGCCGCTTGGTATCGTGCAGCAGCACGATGCCACGGCCGATCTTGTCGATACGCGATAGGATCAGGCTCAGCTCCTGCTCGGGGCTCATGGGCAGCCAGTCGCTCGCCCAGACGTCGGCGCCGAATACCACCATGCCGCGGCCATTGATGTAGTCGAGCAGCGCCGGGCTGGAGGCGAAGCCGGGAAACCGGAAGAACGGCGTCGCCGGCTCGGTGCGCCTGACGCCATAGACGGCAAGTTCGTCAGCCGCGATGCCGCGATCGACCTCGGCCTGCGCTTTCGCCAGCGACATGCGGTTGAGCAGCGGGTGTGCAAAGGTGTGATGGCCGAGACTATGGCCTTCCGCCAGTTCCCGCTTGGCAATCGCGGGATTGGCCTCGGCATTGCGGCCAATCAGGAAGAAGGTGGCCTCGACGCATTCGTGCTTGAGCGCGTCCAGCACCTTCGGGGTGGTGGTCGGCCAGGGCCCGTCGTCGAAGGTCAGCACCAGTTCCTTGTTGGCGAGCGGCAGCGTTGCCGGGAACTCCTTGCGTCCGACCCGCGGCGTCGTCTTGACGTCGACCGCGAGCGTGCGCGCGGTGCCGAGCGCATCTGGATTGCCCGGGCAGGTCTGCGCGGCGGCGGCCAAAGGCAAGGCAGCCGCGGCAAGCGCGATGGCGAGAATGCGACTCATCATGAGCCCTCGGACCCCGGCACTTGAGCGCAACCGCGCGCCCGCGACAAGCGCGGGTGGATCCGACCGGTTATGCGTTTATAATTTGCCCCTGTTTGGGGCTCGGCGTACAAGCGCCGCGTTAACACGCCGGAGCTCGGCATGCCTGAACAAAATAACGAGGGCGTCGTCGAGGCGATGCCGCTGCCGCGCAACAAAGACGGCTCCATCCGCAAGACCTTCGTCAAAGGCGTGGCACGCGACATCGAGGCCGGCGACGTCGCCGCACTGCGCACGCAGGTGAGCGGGCTGCACGAATCCGACATGGGCGCGCTGATCGAGGCGCTGCCGGCAGAGCTGCGCCCGCGGCTGGTCGAATTGCTCGGCATCGACTTCGACTTCACCGCGCTCACTGAGGTCGACGACGCAGTGCGCGAGGAAATCCTCGACGAACTGCCGCCGCGCGCGGTGGCCGAAGGCGTGCGCGAACTCGAATCCGACGACGCCGTGGCGATCCTCGAAGACCTGCCGAAGGCCGAGCAGACCGAGATCCTCGAGCAGCTGCCGGCGTCGGAACGGAGCGCGCTGACGCGCGGGCTGGAATATCCGGAGGACTCCGCCGGCCGGCGCATGCAGACCGAGTTCATCGCCGCGCCGGCGACCTGGAACGTCGGGCAGGCGATCGACTATATGCGCGAGACAGCCGAGTTGCCGGAGCGCTTTTACGAGCTTTACGTCGTGGACGAGGCCGGGCGCTTCATCGGCGCCGTGCCGCTTGACCGGCTGTTGCGCAGCAAGCGGCCGGTGCCGATCGCCGATCTGATGGAAGATGACCGTCCGCGCGTGCGCGCCGATCAGGATCAGGAAGAAGTGGCGCGCTTGTTCCAGCGCTACAACTGGGTGGCCGCCGCGGTCATCGACGGCAACGACCGGCTGGTCGGCGTCATCACATTCGACGACGTCGCCGATGTGATCGAGGAAGAAGCCGAAGAAGACATCAAGGCGCTCGGCGGCGTCACCCACGACGAACAGCTGTCCGACTCGTTCATCACCATCGCGGGCGGCCGCTTCAACTGGCTGCTGGTCAACCTCGCGACCGCATTCATCGCCTCATCGGTGCTCGGCCTGTTCGAGGGGCAATTGCAGAAAATGGTGGCGCTGGCGGTGCTGGCGCCGATCGTGGCGAGCCAAGGCGGCAACGCCACTACGCAGACCATGACGGTCGCCGTGCGCGCGCTCGCCACCCAGCATTTGAGCGACGCCAATGCCTGGCGCGTGATCAGGCGCGAACTGCTGGTCGGGGTGGTCAACGGCGTCGCCTTCGCCGTCATCACCGGCATCGGCGCCTATCTCTGGTTCAAGGTGCCCGGCCTCGGCTTCGTGATCGGCCTGGCCATGATCTGCAACCTGGTTGCTGCAGCGGCCGGCGGCATTCTCATTCCGCTGGCGCTGCACCGGCTGAAATTCGACCCCGCGGTTGCATCGAGTCCCTTCGTCACCACGGTCACCGACGTGGTCGGCTTTTTCTCGTTTCTGTCGATCGCCACGTTCTGGTTCGGGCTGCGCTAGCTCCACTAACGATTCATTCACCTTGTTTGCTGACCCGCCCTTAACGCTGATTTCCTAGCGTAACCGTTGCATAAACGCGCCCGAGGGCATCCGGTGGACGGCGAGGTCATTTCCCAGGCGACGGGTGCAACGCCCGTTCGCTCGCTGCTGGCGTGGGCAGGCGCCGGCCGCGCGCCGCGCGCCCGCACGCGCTGGATGCTGTCGGCCTCCAGCCTGATCGCCGCGCTCGCCATCCTCGCCATTGCGGCGACGCTGATCACCGCCGTCATCGGCTATACGCTGGCCCAGCACAGCGACGAACGCATCTGGGCCGAGCAGCGCGAAGCCCTGCGCAATGCCGTCGGCGAATTCCGCCAGCTGTTCACCGACCCGGGCGCGATCGATCCGCGCTTCGTGCGCATGATCGAGCAAAGCGCGCGCCTGCAAGGCCTCAAGTTCGAAACCGACCCGCCGCTGAGCGCCCGCGAAATGCAGCCGGTGGTGGACGCGCAGGGACGCATCGCCGGCTTTTTCACCTGGGACAGAACCTATCCGATGACGGTGGCGATGCACCGGCTGATGCCGCTGCTTGCCGCTATCGCCATCGCGCTCGTGTCCTTTGCCGGCTTCGCCGTGCGCCAGCTCAAGCGCGCGCGCCGCGACATGGCGGCGAGCGAGGAGCTTGCGCGCCGCGCCGCCGACGAGGACAAGCTCACCGGCCTGCCCAATCACGCCAAGACGCTGGAGTTGCTCGATCTGGCGCTTGCCGAACGCGCCGACGATGAAGTCGTGAGCTTCGCGTTGATCGAGCTCGACGGCATGGCCGATGTCAACGCGCAGCTCGGCGTGCTCGGCGCTGACGAGTTCATCATCGCGGTCGGCAAGCGCCTGGGTGAAGCGCTGCCGGCGGGCGCACGGTGCGGCCGCGTCGGCGGCGACGAGTTCGCGGTGATGCTCACCGCTGGCGCCGAGACCGATGTCGAGGCCGTTATTCGTAGCGTCATCGAGGCGGTGGCGCGTCCGCATTGGATCGAGCGCGTGGTGCGGGTGAGCGCGCATGCGGGATTGGCGCAGGCGCCGCGCCACGCCACCACGCGCGGCGAGCTCACGCGCCGGACCGAGCTCGCGTTGCGCGCGGCAGCCAAGAAAGGGCCGGGCGCCATCGTCGTGTTCGAGCGCGCCATCGACACCGTGTCGAGCGACCAGAAATTCATCCAGCGCGAATTGCCGCGCGCGCTCAGCGCCAACGAGCTGGAACTGCATTACCAGCCGATCGTCGCCGCCCACGGCGCGCGCATCGTCGGCGTCGAGGCGCTGCTGCGCTGGACGCATGCCGAGCGGGGCCCGATCGGTCCCGCCGTCTTTATCCCGGTCGCCGAGCAGATGGGTTTGATGGACGCGATCGGTGCTTTTGTGCTGCGCCGCGCGCTCGCCGACGCCAAACGCTGGCCGGATCTCTATATCGCGGTCAATCTCTCGCCTTTGCAGGTGCGCGACCGCGCCGTGGTCGATCTGGTGCGCTCGGCGCTCACCGAGAGCGGCGTCGCCCCGTCGCGGCTGATGCTGGAGATCACCGAGGGCGTGCTGATCGACAATCCGGAAGAAATGGTCAAGCGCATCGAGGATCTGCACAAACTTGGCGTGCGCATCGCGCTCGACGATTTCGGCTCCGGCTATTCCAATCTCGGCTATTTGCAGCGCTTCCCGCTCGACAAGCTCAAGATCGACCGCAGCTTCGTGCTGGCGCTCGGCAATTCTGCGAACGGCGGCGTGATCATCCAGGCGATCGTGGCGCTCGGGCGCGCGCTCGGCCTGTCGGTGCTGGTCGAGGGCGTGGAGACAGAGCAGCAGCGCGTGCTGCTGCGGCTGGCCGGCTGCGACGAGATGCAGGGCTTTTTGTTCGCCAAGCCCGCGCCGGCCAGGACCATCGACCGGCTGTTGCGGCAGGGCAAGGCCGCGCGCGGTCCTACCGGGACGCTGACAGCCTGATTGCCAGGCGATAGAGTTTGCTCCGCGCCGGTTAAAGGCGCGCGCCGGAGAGACCGATGATCCCCAATGCCTGGGCGGGTTTCGATTTCGGCCTTGGGCCGGATGCCGACATGTTGCGCAAGACGGTCGGCGATTTCGCCCACGACCGCATCGCCCCGCGCGCCGACGAGATCGACCGCGCCAACGAATTCCCGCGCGATCTGTGGCCGGAGATGGGCGCGCTCGGCCTGCACGGCATCACAGTGGAAGAAAAATATGGCGGCGCCGGCCTCGGCTATCTCGCACACTGCGTCGCCATGGAGGAGATTTCGCGTGCTTCGGCCGCCGTTGGGCTGTCCTATGGCGCGCATTCCAATCTGTGCGTCAACCAGCTCCGCCGCAACGGCAGCGAGGCGCAGAAGCGCAAATATCTGCCCAAGCTGATCTCCGGCCACCACGTAGGCGCGCTGGCGATGTCGGAGCCGGGCGCCGGCTCCGACGTGGTGTCGATGCGCACCACCGCGATCAAGAAGGGCGACCGCTACATTCTCAACGGCTCCAAGATGTGGATCACCAACGGCCCGGTCGCCGACACGCTGGTGATCTACGCCAAGACCGACCGCACCGCGGGCGCGCGCGGTATCACCGCCTTCATCGTCGAAAAGGGCATGAAAGGTTTTGCGCCGGCGCAGAAACTCGACAAGCTCGGCATGCGCGGCTCCGACACCTCGGAGCTGGTGTTCACCGATTGCGAGGTGCCGGAGGAGAACGTGCTGGGCGCGGTCGGCAATGGCGTCAACGTGCTGATGTCCGGCCTCGACTACGAACGCGTGGTGCTGGCGGCCGGGCCGCTCGGCATCATGCAGGCCTGCATGGATGTGGTGGTGCCCTACGTGCACGACCGCAAGCAGTTCGGCCAGCCGATCGGCCAATTTCAGATGATCCAGGCCAAGCTCGCCGACATGTACGTCACCATGAACGCGGCGAAGTCCTATGTGTATGCCGTGGCGCGCGCCTGCGACGAGGGCCGCACCACGCGCGAGGACGCCGCCGGCGCCATCCTCTACGCCGCCGAACGCGCCACCTGGATGGCGCTGGAGGCGATCCAGTGCCTGGGCGGCAACGGCTATATCAACGATTTCCCCACCGGGCGCCTGCTGCGCGACGCCAAGCTCTACGAGATCGGGGCGGGGACTTCTGAAATCCGCCGCATGTTGATCGGCCGCGAGATTTTCGAAAAGACGCGCTAAGGCGTCGCGGGCGGTTCAGCCCTTGTATTCCAGAATGTACATCCCGCCATTGAAGTCGGTTGTGTACAACACGCCGTCGGTGGTCACATAGACATCGCAGGACTGAATCACTTTGGTGCGGTTGGGCCGGTGGTCGACCAGCCGTTCGGGCGCGGGGGGAACGAAAGCGGCAACCTCCTTAGGACGATAGGCATTGCTGATGTCGGTGACGCGGATGCCGGCATTCTGATAGGTCGAAAAGATGAGGTTCGAACTGATAAATGCGTCCGGACGGTTTTCGTGAATGTTGTGCGGACCGAAATGTGCGCCCTTGTTCACATAGTCGGCCTCGTCCGGAGTCGGGAATGTCGAGATGCTGACCGGGTTTGACGGCTCGCGGATGTCGAACATCCAGATGTATTTGATGCCGTCCTCGCACTTGTCGAGCACTGCCTCGTCGACCACGACTAGCAGCTGGCGGTCGGGCAAGGGCAGGCAATTGTGCGTCCCGCCGCCATAGGGCGGACACCAGTTGCGATGGGTGATGAGCTTGGGTTTGCTCCGGTCGGACACGTCCATCATCACCAGGCCGCCATCGCGCCAGGCGCCATAGGCGGTGTCGCCGTTGACGATGGCGTGATGCAGGCCGTAGCGCTTGTTGGGCGGCCAGTCCGGACATTCGCCGGCCGCTTTGTTCATGCCGGGCAGCCAGTAGCGGCCGGCTTCTTTCGGCTTGGTGGGATCGGCCATGTCGACGGTCATGAAGATGTAGTCGGTGAAGCCGTCGAGCAGCGCCGAAACGTAAGCCCAGCGGCCGCCCACATACCAGATGCGGTGAACGCCGCCGCCTTCGACCGGCATGAAGCCGATCTTGCGCGGCTCTGCCGGGTCTTTGATGTCATAGACGGCAAGGCCCGCCGTCCAATTGCGTTCCTGCTGCTTGGTCTTCTTGGCGTCGGTTCCGACCTTCTCGCTCAGCGAGCCTGTGTAATATTGCTTTTCGTCCTGCAGCGCCGCGGCGGCGAACATGTCCATCGCATTGATGACCAGCAACAGGTCGCCGTGGGTCTGCAGGTGGATCGTCCAGGTATTCGGCGGCGCCGGCACATAGTTGACCGGCTTGGGTCTGCGCGGATCGCGCACGTCGATCACGCTGAAGCCTTTGGAAAACATGTGGCCGACGAAGGCGTGGCCCTTGTTGACCATCACTTGCACGCCGTCAGGCCGTCCGCCCTGATCGGTGTGCCCGAGCAGCTTCATGTTCTTGACGAAATCGGGCTTGGGCAAATCTTGACTGCTCATGCGTGTCGCTCCCGAAATGGCGCAACGTAAGCCTTGAAAGCTGCCGCCAGTTACTGCGTTACAGAAATTCGCGCTCTTTATTGAACGGAGCATCCATGGTGTAGCCGTGCGCCGCGCGATAGCCGTCGTAACGGAAGCCTTTGTATTCCAGCACAATAGAAACCGCGAAGGCGAGGAGCACCATGACGATGATGAATTCGGCCAGCCCCGGTATCGGATATTGCATCAGCCCGGAGGCGACCGCGCCGGCGGCGAAGAAATAGACGAAGTAACCCGCCGTCTTGTGATAGGCCTCGAATATCCGCCGGCGTGTCGTCATGTTGTAATGATCGCCGAACCACGTCTTCGGATCGTCCGCAACTGCGGTGTAGTAATTTTTCCCGCCGTGCTTGCCTCTGAGCCAGCCGCCCATGATCTGCAAGCATCCGAGCGCAATGGTCGTCAGACCGAACATGGAATGAAACGAGCCGCTGAAGCCGCCGTCGACCGTCACCGCCACGATCGCGCCCGCGAGCGCCAGGCCGATCGAAAACATCAGCCCGTATTTG
>Ga0335081_10004194_pt1 | contig 22748 bp, 15 predicted proteins | sample Lox_Sample_35_FD_206713 | JGI IMG/M metagenome (GOLD analysis project Ga0335081, IMG submission 206713) | Soil microbial communities from Loxahatchee National Wildlife Refuge, Florida, United States - Lox_Sample_3.5 | ecosystem: Environmental > Terrestrial > Soil > Wetlands | place: USA...
CTTGCATTTTCCAAAACGGCTGATGTCAAAACCTGCTGCGTATCTGGACCAAAATGGCAGTCTCAAATTTCTCAAGCTCGATCATGAACTCGGAGTGCTTGACTCCGAGGCGACATTCGTTGGCCCGAATGGATCAATTAACGTTCTTCCGGTCGTCGGCTGGGAACCGACGCGCCGCGTGGTACAGGCAAAAATTCAATACAAGCCACCCGCAAATATTCCAGAGCGATCATACCTCTATGAACTGGCGGAGATGGCATTCGAAACCTACCTACTTCCACACGACGACATTGCCGCCGTGAACGCTAGATATCCTTATATCAAAGCGAGCTACATCAAAGACGGCGACGGCGGGTTCATGCCGGGAGACATTGACATTTCCTGGACGCCAAACAGCTATCCTTTGCGTCTGTTAGACGCGATCATCCATGAAATGAAGGCAGAGGCGACAAGGCGAGGCGCCCGCTTTCTTGTCGCGCTGCCTCTTACCGCGACACCACCGATGGTCAAGTACTTCCATGACGTCACAGCCAAATACGGAATTGCGCTGAGCGACCCCACGCCTACGACTCAGCACTGGGTCGAGCAATGCGGCGGTAGTTTGGTCTTCCGGACAGACGGCCACTACAACGCTTGCGGACATACAGCGCAGGCCGCCGCATTGTCCGATGCCCTTCGGCAAATGCTGGGCTACTGAATATTCTCGGGCGGCCAACCGCTATTCCCAATCTAGAGGCTTGAAGTTCGCTAAACCGATTTGTCCAGTCGATTGCGGAAGTATGGTGAGGCCAGCCAATCTATATACCAAGGATACAACCCAACGGGACAGCTCTTAAAGACTCTTTCCAGCGGGATATTCGCCAGCCGAGAAAAATTACAAGGCCCAAACCAACAAGAAGAGCGGCGCGGCCCGGGATAACAAAAAATATGTTAGCGAGAAAAAGGGGTAGCGAGTGCAGACCACAAGAATGCGCGCTGGTAGCCAAAATAGTGCCACCATGACGAAGCGGCCTCCTGAGAATGTGACCAACGTCCCGCAGCTGGCCTGATCGCATGGCGCGCCATTTCTACATAGAATTTCCAACGTTCCACTCGAATCGCTCCTTTCCAGCGCTCGTACTCAGTGCAACGCCGACCTTGCGGGCCACAGCAACGGTGGTGTAGACAACCGCAACGTAGCCCCCCTAGCGTGACTATCATCGATGAAATTGCAGGACTGCACGACGAGCGCACCTATCGAGGGAGGCTCCGCATTGAACAAATGTCTGCATTCGACGCGATTATATCTCGAAACCATACGCCACCTGAAGCCCAGGCAATTATTTTGGCGCGGCTTTTATAAATTCTGTAAGCCTCGAAAACGCAAAATAACCACGTTCGACACTCGTCCGAAAAATGGCACCTGGCAAGAGCCATTGTTCAAGCCCGCGTCTTGGCTAGGCGATTTGCGCTTCCGTTTCCTTAACGTGGAACTTGCTCTGCACGGCGCCGGAGGCTGGAACGATTCGGACACACCGAAACTTTGGCTATACAATTTGCACTATTTCGATTGGCTGCAGTCGGCCTCGGTGGACGAGGACCCCGAAGGCCAGCTCTCGCTCATGCGGCTGTGGGCCGCGCAGAACCCGTTCGGCAGCGGCAACGGGTGGGAGCCGTATCCGGTATCGCTGCGGATCGTAAATTGGGTGAAGTTTGCACTAAGAACAGGAGCGCTGCCGCGGGATTTAGCATCCAATCTCGCACTACAGATCGATTACCTCTCGCAGCGCGTCGAATACGACTTACTCGGAAATCACTTGATGGCCAATGCCAAGGGCCTGTTGTTCGGCGGCTGGTTCTTTCAGGGCGCAGCGGCCGACCGTTGGGCACGCCTTGGGTTGGAGCTCATGCGGCTGCAGATGGATGAACAGATACTTCCCGACGGCGGCCACTTCGAGCGCAGTGCGATGTATCACGCGATCATACTCGAGGACATTTTGGACCTCATCAATCTGGCTCGCACCATGGGCCAGCCAGTGCCGGCACAGTGGACGGACGCGCTCCCCCGCATGCGTCGATGGTTGCTGGCTATGACTCATGACGACGGCTGTATTGCCCTGTTCAACGATGCGGCGTTCGACGTTGCGCCGCAATTCGCAGAGCTTGAGGCCTATGCGCGACGGCTGGATCTTCCGCCGGCCGCGCCATTGCAGCCCGGCCTGTTGCCGCTTACCGATTCCGGCTACTTCCGCTGGAAGGCTGGTTCCGCACTGCTGATCGGGGATGTCGGCGCTTTGGGTCCCGATTACCAGCCCGGCCACGGTCACGCAGATACGCTCAGCTTCGAACTGTCGATCGGACCGGACCGCCTGATCGTCGATTCAGGAACATCCACTTATGCGGCTGGGATGGAACGACTGCGGCAACGTTCGACGCATGCGCACAATACCGTTATCATCGACAGCCGCGACTCCTCCGAAGTGTGGGGGAGTTTCCGGGTTGGCCGCAGGGCGCGAATATGTGAGCTGAAAATCTCCGACGACGGCTCCGGTATCTGCGCCACGCACAATGGGTACAGATGGCTTCCAGGCCGCCCGCTGCACCGCCGGTGTTGGCACTTGGCCGTCGATGGGCTGGAACTGATCGACCAAATTCTAGGCGATCGAAGTCATTTCGCTGCCATGGCATTCCATTTTCACCCTTCGGTAAAGATGGTGTTAGATGGAGCTGAAGTCGTAGGTTCCGCGGGTGGCTCAACGTTCCGTGCGAGGCTGCCAGACGCGCTCGCCTGGACAATCCAGCAGGACGAGTGGCATCCGAGGTTCGGGCAACAGTTGCCGAACTTGAAGCTTGTCGGTGAAGCAATGATCCAACTTCCCTGTCGGCTCACCACGCGGTTCATCGTCAGCATACCATAATGGATATACTCTTCCTGACAGAGAATTTTCCCCCGGAAGGAAACGCTGCCGCAAGCCGCGTATTCGAACGCGCGTGCTACTGGGTGCGATGGGGCCACAATATAACGATCATCACCACTGCTCCGAATTTTCCCAGCGGCAAGGTGTACCCGGGTTACAAGAATCGCTGGTACCACGCCGAGACGATGGATGGCGTTCGGGTGATCCGGGTGAAGACTTTCATCGCCGCAAACGCAGGATTTTTTCGACGCACGCTCGACTTCCTGTCATTTGTGTTCACGGCGGTCCCTGCAGGACTGTTCCAGAAAAGGCCAAATGTAATTGTCGCGACCTCGCCGCAATTTTTCACCGCGATCGCCGGATGGTTGCTCGCGGCATTGCGCCGGATTCCCTTTGTAATCGAGATAGGCGATCTTTTCTCAGCTTCCGTCGTAGCCGTGGGAGCGATGAAGACCAGCCCACTTATAATATTCATTGAGAAGCTCGAGCTATTCATCTACCGCAATTCCGCGGCGATCGTAGCGTTGACGGAAGCATTCAAGAATGATCTCGTTTCACTCGATATCGATCCCACGAAGATCTGGGTCGTCATCAATGGCGTCGACCTGCCGCGATATTCACCCCGTCCACGCAACGTAGACATGGCGAAAGCGTTCGGGATCGATGATCGCTTCGTGGTTGGATACATGGGCACGCTCGGAATGGCGCATGACCTGGAGAAGGCGCTCGACGCCGCCGAACTGATGCGAGACGACGATTCGGTTTGCTTTGTGTTTGTTGGCGACGGTGCGGCCAAAGCCAAGTTGATCGAAAAGGCCGAAAGCCGCAACTTGAACAATGTGATCTTTATTCCAATGCAACCCAAAGAGCGAATGCCTGAGGCGTGGAGCCTTTGCGATGTGGCGTTGGTCCACTTGAAAAACGAACCAATTTTCGCAACAGTGATCCCGTCAAAGATCTTTGAGGCGATGGCGATGGGGTTACCCCTGCTGGCAGCCATTCCCAAAGGAGAAGCTTCAAAGATAATCGAGCGAGAGAATGCGGGAGTGATCGTACCGCCTGGTGACCCGCCAGCGCTCGTCGAAGCGGTTCGACGATTTCGGGACGATCGTCAGGCGCGTCAGACCATCGCTAAATGTAGCCTCGCCGCGGCTCCACGTTATAGTCGCGAGCGCCAAGCAGAAAAGATGCTCAATGTGCTCGAAGCCGTTGTTTATGGCAAACGCCGGCCAGCTGTAACGTCTGAAGGTGGGGAATAGGCGCGTCTTCCCACTGAAACCGACCCGTGCCCCGAACTGCAAATGGATACAATTACCCTTCAATAAAGAGCGAAGGCCGCCCATCAACCTTCAGTAGTGCGGCCTTCGCCGCAGGAAAAGGGTTTTCTGCTGCTACCTCGTTGTTCCGACTATCGTCAGACTCGAAATTGTAGCGGCCGTTGGGGGTGGCCCGTCGCCGAACAGGATCACCCGTATTTGCCCCGATGGCGCTGTGAATGCAATCGTATCCGACCGCTCGCCAATATCCTTTGTTGCGATCCACTTGCCGTTTACGGTATCCAAGACCCCCAAGGCCGGCCTGCCTGTGGTTGCTTCAATCTCATAGGAAATCATGTACCCAGTGTTTATTTGGGTCCCGATCGGATTTGTTTGCCATTGGTACTCGTATGTCGGCATGTTCGATTCGAGCGAGATGCCCTTGCTGGTAACGCTGACCGTCGTGGTCGACGGGCTAACCACCATCCAATTGGGTTGTGCCTTGTCCAGGACGAAAATAGGCCGCGGCCCTGATATTTGTGCAGACTGCTGGCCGTATTGCCAGTAATCAAGTGCCATCGACGTGATCCGAAACGACGTCGCAATTACGCTGATGGCCAAGACGAACTTCATAAGCATTCCAAGCCGAATTCGCATCATGTCCTCGGTCTTATCGAAGGAAATAACCGAATTCTCGTTACCGGAGAAGCTTTTCGTATAGCTCCCGCATGAGCTATGTCGTTCTCGATGAATACTGTGTGGTCGCCATCTTTGCCAAGGCAGCGCCACGGGTGTCGCCAATTTCCAGTCCTCACGGCCTCAACGTCGGCGTTTCCTGTGGCCCAACTCGGCCCGTGGTACAGCACGAGCACGTTTCAGCGCGTCCATCTCGCGTTTCAAGTTCTCGATTTCGTTCGCGAGCTGTGCATTTGATTGAATCAGAGCTTCCAGACGTTGCCTATTTTCCACCGCCTCCCGAAGCGCCGCCTCGACTGCGGCAAACTCAGCATCCATACGCCCTCCGTAGCGGGCGACAGCGTCGGCATTGCTGTCAATGCGTTTTATGTACTCGCGAATAACCGGCGTTGCGACAAGAAGTAGCGCCACGACGACGACCGCTGCCCAGATCACGCGTGGAATCCTGGAGGCCGACTTGCCGACCTTCCGGGCTGCGAGGTCTGTGGAACGCCACAATAACGTCATCGATCTTTTCGCCAGCCCCGTCGCAGCAGAGGTCGGCAGGACAAGCCGGCTCAGGTTTTCGGCTACCATGCCTCCACATCCCGATGTCGCTCTCACCAATGTTTTCTCCGGCGCTGGAGTAGCGGCTGTCGAGAAGGCAAGTAATACGCGCTGGCTCACGACAATCAAAGCTACGGGAAAAAGAAACACGACAAATCCCTGGCTGTAGGTGAGCGCGCCCATGAACGTGACCTGCGTCAGGTCATAGGCAAAGACCGAAACGGCGGCGATTATGCCGATCCCCAAGACTGGGCCGCAAAACCGTGTCAGCTGGCTGGCAATGCCAATAGCGAGACCTGAGGCAATCATGACGACAAACGCAAACCATGGCCCAAGCTCTGCAACAGCAGAGACGTGCGCTGATGCCGGTGCTTGGCCCTGAACATAGGTCAAACTCGGATACATTGCTGAGAAGACCTTGGAGGCCGGAAAGCATGCCTGCTTCGGCAAAAATGGGATGCGGTTGTCTTCGATCCCGCACCGTTCTTTTCGGTCTTCGAACACCTCCATGTAATAGGGAAAAGAAAGAGCCATCCGGAATACAAGGTTGCGCATGAGAGGGATCAATTGCGCTCGCGTCGACAATTGCAGTTCGCTCGGCGACGGCGGGCTGGCCGTGCCCCATGGCCCGGTACGCAGTGTGGGCACGGGTGCTGTGCTCCATGGTCCGCTACTTAGCGAGGGTACGGCGGCTGCGCTTGGTGGCGGCTCGGGCAGCGACACACCCGCGTAACCCGTGCAGCCGAGTGCAATGTGACTCGCTAGGAGCGTGACCGATGCCAAGCCCCCAATGACCGCAAACACTTTCCACCAACGCAACCCTGCCGAGAGGAGACCGACGAGGAGAACCAGGAAGTAAATCGCGAACGGAGCCTTCATGTAAATTGCAGCATAGAGATAGAAAATAATTGCAAAGCTCACCGCGAAGCCCATGACATCGCCGGCTTTGTGGTCGCGAATCGCCTTGACTAGGAACATCACCGAGACGAAGGGCAGCGCCCCATAGGCGAAGGCATAAAAGGTGTAGTGAAGCTGCGTCAACAGTTCCACGCGCCGGATTATCCGGTCAGAACAAGTCTTGGTTTGATCCAACAGAACATCAGGAATGAGAGAATGCGTCGCCGCCAATTTGTAGAGGCACCACCCAACGAAAATTGCCATCAGACCGTAAAGCGTGCCCGTGCCAGGGTCGGCGACTTTGAATCGCGGGAAGCCCCGAATCAGCGCCTCGCCCGCCCGCACCCCGATCAGGGCGAACGTCGGCACCATCAAGAGCGGTCCGAACAGAACCGCAAGGTAGAACGCCGAGCCGAGCGTATGCATTCGTTCCGGCGCAAAGTCTGGCAGGAAAATCTTGGCCTGCTCCTGTCCGAACGGGGTCAGCACCGCGACAGCGCCGATAACGGTCGTGCCGGTATAGGCACAAACGTAGACGATTGCTGGCCAACATGCCGGTTGAGCCAGCTTCGACAGTATCAATTGCCCTGATCGCCACACAGCAGCCGTCACTAATTCATCACGAAAAAGATATCCAACCTTTGCGCCGCCGGATCATCGCGATCAAGTTACTGGCATTTGAAACATTGCTTCAAGAAGACTCATACTTTCCTCTTGGTTGCCATCGAATATGCTGCATATCCCGTAATCAGCAGGCTCCACCAAAGAATCCCATGGTCGTAGACGATCGCCGCCTCCAGTGGAAGTTGGGACAAATAGTATCCCGCAAGTGCCCCCATAACCACAATTGTGGCAGACATCGCGTCAGCAATGGGAACCGCCGCGAAAACGCCAAGGAGTATCGATGCCAAAACCATGGCAACGACGGCACCAGTCCATCCACCGAGAGCGTAACCATTAATATGAGCGGCGGCAGGTGCTGTCGCTCGTCCTTCAAAACCATCATTCCCAAACACTTTTTGATAGATCAGGTTCGAGGGGTGACAAGGATTGGTCTTCCGTTCGAGACGATCAAAAATAGTGCCACAGACCTGTCCTTCATAAGTAAAGGTTCGATAGTAGTAGGGATATGGCAACGCCATTCGATTGAATGCGGCGGACACAAAGGTGCCGAAGGTGTTGAACACTGTGATTCCCGTCGCATACGAGAATCGCGTTACGAAGTAGGTTGTAGCGCCATACACGATAAAGACGCTTGCGACCGCCGGGATGAATAATGCAAGGCGGGTCGGAACGACGATCGTACAAATAATGATTGCGCAATAAAACAATACCGCAGGCCACTTCATATTCAGCAGAAAAAAACACGCGGTCATGGCAAAAATGTTAAAGATGGACGCTGCTATCCAAAATCTCGTTCGTGACAACAAAGCCTGTATCACCGAATAGACAGATAGAAATAAAAGGGGGGATTTCAAAGCGACCTGGGGCCAAAAGCCCAATGCCGCCAAAAGTTCGAATCTAGACTCCGACGAGGCGGCAGAACTCGCCCCTTTTGCGAAGAGGCTGATCACGCCGGCTCGATAGATAGAAAAGACGACATAACCGTAAAATATGCTACACAGGACCAAATAGCTCCGTGCGCCGATGCCGGGGATGCATCCAACCAGACTGCGCACAAGACGGTGACTTAAGCTTTGAACAAGCATCGTGACCGGAGGCGCCACAACAAAAGGCATGAAAAGAAGAATCCAATATCCCGCATCTGACGTCGGAAACTTGCTGATATCAAAATTCTTTATCGACGCTCCGGCGATGTCAGCTCCAAATGGAGTTAAATAGACAAGGTTTCCCGCCACGGTTGTTATGGCGTACATGCCGAGAAACGTCAAAAGGACAATGTTAGAGCGAAGACGCGCCATTAAATTTATTGGAAGTCTGGCCGCAAAGCGTCATGACTTTGCACAAGCATAGTTTCTAGCCCAACCCAATTGGCTCTTCAACAGGTCTCGGACTGCTGGCAGGTGAATATTTTGCTGCGTATAGGCTCGCGAAGATCATCACAGCGACGGACCCAACCGTTAAGCAGACGCTCCATGGGCGCCACTTCAACAGCTTGAGTCTGTCATCGATCAAAACTGCGCTTAAAGGTCGCGTCGGCGCGGCCTCGAAAGAGTCAGGCGTTGGTCGATCTCCTTGATCATACATTATGTGAGAGCTAGATTGAGTATCCTGGTAGAGCATGAGCGTGAGTCATAGGAACAATTTCAACCTGCTGCGGTTGCTCGCCGCCGCACAGGTCGTTTTCATGCACAGTTACGCTCACCTTCACCTTCCGACTTTGCGTTGGTTGGTAACCGGGCTTGAGCAGTTTCCAGGCGTGGCTTGCTTCTTTGTGATCAGCGGGTTCTTGGTTTCGGATTCATGTTTGAGGTCGAGCACAGGATCATTCTTTTTCAAGCGCGCCCTGCGCATTTATCCCGGCCTCGCCGTCAATATCGTCGTCCTTGAAGCCTTCATGTTTCTGACCGGCGGGATTTCCGCGGCCAGCTGGACTGGCTACGCCGCCTATTTCCAAATTTATATCGTGACGGCTTCCGATTGGATCGGCCGCTGGTTCACGGACATCACCTATACCAAGAGTTCGTTCTTTCCTGAATACCCGAGCGGAGTCCTTTGGACGTTGACGGTTGAGATATCGTTTTATCTTGTGCTTCCGGTCCTGTTGGCAATCGTCAGGGCATCAAAACCGATCGGCGTTGCGCTCCTGGTTGCACAGATGCTGGCTTCGTTCGCCCTCGCCCATGGAAGCGACGGATCTTTCTATATCTCTCACCCTCTTTTCGACATAACGATCGCGCCCTATTTCTGGCTTTTTTCGTTCGGCATCCTTGCCCGGATTTATTGGGACGAAATTTCTTGGTTGTTCGAGCGCAAGTTTCTGATCTGGGTCGCCCTTTACGCAATCGCGGCTTTCACGGCTGTTACGTTCTTGGCGTCCGCCACCTCCCTCGATTACAAGATCATGCCGCGATGGCCGGAATTTTTGCGAGTAGCGGTGATGGCGAGCGTAGTCCTTTCAGCGGCGTTTTCTTTTTCGGGTCTCACCGAGCGCATTAAGATCGATTGCAACGATTATTCCTACGGCCTCTACCTCTACCACATGCTTGTGATTTCCACTCTCGTCGCGCTAGGTTGCATTGGGCGTTGGTGGCTTTGGCCCGTCGTTTATGCCGGCAGTCTCAGTTTGGCGGCGGCGTCATGGTTTTTGGTCGAGCGGCGCGCCCTCGAGTTGAAGGCGTGGTTTGCAAAGACATCAATGCCCGGTGACGCCAGAAGTGAAGCCACCTGAATTGGGCGACGATCGTTGTATATTGTTGACGACAGGCTCGTTGCGTTCGTGCCATCTTAATTGAGTATCAGACTAAACTTGCCCGATCGAGCAGTCCAAGCGCGGCCATTCGCTCCAAAATGGCGTCAACATGCCGATGCCACGTGTAGTGTGCCAGCACCTCCTTCCGAGCCGAACGCGCGAGCTCGGCGGCCAAATTCCGGTCTTCGACCAGGCGTTTCAATTGCTTCCGAAAGTCGTTTGAATCTCCCGGCTTGAATGTCAGACCGCATGGCGGCCCGACGTGGTCACCCTGGCCAAGGCTCTTGGGGCCGCGTCCCGCAATCACATCGCCGATTTGGTTGAGCGCCGAGGCCAGAATCGGTTTCTCCATGGCCATATATTCGAACAGCTTCGTTGGCGAGCCGAAGAATTCCGTGCCGTCGGCGTTTCGAGCATGAGGTGAGACTAACAAATCTGCACATGCAAGGTATTTTGGAGCTTCGATCTGGGGTACCAAGCCCGTGAGTGTCACAGATCTTCCAATAGGCTCGTCATCAAGAATTTTCCGCACCAGGGGCATCTTTGCTCCGTCACCGATGAGCAGAAAATGCAACCTGTTGCGGTTCACCCAGTCGCTTTCGTAAGCTACGAGATCGCGGATGCATTCAGCCAGGAAATCCACGCCATGCCACTGTCCGAAGGTGCCAATAAATCCGACCACAAACGCATCTCGCCGGATTCGATATCGATCCCTCAGTTCGGTCAATTCGGTAATCTTGAAACGTGCAGGATCGAATAAAGTGGGATCGACGCAGTTCGGGTAGACAAGAATCCGCTCCGTGGACACCAGGTTCTGCCGTAGTTCATCGGCAAGCTCGTCGGAGACCGTGACCACCAGATCCGCAGAGGGCAAGGCAGCTTTCTCGGCAGCAACCGCCTCGTCATAAAGAGCCAAGCGGGTACCCCAATGGTCGGACGTCCAAACTTCCGAGCCATTGAACTCCAGGACGCATGGAATATTCAAGCTCTGCGCCAACAGGGGGCCGGAGAAATTGTGTAATGAGAAGCGTTGGTAGATGAACGACCAGGGCTCGACCCGATGCATCTGCGAAATTCTGCTCTCGATAAGCTCAGCGTATGGGTAATAGTTTAATTCGGGTGGAAAAGCCAAAAGCGTGGCCGGTTCAAGCCTCAGCCATTTCGCGCCAGGGCGTCCAGTAGGCAGCGGCTTGACGCTTGCATAATCGACGGAAAAGCCACGGTCAGCCATCGCTCCGATTACGCCCGCCGTGTGCCCCACCGAGCCCCCAACGGAGGCACCGAGCGAGATGTTCGCATCCAAATAGAGAATCCGGCGCCCCGTTGCAGGAGCCACTAAGCGCGACCTTGCCATGCGATCAAGCTCGCGCCTGACCGTTTGCGACCGGGCTAGCGCGCGCCGTCCGCGCAATGTGCCGAGGCAAACACGAAGCATATTTCCTATGAGCGCGATCCGCCGCAGAGGCTCCACGTGCAAGTCCGGCCAGACCACCTCTATTGAACGGGCCCTCGTGAACGCCGCAGCAACGGAAAGAGGTCCGATCAGTGGGCGGCTGGTCTCGCTGTCAATCGCGACGATGAGCTTTTCGGTGCGAATCTGCCACAGCTCCCTGAGGCCGGCGAAAAGCGAGATTTGCTTGAGGTTCGCTGCGTTGTAGTAGCCAACATCCATGCCGAACAGCGTCTCGATCCGCGCAGAGAACTCCCGTGGGACCGGGTTGAAGCACATGATTACCGTCGACACCGGCTTCACGAACCACTCCCTCCACCAGGATAGTGCGTCCTTCCCGCAAGTGATTGCGGCGAATAATTGAGCGTATTGATGAACAGAGAGGCGCAGACTACGCCCGAACACACGGATTGCACCCAAGCGAGTCCAAGGACGCCGTAATCTCCAACGAGGAAAAGTGATAAGCCGACTTGAACGACCCAGCCTACGATCCACGCGGCGAGCTGGGTCCAGGGAATCCCGAAAGCTGAAAGAAATTGGGACGCTATACTGGTCACTGACAGGAAGAATACGCTGGGAAGAAGCGCAATCGTGATGTCGGCCGCCGACACGTAGTTAAAACCGAAAACGGCGGTGATGAAGGGATGCGCCAACACTGCCGCTGCAACACAAACTACCAACATCACTGCACCAATCCGCCACGCCATGGTCGTGAACTCGATCCACCTCTCGGCATGACCGGCCCGAACCAAAGCAGGGAATAGCAGCAACCCAACAGTCGAGGGCAGCATCAGGAGACCGTCGGTAATTTGGGCCGCAATCGACCAGTACCCGATGTCGGCAAATGCGTCACAATAGCGAAGGATTGCGACGCCCGTGCGCGTCATGAGAAACCCGACCAGCACGGTAACGTGGGCGCGTGCCGCAAAAAGTATACCTTCCGACAGCAGCGGCCAATCGAATGTCCAGGGCACCACGCAATCCCTGGAAATGAGCACCCAGGTAATAATGCACGTCAACGCGCTCGCGATGATGGCAGCAACGAGAAATGAGTTCAGTTCGGCTAATAGAAGCGCAGCGATCGCCGTGGATATAACTGAAAGCGCACTATTGAGAATCATCAATCCATTGAACAAATACGGTCGATTCATCCCTATCGCGATATTGGACAAATACAGAAACAATAGGTTCAAAGGGCACAAGGTCACCACGACGATAGCCGTGCGCTCCATGGACGACGAATTGCCAATCGCGACTTCAAAAGTCAGAACGCCCGCCCCAGCGGCAAGTCCGCTGAGCAGCCCTATCCACCGCGTATTTGCCAGGATGCGCGAGAGCAAATCCGGCTGTCTTGACAACAAAAAATTGTTACTCGTGTGGATACCGAATGATGCGAGTTGGAGGCCCACCGCAGCGAGCGTCATCACATAATAATATCGCCCGCGATCTTCAGGTCCGAGCAGTCGCGCCGTAATGACCGCGACAAAGACCGGGCCCAACAAGGCAGCACTGCGTGCGAGGAAAGTGCGAAAATAAGTACCAATCGATGGAAACGCACCTCTTCGGCTGGCGGAGTTTTCACTTGACGGCATGCGCGACCACATACCAGCCCCAGCGGGGCTCCAAGAAATGCCCTAACCACGCCGGCCAGGGTCTCCCCACGAGCGGCATGCGGTCGAGCCCGTGAATGGCGATTTTCACTGCTGAAAAATCCGCAAGAATAGCTCGCACTGTGCGCCGACCGTAAAGCTTGACCAGCGGCGCGATGTTCATGCCGTCGGCCCCCCTCTCGAGGGTTGAGAGGAGTTGGCGATATCCAAGCCGGCGCAGTTTTCCGTTCACGGCTCCCCTGACGAGTAGCCGAAAGTGCGTTAAAGACCAGAAATGATAAAGCGAAATAATAAGCACCCCGCCAGGCTTAAGGACCCGATAGGCCTCGCCGATGCAGCGAATGGTGTCGTCAGTGTGATGCAAAACTCCAAGCGAATATACCACATCCATGCTGTTTGACGCGAACGGCAGGTCACTGGCGTCGCAAAGACGCAGATCGGCCCGCAAGCCATTCGCCGCAAAATGCTTCTTCGCGATTTCGTGATGGTTGGGAGTGAGGTCGACTCCGTGCACAACGGCTCCAGCCTTGGCCGCATGGACGAGATCACAGCCCATACCGTGCCCGATCTCCAACACCTGCTTCCCGGCCATGGTGGGGAAATCAAGCACGTGTGGAACCCAGGTATCGTCCCGGCCATACCGGCGTTCCGCCATTCGTTGAAAGAAAGCCAATGAGCCGGCGGCTGCATTCTCCTCATCGCTGAGCGCACCACAAGCGCGGTTATTCCAGGCTGCTCTTGCTTGTTCGTTCGCCAGGCTATCTATCGACATGGGAGGCCCTTAACATCTCGATTCGGCGAAGTTGGCTTGACCCAGCGCCCCTGCTCGAACTCTGTCAGCAACTCTCATTCGTGCGTTAAGGTTGTACCCAATGCTATTGAAAGCAATTCCAAGAAAATCCGGGTGGAGCGTTTGCAGAGGTTATAGCGACCGAAAACCTTGAGGCCAAGAGACCGTTGCAGACCGTTTGTTCGCCAGTCCTCATCATTCGTGTTGTCCTCTGAACCCAATCAAATCGACGACGCCGGACGGATGATCACCTCTAATCGCGCTGGCAGTCTGGCGTATTTCCTCCATACAATTCGCTGTGATCGCACAAGTACACCATAGCTCGGGGAGATAAAACACGGCTCGATATCGAGCCTCCAATCCTCGGACAATTCGGTCCCGATCGAGAAGGAGTGCGCGGCGGAATGCAACACTAGTCCGCCCGCGCTTTTCTCGATCAATACCGAGGGCGCCAGATGAAAGGGGGTCATAATGCGATGCTGCCCCTCTCCCCTGAACTCATCGATGATTTCGAGCAAACTCTTCCGCTTGTCGAGCCTTATGCTGCGTGTGACCTCGATCCCAAGCCGCTCGTAGCCCCGATGCATGCCGATGAATGCATCTTCGTGTAGATCGGTGCGCCATTCCCTGCAGATCGGCCGGGCATCATCGTGCAAGTTCCAGAGATTGTCAGGATCGATGAAACGATTGATCTCCTCGCCTTCCACCTGAGGCGTGTTATGGCTGCCCGTGGAACGGAATCGATTTCGGGCCTCGAATGAGGCCGTGTAAACATACGAGCCGCAGTCGCTTATCAGTGGGGCGTCATTCAACCAAGCTTCGAATGACAGCGCGTCATTGTGGCCGTGGCCACCCCGCCCCGCGAGGCCGATCGGTCCGCAATCGATGAACACGTGGGAACCGCCGTCGCGCATGATGTAGCAGCCGCCGTCTTGGAAAGCCGACGAAGGCGGAGCGGACCCCGGCCGACTCGGGAAGTCGCGCGTACGATCTGTTCCGAATACCCACACGAGCTCCGAGCGCGGCCCGTTGAACCAAGCACCTAAGTCCGTGTCTTTGAAGGCTATCGCGGCAAGTCCCACGACGTAACGATGATCGCCTATCGAGGGTCCCGCAAACGGCAGAGCACGCGCATCGTCGGCATCGCCCCAAAGGGGACTCGTGCCATCGGCGCGGGAGTAGGTGGCGGTGAACCGTGCCATTTGACGCAACCGATCACTGTATCCGGTCGGGACATTCGACCCAATGGCCTCGCGAAATAGCGCTGGCCAGAAAAACAACTCGAAGACAAAGCGGTGATAAGAGCAAGAAGCTTCGTAGTCGACCCCGTCAGCAAAAACCTGCCGTGGCAGTTCATCGACGAGTCCTGACCAGCCGAGCTCGGCCCACCGCGGGGCAATTCCGACTTCGCCGAAGAAGAGTCCACCAAGAACAAGTCCGGCGAGATCTGCCACGAAATGATTGCCGTTAATGTCCGCCTTCTCGACGTGTCGATGCGTGAAATCAACGTGCAGATAGAGGCATGCGAGAAACCGCACGCGAAAGTCCTCATCACTCCAGGCACGGCTCCGCGCAAAGACGTGGAAGAACCACGTCCAGGTAAAAATGCGCAACGCCGCTTCCATCGCGCATGACCAGTTTACCGTGTATGCAAGCGGGTTTCCACGCATCCATTCTTCGAGAATTTCGCGCACTCCCGCAGCATAGCGTTCGTCGCCGGTGAGCAAATAGGCCTGTCCAACCGGGATCAACCATTGCAGGCGTGAAATCTCCCAGGGTATTTTCACGTCGCTCGGTCGATCCCGGTTGACGTAATCGATGGAGCGCGCAAATGCCCGCGGCCATCCCATGTTCACGCGAAAATCCTGTGACCAATCGATTGGCGAGCCCAGCGCGGTCGGCCCCATGCCAAGGAGGTCAACGGTCCGATTGCACGCCTTCTCGGCCGCCGCAAGGATCCGTGCTTTTTCGCCGGGCACCAGCTTATCGAACGCATCAGCATCGAGTGATGTCGTAACCGCGGGATAAGGGCGATCCGCGAGCCGCATCCAAAGCGATTCGACACGGTGTGCATTCGCGAGCGCCAGCAACCGCGTGCGGTCGAGGCCACGCTCGCGTCGCGGCGCAAGCCAGCGGTCGAGCTCGCAAATCGCTTCCCGCTTGGCGCGCTCGGCCAGATAGCTCGGGCGCTTGCGGATAATTCGGCGAGCCCGGGCGACTGCGGAAGCCAGCGACATGGGATGTGTCAGTGGGCTACGGTCAGCTTGCGATCAACCCAGAAATCGTACCACGCTGCCAAGTTGTAGAGCGTCCAAATGTAAAGGCCGTAATGCGCGCGGCCGCTCAGGTGCCCGTTAAAAAGCTCTTCGATATACCCCACATTGAAAAAACCGCGTCGCATAAGGCCAGACCCCAGCACCGACGATCGCACCGCATGGCCAAAGTCGCCGCGTAACCACTCGCTCATCGGGGCGCCGAAGCCCATCTTCTTGCGATTGATGGTGTCATCGGGGATCAGCCCTTCGACCGCCTTCTTCAAGAGATATTTGGGCTTACCTCCTTTGGTCTTCCAGCTCTCGGGAATATCCATGGTAAACTCGACGAGACGGTGATCAAGAAAAGGGACACGGGCCTCAAGCGATTCCGACATCCCGATCTTGTCCAGGCGCATGAGCAGAAGCTCAGGCAAGCGAAGCCTGAACTCGCTGTAGATCATGCGCGTGAGCACATCTTGACCCGGATGATCGCGGTCGAACGGGCCGAAGAAACTCTGCATGACGTTGAACGTATCCGGATCGAGGTAAGTAGGATCGAGGACACCCGCCGCGATGGCGGCCGAGTGGTCGGGCGGGGCACCGAGCCCATCCCGTCGGACAAGCCTCGATTTCAAGGTATCCCAAAATACGGTCGCCCCCGACCAAAAATGCTCGCGATCGCGCGCCGCACGATCAATAATATCGGCGTAAACCGAAAAACGCGGATAGAGCTCCGAGGTATATTTCGCCGCCCACGCAGAAAGCCTCTGAACCGGCTTGGGCAGAAATTTTCGGAATGGAGACCAGTATCGGTGATACAGTCTGAGATAGGCCATGTAACCCGCATAGCCGCAGAACTGCTCGTCCGAGCCCTCGCCGACTTGCACGACTTTCATTCCGCTGTCGTGGGCGAGTTTTGAGACGAAGTAAAGCGGGATACAAACCCAATCGGCGATCGGTTCATCCTGGTGGTAGATCATCTTTTCCAGATAGTCGATCATGTCTTTCTTCTGGATGACGATCTCGTGGTGATTTGTCCTGAATCGCTTTGCGATCGCGTCCGCGTGTTCGAATTCGTTGAGATATTGATGGTCGCTGAAGCCGACCGAGAAGGTCTCGACGGGATATGGCGAGTACTCGCTCATCAGCGCGACGTTGGTCGAGGAATCGATACCGCCGGAGAGGAACACACCGAGCGGCACGTCGGACATCATGCGTTTCTCAATGCTGGCGCGCAAGCGGTCGCGGATGCCTCGGACGTAAAACTCTTCAAGCGCGGGCGCCGACAGACCGGCGGTCTGAGCAGGGTCGATGCCGCGGCCCGGCACCGCATCCCAGTACCGCGTCATCTGAGCCGCGCCTTTGGCATCAATCGTCAGGCTGCACCCGGCCGGAAGCTTGTAGATGCCTCGCATCATGGTCATGGGTGCTGGCGCGGTGAGAAAGGAAAGGTAGTGATAAAGCGCATATGGATCGATATCGGCAACGAATTCGGGGTGCGCAGCAATACCCTTCATCTCGGATGCAAAAACGACCTTGCCGCCAATAAATGCGAAATAGAGCGGCTTCACGCCGATGCGATCACGCGCAAGCGACAGCGAGCGGTTCCGCTCGTCCCAAATGCCGAATGCGTAATCACCTTCGATTCGCTGCAAAAGACCATCTAGGCCCCATTCCTCATAGCCGTGCACAAGGACTTCAGTGTCAGAATGATCGGTGCGAAACCGATGTCCTGCCGCCACAAGCTCGGGCCGCAGCCTGGCGTGGTTATAGATTTCACCATTGAACGTGATGACGATGAGTCCGTCTTCATTCTTCATGGGTTGATCGGCCGCAGCGCTGACATCGATGATTGTCAACCGTCGGTGACCCAATCCTACTTTGCGATCGCCTGAAATCCAGCTGCCGGCGCCATCAGGACCGCGATGAGCCATAGTGTCGCGCATGCGCGCGAGAACGTCCTGGTCCACCAGCCCGTAGCCATTAAACGACAGAATTCCGACTATTCCGCACATCGTGGAGGAGGTCCGTCCGATCGTTCCTATCGGCGCGGCTTTTTCAGGCCGCGAGCTGGCGCTCGACTTCGAACGAGATGCGCGTTGCCAGAAATTGATCACGCAGCGTGATCGGCCAGGAACCCTCGCCAAGCGCATCTGCAAACGCGCGAAGTTCTTCCATATGGCCCTTTTCAGTAGTCCACGAAGACCAAACTGCCTTGCGCTTGGAGGACAAAGTGACTGACTTGAAGTCATCAAGCACAATCACTTGGCCATTCATATAAATTTCGCAGCGTTCCTTAGCATAGGACTTATCGCCCAAGGCCGTATAAGTGAGCGAACAGACCGAACCATCGGCATAACGCACGCTAGCGACGAAGTTGTCGTTGCGACGCCAGTGCTGTGACCTGGGTACGATCGAAATCGCTGTTACTTTTTCATAGGTGCTTCCGGTCAACGCATTGAATAAATCATAGATATGGCAGGCCTCGCCGACGTTGCGCCCACCGCCTTGCGGACCATGCACCCAATGATCGTTCGCAATGAATCCAGCATTCATTCTATAGTTAACGATCATCGGCGTAGAGCGCGTCTTCAAAAGCTCCTTTACGGCAACAACAGCCGGTGAGAAACGGCGATTGAAGCCGGTCATCAGAACCGGTGTTTCCATTTGGCCACGAAAATAGGCCTCAACGTCCTCCAATTGAGCCTCAGTGATTGCAACAGGCTTTTCTACAAACACATGCTTCCCTGCTCTTAGTGCGCGCAATATCATATCAGCGTGCTGGTCATGGCGCGTCGCGATTAGGACCAGATCAACCTCCGGGTCATTAATGACCTCGTTGTAATCCGTCGTCGCCTTGGCGGCACCAAAGCGGTTCGCGGCCATCACCGCGTTCGCCCCGGTACGGCTCATCACTGTCTTCAGTTCATAGCGTTCCTTTAACTTGGCGAGGTTCGGCATGTGAACGCCCAGGCCGAAGCCACCAGCACCGACAAGGGCATAGCGAATCTTGCCCGAGTGCGGCGCCGACCTTTTGATCTCAGTGACTACGCTTTGCGCCTCTTCGCGGTGCGGATAGCGCAGCACGACTAGCAAAGGCTTGTCCGGCGACTTTAGTCTCTCATACGCCGCAGTTGCGTCATCGATGGCATAAACTTCTGTCGGCATATTACCGAGCTTAACCGTGGCGGAAGCCAGGAGTCGCAGATATTCCTGCATATTGCGATTTTCAGTCCAACGAACGTACGGCAGCGGGTAGTCTTGGCCCTGCTCTTCGTAGTTTGGGTCGTATCGGCCGGGTCCATATGATGTTGAGACGAGGAAATCCAGTTCCTTCACGTACATGTCGTTGCGATCGATATGCAGGCCGACATCACCGACTAACACAACGCGGGCCTTGCGGCGGCACGCCTTGAAGGCATCGCTGACCACTTCATTGCTCGGCGTTGCCGCTGCAATAATTACGCCGTCCGCGCCATAGCCGTTTGTGAGTTGGATGATTCGATCAACCACAGATCCGTCACTCGGCGATAAGCCATGGTCCATGCCGTTCTCGCGCGCAATTTCTACGCGCCGCCGATCAATATCGGTGCCGATGACCAGGCATCCGTTGGCCTTGAGCAATTGCCCAGCAATCTGCCCCAGGATGCCGAGGCCGATCACAACGATCGTCTCGCCGAGAGTTGGAGCGATCCGCCGGACGCCTTGCATGGCGATGGCACCGAGGGTCACAGTCGCGGCGAGCTGTGTGTCGAGGCCATTCGGCACTGCCGCCACGAGATTCACGGGAACATCGATCAGCTCTGCGTGATTGGCGATGCCCGCACCCGCGCAGGCTACGATGTCACCCAACTTGAACGTCTCGACTTCAGTTCCGATCTCGACGATCTCTCCCGCGGCCGAATAGCCGACTGGTAATCCAGCATCGAGGCGACCCTTTACGAGGGAAACGGTCCGCTGCACGCCCGTGTCCGCCATCATGCGCAAGACGCGCTTGACGTGATGTGGCTGCTTCAACGCGCGGCGGTAGAGCGGTAGGCCGGACATCTTGATGCTCGACATTTCCGTGCCGACGCTGACGCAAGAATGGCGAACCTGAACCAAGACATTCTTCGAACCCACCGTCGGCGCCGGCACGTCTCGCACGATCACGTCACCGCCTTTGACTAAAACCTGCTTCACGACCACAGGCCCCGCGTATCGACGATCTTTTTGTTTGTCAGGCTGGCGCGCTCAATCTGGAGGAACTGCCGGTGGTTAACAAGGAGCGCCACGATTTCTGCACGGGCAATTGCGTCCGGAGCGCTCGTCATAACGACGTGGTTCTTGCCCGAGAGGCTATCCGGAAGCCTTTTGAGATGCGGCTCGGCGACGAATACGTCGCAGTCGCCCCATCGCGCAATTTCTTCGCTGATTGCAAGTGCCGGGCTTTCGCGGATGTCATCGACGTCCGCTTTAAAAGCGAGACCAAGACAGGCAATCCCGGGGCGTAGCGCACCGTTCGATTTCAATTCATTTGCATAGGCGCGTATCTCCCTGAGCACGACGCCGGGCTTGGAGTCGTTGACTTCCCGCGCTGTGCGGATCAACCGTGCCTGCTCAGGCGCCGAGGCAACGATGAACCACGGGTCAACGGCGATACAGTGCCCTCCCACTCCCGGGCCCGGCTGCAATATATTGACGCGGGGATGATGATTGGCAAGGCGCACCAGTTCCCACACGTTGATTCCCAGCCGGTCGCAGATGAGGGAGAGCTCGTTTGCGAACGCAATGTTGATATCCCGAAACGCATTCTCAGCCAGTTTACAGAGCTCTGCCATACGTACCGAAGCCGGCAGGCATTCGCCCTCGCAGAACAGCTGGTAGAAGGCGATGGCGCGTTTGGTGCACTGCTCGGTCAACCCGCCGATGATGCGGTCGTTCTTGACGATTTCCCGCAGCACATTGCCGGGCAAAACACGTTCAGGGCAATGGGCCACGCAAACGTCGGCTTCACCGTTACCGGCGAGCGGAAACTTGAGATCTGGCCGCAATTCCGCCAACAGGCTGCATAGATGCTCGGTCGTTCCGACCGGCGATGTCGACTCCAAAATGACGAGATTGCCGGCGCGCAACACCGGGCCGACCATGCGCGCAGCCTGCTCCACATGCGATATGTCCGGCGCCCCGTCGTGGAACGGCGTCGGTACGGCAATAACGAAAACATCGGCGGGCTCTGGCTTAGTGACTGCCCGCAGTAGCCCTTTGCCTACCGTTGAGTAAACGATGGCATCGAGATCCGCCTCCACGATATGGATGAGCCCCTTGTTGATGGTTTCCACGACCCGCGGATTGATGTCCACGCCAAGGACTCGCATTCCGCGAGATGCCAACAGCGCCGCGGTAGGAAGTCCAATATAGCCAAGGCCGACAACCGATATCAGCATCGAATAGTTCTTAAGCAAAGCTCTCGTTCCAGCACAGAGCGGATGCGTCGTGCCGCCTTGCCGTCGCCGTAGGGATTAATAGCACGCGCCATCGCCTCATACGCAGTTTCATCGTCAAGAAGCCTCTCGACTTCACCAACGATACGATGTACGCAGGTTCCGACGAGTCGAACCGTTCCTGCGCGGATCGCTTCCGGGCGCTCAGTCACTTCCCGCATGACTAAAACCGGCTTTCCAAGAGACGGACCTTCCTCCTGGACGCCCCCCGAGTCGGTCAGAAGAATGCTCGCGCGACCCATCAAATAAACGAACGGCTCATAGTCGAGAGGCTCGATCAGAAAGACCTGGTCGACGCCGGAAAGCTCACCGTTGACGACATTCCGTACATTGGGATTCGGATGGACGGGATAGACGACCTGGATATCCCCTCTCGCGGTAAGCTGCTTGATGGCGCGGCAAATGTGAAGAAACCCGCCGCCGAAGCTCTCCCGGCGGTGCCCGGTCACCAATACGAGCCGCCGATCGGGGTCGAGGTAATCGAACATTTTATTGAACAAACAGAGCTTCTCAGTCGAATTTCGAATGGACGATGAAACCCATTGAAGTGCATCGATCACCGTATTGCCGGTCACGTGTATATGCGCCTCCGGAAAGCCTTCCGCAAGCAGATTGGAGCGCGCTTCAGCTGTCGGAGCAAAATGAAATCGCGTCGTTAGAGAGGTGACGCGACGATTGAATTCCTCTGGCCACGGCGCGTATAAGTTACCTGACCTCAGTCCCGCTTCGACATGCCCGACCATAATCTTGCGGTAGAACGCACTGAGTGATGCCGCCATGGCCGTCGTCGTGTCTCCCTGGACAAGCACCAGCGCGGGCTTGAAATCGTCCAGAACGCCTCCGAGATGACCCAATATATTCGTGGTCAAATCGTCCAGGCTCTGATTAGGTTGCATGACATTGAGATCAAAATCGGGAGCGATATCGAAAAGGCGCAGAACCGAATGCAGCAATTCTCCGTGCTGTCCAGTAACGCAGACCTTGGTCGTAAAGTGCGTCGACATGCGTAAGGCTCTGACGACAGGAGCCATCTTTATGGCGTCTGGCCGCGTTCCGAATATTGCGATGATGCGGACCAAGCCAATCCCCCATTTCCCGGCCCAGAAACCATAACGCTGGCACTAAATCAACGTCGCTAAAAACATCGTGGCGCAAAATGCTCCTCACCCCGAAGCGGCTTGATCGCCTCAGTGAGACTCTAGATCCCGGTCAATTGATTAAGCGTTGGGGTCGACCCGCGGAGCCAGCCAGGCGCCTCAAATCTTCCGCATACAAAACCGTGACCGGGCTTGCGTGCGGTTTATGCGCTTGAATTGCTCTTTTCCCACTGGACCTTACTCGGATTTTCGAGGTCGAGTCAATGCGGCAAAATCATTCTAAGTCATTGATTTTATTATACTATAAAACCACAGTCCTAAGGGATAGGTCGAAAAAGTTTACATGGCCCGTTTGTGCTGGGAAATGATATTTTGCGGATCAATCTCCTAGCTGCCCA
>Ga0335081_10004196_pt1 | contig 22736 bp, 17 predicted proteins | sample Lox_Sample_35_FD_206713 | JGI IMG/M metagenome (GOLD analysis project Ga0335081, IMG submission 206713) | Soil microbial communities from Loxahatchee National Wildlife Refuge, Florida, United States - Lox_Sample_3.5 | ecosystem: Environmental > Terrestrial > Soil > Wetlands | place: USA...
GCTGCCGTTCCAGGGAGCGGGCTACTACACCGCGGCCGGCGAGGCCAAGCGGGAGGCGGTGAACGCCTGGATCCGCACCAGCGGCGCCTTCGACGGCGTCATCGACTTCGACGCGGTGATGCGCGACCCGGCCGACCCGCTGCGGCTGAACCCCGCCTACGACTCCGGCGATCACCTGCACCCCGACGACGCGGGATACCAGGCCATGGCCGACGCCGTCGACCTGGCGCTGCTGCTGCCCGGGCGGCCGGCCCCCGGGACGTAGGCCCGGCAGCCTTTGCATGATCATGCAGTGTTGTGCATATAATTTCATTCATGTCCAAGGTGCTCACCTCCCTGCCTGTCGGCGAACGGGTCGGCATCGCCTTCTCCGGCGGTCTCGACACCTCGGTAGCGGTCGCGTGGATGCGCGAGAAGGGCGCGGTGCCCTGCACCTACACCGCCGACATCGGCCAGTACGACGAGCCCGACATCGCCTCGGTGCCCGGGCGCGCCACGGCGTACGGCGCGGAGACCGCCCGGCTTGTCGACTGCCGGGCGGCGCTCGTGGAGGAAGGGCTGGCCGCCCTGGCCTGCGGCGCGTTCCACATCCGCTCCGGCGGCCGGGCCTACTTCAACACCACCCCGCTCGGCCGGGCCGTCGCGGGCACCCTGCTGGTGCGGGCGATGCTCGAGGACCACGTGCAGATCTGGGGGGACGGCTCCACCTTCAAGGGCAACGACATCGAGCGGTTCTACCGTTACGGCCTGCTGGCCAACCCGTTCCTGCGGATCTACAAGCCGTGGCTCGACGCCGACTTCGTCGGCGAGCTCGGCGGCCGTAAGGAGATGTCCGAGTGGCTGCTCGCCCACGGCCTGCCCTACCGGGACAGCACGGAGAAGGCGTACTCCACCGACGCGAACATCTGGGGCGCGACCCACGAGGCCAAGGCGCTCGAGCACCTCGACGCGGGCATCGAGATCGTCGACCCGATCATGGGCGTGCCGTACTGGGATCCTTACCTCGAGATCGCCACCGAGGACGTCACGATCGGCTTCGAGCAGGGACGGCCGGTGACGATCAACGGCAAGGAGTTCACCTCCCCCGTCGAGCTGGTACTCGAGGCCAACGCCATCGGCGGCCGCCACGGCCTGGGCACGTCCGACCAGATCGAGAACCGGGTCATCGAGGCCAAGAGCCGGGGCATCTACGAGGCACCGGGCATGGCGCTGCTGCACGCGGCGTACGAGCGCCTGGTCAACGCGATCCACAACGAGGACACCCTCGCCAACTACCACAACGAGGGACGCCGGCTGGGGCGGCTGCTCTACGAAGGCCGCTGGCTGGACCCGCAGGCGCTGATGCTCCGCGAGTCGCTGCAGCGCTGGGTCGGGATGGCGGTCACCGGCGAGGTGACCCTGCGGCTGCGGCGCGGCGAGGACTACTCCATCCTGGACACCTCGGGACCGGCATTCAGCTACCACCCGGACAAGCTGTCCATGGAGCGGACCGAGGACTCCGCCTTCGGGCCGACCGACCGCATCGGCCAGCTGACCATGCGGAACCTCGACATCGCCGACTCCCGCGCCAAGCTGGAGCACTACGCCGGACTGGGCATGATCGGCATCCGGCGCCCGGCGCTGACCGGGGCCGCGCAGGCGGCCTCCACCGGCCTGATCGGCGCGATGCCCGAGGGGGGAGCCGAGGCGATCGCCTCCCGCGGCAAGATCACCGGCGACGAATTGCTCGACAACGCCGCGATGGAGTCGGGCACCGACTGACGACCGTCGTGCTGCGCTTCGCGACCGCGTCCCCGGTGGCCGGCCGCGACCGCCTGGACGTGGCCGCGGCCCGGGGATCGCTCCCGGGCTGACGTGGTCGCGGCATCGTGCACAGGGCCACCGCGAGTTCGGGCACTGTTATCCCCGGGCTGGCGGCAGCCGCGCATGCGGGCATGAAACGATTCCGGGGGAAGGCAGCACGAGGCGAGGAGGCGAGACATGACGGTCTTCGGGAGCACACCGCTGCCGGAGCGGAAGGCATGGCAGGCGCTCAGGCGGCATCACGAGGACATCGCCGGACAGCACCTGCGCGAGCTGTTCGCGTCCGACCCGGGCCGGGGCGAGCGGCTGGCCGCGGAGGCGGCCGGGCTGTACCTGGACTACTCCAAGAACCGCGTCACCGACGAGACCATGCGGCTGCTTGTCGCCCTGGCCGAGGAGTCCGGCGTGGCCGGGCACAGGGACGCCATGTTCCGCGGCGAGCACATCAACTCCTCCGAGGACCGGGCGGTGCTGCACGTGGCGCTGCGCATGCCGGCCGGTCAGCACCTGGTCGTCGACGGGACCGACGTGGTGCCTCAGGTGCACGAGGTACTCGGCCGGATGGCGGACTTCGCCGGCCGGGTCCGGTCGGGCGAGTGGACGGGCTACACCGGCAAGCCGGTCAGGAACATCGTCAACGTCGGCATCGGCGGTTCTGACCTCGGCCCGGTGATGGCCTACGAGGCGCTGCGGCACTACACGATGCGCGAGCTCACCTTCCGGTTCGTGTCCAACGTCGATTCCACCGACTTCGCGGAGGCGACCCGGGACCTGGATCCGGCCGAGACGCTGTTCATCATCTCGTCCAAGACGTTCGGCACGCTGGAGACCCTCACCAACGCCACCTCGGCGCGGGACTGGATCGTCTCGGGGCTCGGCAGCGAAGACGCGGTGGCCAGGCACTTCGTGGCGGTGTCCACCAATGCCGAGCGGGTCGCGAAGTTCGGCATCGACACGGCGAACATGTTCGGCTTCTGGGACTGGGTCGGCGGCCGGTACTCGATGGACTCGGCGATCGGCCTGTCCACCATGGTGGCGCTCGGGCCGGAGCGGTTCGGCGAGATGCTGGCGGGATTCCACGAGATGGACGAGCACTTCCGCACCGCGCCGCTGGAGCGGAACCTGCCCGTGCTGATGGGTCTGCTGGCGGTGTGGTACCGCGACTTCTTCGGCCTGCAGAGCTACGGGGTCATGCCCTACGAGCAGTACCTGAAGCGGTTCCCCGCCTACCTGCAGCAGCTCACCATGGAGTCCAACGGCAAGCACGTCACGCTGGCCGGGGCCAGGGTCGGCTACGACACCGGCGCGGTGTTCTGGGGCGAGCCGGGCACCAACGGCCAGCACAGCTTCTACCAGCTCATCCACCAGGGAACCACGGTCATCCCGGTCGACCTGATCGGGTTCGGCAAGACGCTGAACCCGCTGCGCGACCACCACGACATCCTGTCCTCCAACGTGTTCGCCCAGGCGCAGGCGCTGGCCTTCGGCAAGACCGAGGAGGAGGTCAGGGCCGAGGGCACGCCCGAGCAGGTGGTGCCGCACCGGGTGATGGAGGGCAACCGGCCGTCCAACGTGCTGCTGGCGGAGATCCTCACGCCGCGCATCCTCGGCGTGCTGGTCGCGCTGTACGAGCACAGCGTGTTCACGCAGGGCGCGATCTGGGACATCGACTCGTTCGACCAGTGGGGCGTGGAGCTCGGCAAGGTCCTCGCGGTCAAGATCCTGCCCGAGCTGGCGAGCGCGGCCGAGCCGCCGCTCGGCCACGACTCGTCCACCAACGCGCTCATCCGCAAGTACCGCGCGCTCAAGGCGCGCTGAGGCTGGTGAGCGTTATGCAAACCGGCTCGCGAGTGCAGGCCTTCTGGGCCTGCACGAGCGGCCGGTGCACGAAGTACGGCAACCCCAACGGGTCTATGCAGAACGCGAACTTCACAAAGACAAGGACGGACAGTCATGCCAACCGACACGCCGATGCAACTGGGGATGATCGGGCTCGGCCGGATGGGCGCGAACCTCGTCCGCCGGCTGATGCGTGACGGCCACCGCTGCGTGGCCTACGACCGGAACCCGGACGCGGTCAAGTCGCTGGCGGCCGAGGGCGCGACCGGCGCGGACAGCATCGCCGACTTCGTGGCCAAGCTGGACAAGCCGCGGGCCACGTGGATCATGGTGCCGGCCGGCGTCGTGGAGTCCACCCTGGAGCAACTGCGGCCGCTGCTCGAACCCGGCGACATCGTGATCGACGGCGGGAACTCCTACTACCGGGACGACATCCCCCGGGCGGCGAAGCTCAAGCGGGACGGCATCCACTACATCGACTGCGGCACCAGCGGCGGCGTGTGGGGCCTGGACCGGGGCTACTGCCTGATGATCGGCGGCGAGGACCAACCGGTGCGCCGGCTCGACCCGATCTTCAAGACCATCGCGCCCGGCAAGGGCAGCGTCGAGCCCACCCCGGGACGGAACGGGGGCGGCACCGCCGAGCAGGGTTACCTGCACTGCGGGCCGAACGGTGCCGGGCACTTCGTCAAGATGATCCACAACGGCGTCGAGTACGGCATGATGGCCGCGATCGCCGAGGGGCTGTCGATCATCAAGGGCGCCGACGCCGGCCTGCACTCCGGCGAGATCGACGCGGAGACCACGCCGCTGCGCGACCCCTGGGCCTACCAGTACCAGATCGACGTCGGCGAGGTCGCCGAGGTGTGGCGGCGCGGCTCGGTGGTCAGCTCGTGGCTGGTCGACCTGACCGCGGCCGCCTTCGCCAAGTCGCCCGACCTGACCGACTTCAGCGGCCGGGTGTCCGATTCCGGCGAGGGCCGGTGGACGGTGCTGGCCGCGGTGGACGAGGGCGTGCCCGCCTCGGTCATCGCCGCCTCGCTGTACGAGCGGTTCGAGTCCAGGGACGCCGGCGAGTTCACCGGGAAGATCCTGTCCGCGCTGCGCTCGGAGTTCGGCGGGCACATGGAGAAGAAGGCCTGAGCCGCCGATGGCTGGCAACGAATCCCCGCGGCCGGACAACCACGTCATCGTGGTGTTCGGCGCGACCGGCGACCTGGCCAAGCGCAAGCTGATTCCCGGTCTTTTCCACCTGCATGCGGCCGGCCTGATGCCGCGCGAGTACCGGATCATCGGGTCCGCGCCGCTGAATGCCGCGAAGACCACGGAGGAGTTCCGGGCGTACGCCGGGCATGTGTGTAACGAGTTCTGCATCACCAAGCCCGGCGACGCGCCCTGGCCGCCGTTCGCCGAGCGGCTCTCGTTCGCGCCGGCCGAGCCGGGCCATACCGACGACCTGACCGGGGCGATCCAGCGGGCGGAGAAAGAAATCGGCGGCCTCGTTCGGCACCTCTATCACCTGGCCGTACCGCCAGCGGCGTTCACCTCGGTCATCGCCCTCCTCGGTGCGGCCGGCCTGAACACCGACGCGCGGGTGATCATCGAGAAGCCGTTCGGCACCGACCTGGAGTCGGCCCGGAAGCTGAACCAGGCGGTACACGCGGTCTTCGACGAGTCGCAGGTGTTCCGCATCGACCACTTCCTGGGCAAGGAGTCGGTCGACAACATCCTCGCCTTCCGGTTCGCGAACGGCCTGTTCGAGCCGATCTGGAACCGCGAGCACATCCGGTACGTGCAGATCGACGTGCCGGAGAGGCTGTCGATCGAGGGCCGGGCCGCGTTCTACGACGCGACCGGCGCCTACCGGGACATGATCGTCACGCACCTGCTCCAGGTGCTGGGGTTCGCGGCCATGGAGCCGCCGCTGTCGCTGTCGGCCAAGCACCTGCGGGACGAGAAGGACAAGGTGTTCGAGGCGCTGAAGCCCCTTGACGTGCGGCATGTGGTGCGCGGGCAGTACGCCGGGTACCGCGGCGAGCCCGGCGTACCCGCGGGCTCGGACACCGAGACCATGGTGGCGGTGCGGGCCGAGGTGGACAACTGGCGCTGGTACGGCGTGCCGTTCTTCCTGCGCTCGGGCAAGTCGATGGCGGCCTCGCGGCAGCTGCTGACGCTCGGTTTCCATCGGCCGCCGCTGCGCATGTTCCGCACGCACCGGCAGGACGCGCCGGCCGGCTGGGTGAACGAGATCGTCGTCGACTTCGCCGACCCCGGCTCGATCACGATCGAGTTCCTGGCCAAGGTGCCGGGCCCCGAAATGGTCCTGGGCGAGTCCAAGATGGTGTTCAAGTACTCCGACTCGTTCGCCAAGGCGAACGCGCTGGAGGGTTACGAGCGGCTCATCCTGCTGGCCATGCTCGGCGACCAGTCGCTGTTCACCAGCTCCGACGGGATCGAGCGGCTGTGGGAGATCTCCGCGCCGCTGCTTGAGGCCCCGCCGCCGGTCGAGTCCTACCAGCCCGGGTCGTGGGGCCCGCCGTCGGTCGACAAGCTGATCGCCCCGTTCCGGTGGCACCTGCCTGAGGCTTAGCCGCCGGGCCGGGCCGCCGGGCCGGGCCGCCGGGCCGGGCCGCGGGGCCGTGACCAGCCCGGCGCAAAATGACGGCATGACCCTGGTCGCGTTCGTGGTCAACCGGACACTGCTCCGCGACCCGCGGGGGTTCTTGCGGCGCTGCGAGGCGGCGGCGCGGGAGCGCGGCTTGGAGCCGTGGTTCGTGCCGGCCACCGGGGCAGGCGGCGGCCAGGCGCCGGCCCGCCGCGCGGTGGCTGGCGGAGCCGGCCTGGTGTTCGCGGCCGGCGGTGACGGCACCGTGCGGGCCTGCGCCGAGGCGCTGGCCGGGACCGGGGTGCCGCTGGCGATCGTGCCGCTGGGCACGGCCAACCTGACCGCGCGGGCGCTGGGCGTGCCGGGCCGGGCCGAGCGGGCGCTGGAGGCGGGGTTCGGCGGCCGGGACCGCACGATCGACCTGGGCCGCATCGAAGAGGCCGGGGCGGGCGGGACCTGGTTCACCGCGATGGCCGGGATTGGCCTGGACGCCGCCGTGGTACAGGCGGCGGGCGCGCACCTGAAGCGCCGGTTCGGCTGGATGGCGTACGCGCTGGCCGGCACGACGCGGCTGGCGCTGCCGCCCCGTGACTTCACCGTGCAGCTGGACGACGCCGAACCGGTGCGGCGGCGGGCGCGGTGCGTGGTGGTGGCCAACTCCGGCCTGCTGCCGGGCGGGTTCAGCCTGCTGCCCGCGGCCCGGCTCGACGACGGGCTGCTCGACGTCGGCGTCCTCGCCCCGGACGGCACCTGGGGCTGGGTCCGGGTGGCCGGCCGGGTGCTGGCCCGGCGCCAGGGCCGGGACCGCGAGCTGGAGCGCTTCCCGGCACGGCACGTCCGGATCAGCGCGGACGTCGCACTGCCGCGGCAGGTCGACGGCGAGATCGCGGCACCGGCCCGGGCGCTCGAGGTTTCGGTGCGCCCGGGCGCGCTGATCGTGCGCCAGCCCAGGTGAACGAGGCGGATCCGGCGAGGGGGGTGACCCGGCTCGTTCGGGATGATGATCTTAGGTCGTGACGCCGGTCTTGACGCCGGCCGCGCGGAGCCGGGCGGCGTTGCGCTCCTCCAGGTCGGCGTAGGCACGGCTCTCGTCCGGGCGGAATTCGCGGTCTGCCGCGGCCGGGGATTCACCGCGGGCCAGCGCGGCCGGATCAACCTCGGCCCGGTAGACGAACGTGGCGTTGCCTTCCAGGACCGGATGCCACTGGCCGCGGCGGACCTTGAGCCACACCGTGGCCACCCCGCCGGCGTTGCGGACCGTGACCTCGCGCTCCGGGTCGACCCGGAGCGCGCGGGAGTACACCGCGCGGGAGGCGGCCATGCCGGAGCCGCACGAGGCGGTCAGCCCGGCACCGCGCTCGAAGGTCCGGACGAAGACCTCGGCGGGCTCGATCGGGAGCAGCACCGACAGGTTCGCGCCGGCCGGGAACACGTCGGGGCGGTCGGCGATCTTCCCCCCCATCGCGACCAGGTCGGATTCGACGTACTTGCCGACGACCGCGACCAGGTGGGGGTTGCCGATGGTGACCGCGGTGAACTCCAGCGCCGGGTCGAGTTCGGGCAGGCTGGCCTCGGTCAGCGGGTTGCGGCCTGCTACCACGGGGGTCTGGGGGGTGAAGTCGGCTTCCGGGTGTTCGAGGCTGATCCGGCGGACACCTTCCGGGGTCGTGGTCCCGCGGCTGACGGTGTATTCGGCCCGGCCGCTGCGGATGGTTGCCTGGCCGGCGCCGCGCTGGTCCAGGATCACCCGGCCCAGGCAGCGCATGCCGTTGCCGCAGAATTCGGCGGAGGAGCCGTCGGGGTTGAAGAACCACGCCTCGGGTGTGCTGGGCGTCGCGTCGTAGAAGTACACGCCGTCCCCGCCGAACGGCCCGGCCCGGTCGCACAGCCGGCGGACGAAGGCACGCAGGTCATCGTCGGAGGCGAAGTCGCGCGGCGTCAGCGCGGCCACGAAGATGTCGTTCTTCGAGCCGTGCGCGTTCAGGATCCCGGCCATCCCGGCCAGCCTATCCGGGTCCCGGGCTGGGTGGGCGGACCTGGCGGCCGCTGGCCGTCAGGCGCTGAACGCGTCCTGCCAGGGGGCGGCGGCGCCCGGCGACGGCCAGCGGGCGGCGGCGCCCGGCGACGGCCAGCGGGCAGCGCCGGGCAGCGCGGGGCCGCTGCCGGTGCCGGCCGGGCCGAACGCCGGGTAGCTGGAGAACCGCATCCCCTCGGCGTAACTCCGCAGCGCCACCCGCTGTTCCGACGGCGGGGCCGCCCAGGCCAGGCCGGGCTGCGCGGCCCGCAGGCCGGACATCTCCTCCCCGGACACGCCGGCCGCCGCGGCGGCGTCGGCGCCCGCGCGCTCCGCCAGCAGGCCGAAGTGGCCGCCGCCCGGGTGCAGGCCGAGGGCACGTGACCGTTCACGATCATGAAGAGCTTGGCATCTCTGTTCGTTTCAGGGCTGCTCCGGCAGGCACTTCGTCTCGCGGTTGCCACTGCGCCGCCGAGTGGTCGCGCGCCATGCCAGGAAAAGCCCGCAGTACGGCCGGGAGAGGCCGGGCGGCACGCATTGGTCTGCTTTTAGCACATTGGCATCTGCGTCCACTACGAGCAAGCGCTGGCGGACAGCGAGCGGATGCTCGGCCCCGACCACCCGATGACCAGGACGGTGCGCGAGAACCTCGACGCCGTCACCCGGGCCCAGGGATGAGCGGGAAGAGGTTCGACCGCCGGATCCCGCTACGACCGCAAACGCACGGCGCGCGAGAACCTCGACGCCGCCACCCAGGGCTAAGGAGGGCCGCCAGAGGGTAAGAGCACGGCAGAACCCGCAGGAGGCAGCCATGGCAGCTCACATCTATGACTTCGTCATCGTCGGCGGCGGGTCCGCGGGCAGCGCCCTGGCGAACCGGCTGTCGGCCGACCCGGGCGCGCGGGTGCTGGTGCTCGAGGCCGGCCGCCCGGACTACATCTGGGACCCGTTCATCCACATGCCCGCCGCGCTCACCATTCCCATCGGCAACCGCTTCTACGACTGGAAGTACGAGAGCGAGCCGGAGCCCTTCATGAACGGGCGGCGCATCTACCACGCCCGGGGCAAGGTCCTGGGCGGGTCGAGCAGCATCAACGGGATGATCTTCCAGCGCGGCAACCCGCTGGACTACGAGCGCTGGGCGGCCGACCCCGGGATGGCAGACTGGGACTACGCGCACTGCCTGCCGTACTTCAAGCGGATGGAGAACTGCCTGGCCGCCGCGCCCGACGACCCGTTCCGCGGGCACACCGGGCCGCTGGTGCTCGAGCGGGGCCCGGCCACCAACCCGCTGTTCGGCGCCTTCTTCGCCGCCGTGCAGCAGGCCGGGTACGAGCTCACCGAGGACGTGAACGGCTACCGGCAGGAGGGCTTCGCCCCCTTCGACCGGAACGTGCACCGGGGCCGGCGGCTGTCCGCCGCGCGGGCCTACCTGTATCCGGTGATGAGCCGGCCGAACCTCACCGTGGCCACCCGCGGCTACGCCACGAAGATCATCTTCAAGGGCACCCGGGCGCTCGGCGTGGAGTTCCAGCACCAGGGCAAGACCAAGCGGGTGCGCTCGGCCGAGCTCATCTTGTGCGGCGGGGCGATCAACTCCCCGCAGCTGCTGCAGCTGTCCGGCGTCGGCAACGCGGGCGAGCTCGCCCCGCTCGGCATCGACGTGGTCGCCGGCCTGCCCGGCGTCGGCGAGAACCTGCAGGACCACCTGGAGGTGTACGTCCAGTACGGCTCGAAGCTGCCGGTCTCGGTCGCGCCCGCGCTGAAGTGGCGGAACCGGCCCATGGTGGGCGCCAAGTGGCTGCTGGCGCGCAGCGGTCCCGGCGCCACCAACCACTTCGAGGGCGGCGGCTTCGCCCGCAGCAACGACGACGTGGTCTACCCGAACCTGATGTTCCACTTCCTGCCCATCGCGATCCGCTACGACGGCTCCCAGCCCGCGGGCGGGCACGGGTACCAGGTGCACATCGGCCCGATGTACTCCGACTCCCGGGGCACGTGCAAGATCATCTCGGCCGATCCGGCGGACAAGCCCGCGCTGCGGTTCAACTACCTGTCCACGCCGACCGACCGGCGGGAGTGGGTGGAGGCCATCGGCATCGCCAGGAAGATCCTCACCCAGCCCGCCTTCGACGACTACAACGCGGGCGAGCTGTCGCCCGGGCCCGAGGTGCGGACCGACGAGGAGATCCTGGCCTGGGTGGCCAGGGACGCCGAGACCGCGCTGCACCCGTCGTGCACGGCCAAGATGGGCACCGACGCGATGGCGGTGACCGACCCGGCGTCGCTGCGGGTGCACGGGCTGGCCGGGCTGCGGGTCGTCGACGCCTCGGTCATGCCGTACGTCACCAACGGCAACATCTACGCGCCGGTGATGATGACCGCCGAGAAGGCCGCCGACCTGATCCTCGGTAATACCCCGCTGCCGCCCGAGCCGGTGGAGTTCTTCCGCCGGGACCGCGAGCAGGTGCGGGCCGGCGAGAAGCAGGTCCGTTCGGATGAATAAAGCGCGCTCGGGGACTCGGGCCAGGACATTTATCCCGAACGGACCCGGTGCGTGCCCAGCCGCCTCCGGTAAAGCCCCACACCGTGGAATTATTACCGCTGAAACCCCGGTCGAGTAGTGTCTGGTTATCTTGATCGCGAAGGCTTTGGTACTCGCTGCAGCACAAAAGCCTTCGCGTTAATTCGGGAGGGTGTTCGATGAGCGCCGAGGCGGGGCGGACGTTGAACTGGCCGCGGAGCTGTGGCAGCGCAGCGAGGGGTGGACCGCGGCTTAAGCTGGGGTAGTGGATCTTCCCGTCAACCCGCCGGTGGCACCGATGCTGGCCAAGCCGGTGGACGCCATCCCGGCCGGGGACTACGTGTTCGAGCCGAAGTGGGACGGCTTCCGGTCGATCGTCTTCCGCGACGGCGCCGAGGTCGAGATCGGCAGCCGGAACGAGCGGCCGATGACGCGCTACTTCCCCGAGCTGGTGGCCGCGGTCAAGGCCGAACTGCCGGAGCGCTGCGTGATCGACGGGGAGATCGTCATCCCCGACGCCGCGGGCCGGCGGCTGGACTTCGAGGCGCTGCAGCTGCGGATCCACCCCGCGGCCAGCCGGGTCGAGCTGCTCGCCACCAGGACGCCGGGGCACTTCATCGCGTTCGACCTGCTCGCGCTGGGCGACGCGGACTACATGGAGCGGCCGTTCGCCGAGCGCCGGGCCGCGCTCGACGGCATCCTCGCCGCGGCCGGCCCGTCCGTCCACCTGACCCCGGCCACCACCGACCGGGAGGTGGCCGCGGGCTGGTTCAGCCGGTTCGAGGGGGCGGGCCTGGACGGGCTGATCGCCAAGCCGGCGAGGGGGATCTACGAGCCGGACAAGCGGGTGATGAAGAAGATCAAGCACGAGCGCACCGCGGACTGCGTGGTGGCCGGCTACCGGGTCCACAAGAGCGGGGCGGACCGCATCGGGTCCCTGCTGCTCGGCCTCTACTCCGAGGACGGGAAGCTGGCCAGCGTCGGCGTGATCGGCGCGTTCGGCATGGAGAAGCGGATCGAGCTCTTCGCCGGGCTGCAGCCGCTGGTCACCACCTTCGACCGGCACCCGTGGAACTGGGCGGAGCACGAAGCCGGCCAGCGGACCCCGCGGGCGGCCATGGCCAGCCGGTGGAACGCGGACAAGGACCTGTCGTTCGTCCCGCTGCGGCCCGAGCGCGTGGTCGAGGTCCGCTACGACCACATGGAGGGCCCGCGGTTCCGGCATACCGCGCAGTTCGTCCGCTGGCGCCCCGACCGCGAACCGCGCTCGTGCACCTACGCCCAGCTCGAGGAGCCGGTCAGCTTCGACCTGGCGGAGATCCTGCGGGGCGGTTCCCCCGGGGCCGGCGAGTGTTATTCAGAACCGGCTGGCGGGTGCGGGCCGTCAGGCCCGCACGAGCGGCCGGTGCCGGAGAGCGGCCGGAACCCCGACGTAGACCCGGATAACGCGAACGTCCAGAAAAGGCAGAGCCGTGGCTGAGCCGAAGATGGTGCTCGAGCTGGCCGGCCGCGAGGTCGCGATCAGCAACCCGAGCAAGGTCTACTTCCCCCGGGCCGGGGTCACCAAGCTGGACATGGTGCGTTACTACCTGGCCGTTTCGCCGGGGGCGCTGGGCGGGGCGGGGGGACGGCCGATGGCGCTGAAGCGGTTCGTGAACGGCGCCGAGGGCGAGCCGTTCTTCCAGAAGCGGGCCCCGGAGAAACGCCCGGCCTGGATCGAGACCGTCGAGCTGCGGTTTCCCTCCGGCCGCACCGCGGACGAGATCGTGGTCACCGACGAGGCCGCGCTGGCCTGGGTCATCAACCTCGGCTGCATCGACCTGAACCCGCACCCGGTCCGGTTTTCCGATCTCGATCACCCGGACGAGCTGCGGGTCGACCTGGACCCGGTCCCCGGCGTGCAGTGGCCGCAGATCAGGGACGTGGCCCTGGTGGCCAGGGACGTACTGGCCGAGTACGGGCTGACCGGCTGGCCGAAGACCTCCGGGTCGCGGGGCATGCACATCTACGCCCGGATCCTGCCGCGCTGGCCGTTCGGCGAGGTGCGGCGCGCGGCGGTGGCGGTGGCGCGCGAGATCGAGCGGCGGGCGCCCGACCTGGCCACGTCGAAATGGTGGAAGGAGGAGCGGCATGGAGTCTTCGTGGACTACAACCAGAACGCCAAGGACCGCACGGTCGCGTCCGCCTACTCCCTCCGCCCGGTCCCGGATGTCCGGGTGTCCACGCCGCTGACCTGGCCCGAGGTGCCGTCGTGCGATCCGGGCGAGTTCACGATCGCGACCGTCCCGGCGCGGTTCGCCCGGGCCGGCGACCCCTGGGCCGAGATGGACGAGGCGGCCGGGTCCCTGGATGGCCTGCTCGAGCGGGCCGCGCGGGATGAAGCCGCCGGGCTGCCGGACGCGCCCTGGCCGCCGCACTACGAGAAGCAGTCCGGCGAGGTGCCCCGGGTCCAGCCGTCCAAGCGGCGCAGTGCCGGCCCGGCCGCGGGGGGTTCCGGGCCATCGGAGTCTGGGGTGTCCCCAGGGGGCGCTGCGCCCTCCCGGGCCGGCACCGGCCGGCGGCAGAGCACGATGCCGCTGATCGAGGTGGCCCGCGCGCAGACCAGGGACGAGGCGATGGCCGGCCTGGACCGCTGGAAGGCCAGGCATCCATCGGTGTGGCCGCAGCTCGAGCCGGCCGACGTGCTGGTCGACGCGATGCGCGGGCGCAGCTCGCTGTGGTACCGGATCCGGCTCAACCTGCGGCACGTCCCGGAGGCCGAGCGCCCGCCGCAGGAACCGCTGGAGGTCGACTACGACCCCTGGTCCGGGTTCAGTCCCCGCTGAGGGACTTCCGCTGGGGGGCGATGCCGGCGAAGCTGGCCACCGTCAGCGGCGCCGGGTGCAGGTGCAGGGCGCGGATCGCCGCGAGCAGGACGGCGAACTGACCGCCCAGCCCCGGAACCCAGTGCAGGATGACGATCTCGCCCGCGCGCAGCGGCCTGCCGTCCCAGGTCTGGATGGTGTCGCCGGACATGGTGGCGCTCCAGCCCGCCAGGGCCAGCAGCTTGCCCCGGGCCGCCGCCACCTCGACCCGGTGGTTGACGGCCCCGTAGGGAGGCCGGCCCAGATCAGGCGTCTGGCCGAGCCAGCGGCCCAGCGTGGTCCGGTCCTGCGCCCACTGGACGGTGGCCTGGCGCAGCGACAGCTTGGTGAGGAAGGGGTGGGAGACGGTGTGGTCCCCGATCAGGCCGCCCGCGGCGGCGAACGCCCGCCAGTAGCTCAGGTTCTGCTGGGCGGCCTGCTGGATGAGGAAGGCGGTGACCGGCACGTGGGTCTGGCGCATGATGTCCAGCACCTCCGCGCTGGGGGTCCAGCCGTCGTCGATGGTGATGTAGACGGCACCCCCGGCCGGGCTGGCGAAGCAGTACAGCCGGGCCACGCTGGGCCTGCTGGCCGCGGGCAGGGCCGGGACCGTGACCGGGACGACCGCCTGCTCGCCGTCCTGGGCGGTCAGCTGCAGCCGGGCCCGGCAGGGGATGCCGCCCTCGTACACGGCCAGCTGCCCCGCCGTCGTGAGGCTGACCTGATCGTTGCCGCACAGGACCCGGGCCGGCGGGGCGCGCAGCGGGCTGGACATGTCCACGAGCCACTGGCCGGAGCCGCCGCGGGAGGCGACGGCCGACAGCGGCGGCGGCGCGTTGACCGTCACCGTCTCGGTGAGCGGCTGCGGGCCGGTGAGCCGGATCAGCAGGCTGGTCCGCTGGCCGGGGGGCACCGGCACCTGCACCGTCCGGCCGGCCGCGGACCAGCTTCGCGACGGCCAGCCGCCGTTCTCGGACACCGCGAGCCGGCTGTCGGCCAGCAGCTCAGCGGGCGTCCCTGCCGGGTGCGTGAGCTGTACCGTCACGGTGTTGGAGGCCGGCGAGAAGGTCCACGCCAGGCGGAGCGGGACCGGCGCCGGGCCGGGCGCGCCCAGCACGCCGGCCAGCAGCGTCACCACCATCAGCAGCGCGATGACCAGGACGCCGCGCCTGAACCGGTACTGCGCCGGGGTCGGCCGGGGATGGCCAGGGTAGGCGCCGGCCGGGCCCGGATCATGGGCTCTGGCCCCCGGATCCACGGCACCATTTTTGCGCTGATGCCGGGTAATTCAAGAACCGGCGCCTGACGGGCGTTGCGTGTCGCCCCGGGCGGCGCCGGGGCGGCGCCCGGGCGGTACCGGGCCGGTGCCGGGGCACGCACCCCGCCCGTTCGGGATAATCAGCGCACGTCTACCCAGTCCAGGGTGCGCTGGACGGCCTTGCGCCAGCCGGCGTAGCCACCCGCCCGGCGGTCCGGCGTCCAGGACGGCATCCAGCGTCTGGACTCCTGCCAGTTGGCGCGGAGCTCGGCGGTGTCCCGCCAGAACCCGGTGGCCAGGCCGGCCGCGTACGCCGCGCCGAGCGCGGTGGTCTCGGCGACGACGGGGCGGCTCACCGGGACGCCCAGGATGTCGGCCTGCAGCTGCATGCACAGGTCGTTGGCGGTCACCCCGCCGTCTGCCTTGAGTACCTCGAGCCGGACGCCCGAATCCTGCTCCATCGCCCGCACCACGTCCCTGGTCTGGTAGGCGATGGCCTCCAGGGTGGCGCGGGCGAGATGCGCGCTGGTGTGGAACCTGGACAGGCCGACGATCGCGCCGCGCGCGTCGGCCCGCCAGTACGGCGCGAACAGCCCGGAGAAGGCCGGCACGAAATAGACGCCGGCGGTGTCGTCGACCTCGGCGGCGAGCGTCTCGCTCTGGGCCGCGGCGCCGATGATGCCGAGCTGGTCACGCAGCCATTGCACGGCGGCCCCGGTGACCGCGATCGACCCCTCGAGCGCGTAGACGGCGGGCTCCGCGCCGAACTTGAAGCACACCGTGGTGAGCAGGCCGGTCTGCGACCTGACGATGTCGGTACCGGTGTTCAGCAGCAGGAAGCTGCCCGTGCCGTAGGTGTTCTTGGCCTCGCCCGGGGCCAGGCAGACCTGCCCGACCGTGGCGGCCTGCTGGTCGCCGAGGGCGCCGGTGATGGGCAGTTCACCACCGAACGGGCCGGTGCTCGAGGTCACCCCGTAGTGTTCCGGCGTCGCGGAGGGCAGGATCTTCGGCAGCATCTGCCGCGGCACGCCGAAGAAGCCGAGCAGCTCGTCGTCCCAGTCGAGCGTCCGCAGGTTCATCAGCATGGTCCGGCTGGCGTTGGTGACGTCGGTGACGTGGACGCCGCCCTCGGTTCCGCCAGTCAGGTTCCACAGCAGCCAGCTGTCGACGGTGCCGAACAGGGCCTCGCCCCGCTCGGCGTCTTGGCGCAGGCCGTCGATGCTGTCCAGCATCCACTGCAGCTTGCCGCCGGAGAAATAGGTGGCGGGCGGCAGGCCGGCCTTGTGCCTGATCACGTCGCCCCGGCCGTCCCGGTCCAGGGCGGCGGCGATCCGGTCCGTCCTGGTGTCCTGCCACACGATCGCGTGGCCGTAGGGGCGCCCGGTGCGCTTGTTCCATACCAGCGCGGTCTCGCGCTGGTTGGTGAGGCCGAGCGCGGCCAGGTCGCTGACGCGCAGGTTCTGCGCGTCCAGCACCGTCTCGACGACGGCGCGGGTGCGTTCCCAGATCTCGGCCGGGTCGTGCTCCACCCACCCGGGCCGGGGCATGATCTGCGTGTGTTCCAGCTGGTGCCTGGCCCGTTCGGTGCCGGAATGATCGAAGAGCATGAACCTCGTGCTCGTGGTGCCCTGATCGATGGCCCCGACGAAATCGGCCACTCCGGCTCCTTTCAACGGCGGTTCACCGGCATGTCATGGTTTGCGGGTAGGTTGACGATGTACATACTCTAGAACTGGGACCGTAGCGAAATCTGGGGGATGGGTAATGGCGAGTAACGGCGCTCTCGACGCCCGCGACCGTGGCGCGACGCTCAGCCGGCTGGCGGCCGAGCGGTTCGACGTGCTGGTCATCGGCGGCGGCATCACAGGCGCGGGGGCCGCCCTGGACGCCGCGTCGCGCGGCCTGCGGGTGGCCCTGGTGGAGGCGCGCGACCTGGCCTCGGGCACCTCGAGCCGGTCCAGCAAGCTCATCCACGGCGGCCTGCGGTACCTGGAGCAGTTCGACTTCAAGCTGGTCTACGAGGCGCTGCGGGAACGCGACCTGCTCGTATCGAAGCTCGCCCCGCACCTGGTCAAGCCGGTCTCCTTCATGTACCCGCTGTACAAGAAGGTGGTCGAGCGGCCCTACGTGGGGGCGGGCCTGGCCCTGTACGACGCGATGGAGGGCACCCGCCGGCCGGTGCCGCACCACCGGCACCTGTCCGCCCGCGGCGCGCTCAGGCGCGCCCCCGCGCTGGCACCCGACCGGCTCGCCGGCGCCATGCTCTATTACGACGCGCAGGTCGACGACGCCAGGCACACGCTGACCGTGGCCCGTACCGCGGCGGCGCACAGCGCGGTCGTGGCCACCCGGGTCAGCGTGGTGGGGCTGCTGCGGGACACGGAGGGGACGCGGGTGACCGGCGCCCGGGTGCGTGACGAGGAGACCGGGCGCGAGTTCCCGGTGCGGGCGGAGGCCGTGGTGGTCTGCGCCGGGGTGTGGACCGACCTGGTGCACGAGCTGGCCGGGATCCGGGCCGGCTACCGGGTCCGGATGTCCAAGGGCGTGCACGTCGTGGTGCCGCGGGCGGCGGTGGACGCCGACACCGGGATGATCCTGCGCACCGACAAGAGCGTGCTGTTCTTCATCCCCTGGGGACAGCACTGGATCGTCGGCACCACCGACACCGACTTCACCGGGGACCGGGCCGAGCCCGCGCCGGCCGAGGAGGACGTCGAGTACATCCTCGCCGCCGCGAACCGGGTGCTGGCGCGCCCGCTGACCCGCGCCGACGTCGTGGCCGTGTACGCCGGCCTGCGGCCGCTGGTGGATCCCCGCCAGGGCAACGGCGGCAAGCCGACCACCAAGCTGTCCCGGGAGCACGTGGTCGACGCGCCGCTGCCCGGGCTGACCAGCATCGCGGGCGGCAAGTTCACCACCTACCGGCTGATGGCCCGCGACGTGGTGGACGCCGCCGTGGCGGACTTCGGCCGCGACGTGCCCGGATCGGTGACCGACCAGGTGCCGCTGCTCGGCGCGGACGGGCTGGCTGCGGTGCAGCCCGCGGCGAGCCGGCTGGCCGAGGACTACGGGGTGAGCCGCGCGACGGTGGAGCACCTGCTCGGCCGGTACGGGACGCTCGCGGCCGAGGTGCTGAAGCTGACCAGGGACGACGCCGGCCTGGCCCGGCCGCTGGCCGAGGGCCACCCGTACCTGCGCGCGGAGGTCGCCTACGCGGTGACCCACGAGAACGCGCTGCACGTGGAGGACGTGCTGATGCGGCGGACGCGGCTGTTCATCGAGTCGGCCGACGCGGGCGTCTCGGTAGCGGCCGAGGTGGCGGCGATCATGGGCCGCCTGCTCGGCTGGAGCCGCCGGCGGCGCGCCGCCGAGACGCGCCGGTACCTCGCCCTGGTCCAGGCCGAGCAGACGGTGACCGCCGTGGACCCAGGCCCGGCGCCTGACCGGGCCCTGGCCACGGCGAGATGAACCCGGCGGGATCACGGCGGCTGCTGACCTTCCGGCTGGACCAGGAACGACGGCAGCGGCTCAGGGCACGGCTGGCCCGGGACGGCCGGACGATGTCCGAGGTGGTGACGCACGGGCTGCGCCAGTACGTGCAGGCCGTGCTGCTCCGGGGGGACGACAGCGCGTTGCCGGGGAAAGCCGTCCCCCCGGATTCTCCGGCGCCCCCCCGGCTGGTACTGCCCGAGCGGGTGGCCGCCCGGCTGCGTGAGCTGCGCTCGTCCGGGCGCAGCGAGCTGCTGTCCGCCACGCTGGCCTCGCTGCACGACGCGGGCTGGCCACTGCGCCCGCTCGCCGATGCGCTCGGCATCAGCAGGCAGGCGGTGCAGGCGCGGGTCCGCCGCCGGCCGGCCGCCGGGCTGCGCGAGGAGCTGGGCAGCTGCGAGCCGCCGCCGCCGTTTCCGCACCGGCGGGTGGCCAGCGCGGCCGGCCTCCGGCCGCACCTGACGATCAAGATCGACCAGGCGCTGCGCGCCTCCGCGCACCGGGCCGCGGCGGACGAGGGCAGCTCGCTCACCGAGGTGATCGAGGCCATCTTGGATCGCTACCTCAGGCACGGCATGCCGGACGAGGATCAGGCGCCGCGGGAGGCCAGCCGGTCGCGGTAGAGCCGCTCGCGGTAGGCCGCCACGTGCTGCCTGTTGCCGCAGTTGCCGGTGTCGCAGTAACGGCGGGAACGGTTCTTGGACAGGTCGACGAAGACCGCCGCGCAATCCGGCGCCGCGCAGCGGCGGAGCCGGTCCGTCTCGCCCAGCCGGATCAGGTCGGCCAGGGCGAAGCCGGCCTGGGCCGCGATGCGGTGCCGCAGGGCCGCGTCGCGACCGGTGACGTGCAGGTGCCAGCCCCAGCCGCCGCCGTGATCGACGAGCCGGGGCCGGGCGCCCGAGTCATCGAGCAGCTCGTTGACCAGGTTCGCGCGCGCCTCGGTGGCCGTGGCCTGCCACACCGCCCGCAGCCTGGGCCGCAGCGTCCGGATCGCGTCCAGGTCGGCCGCGGTGGCCCGCACCCGGGGCTCGACCAGGTGCTTGTCGAGGAACGCCTCCAGCGCCGCGACCTCGGTCAGGCCGTCGGAGTTGACCAGATCGGCGGCGAGGACCAGCGCGGCCGTCGTGTCATGATCAAAAAGCACGTTGACTCCTGACCTGGACAGCGGCTAGCGTCATCACCGTAACGCAGTTTTAGTCATGATGGACCAGGGAGACCGCGCCGATGCCGGACACGATGCCGCCGGTGGCGGCGGCCACGGCCGGAGCGGTCTGCATCTCGAGTTCGGCCGTGCTGATGCGGCTGGCCTCGACGTCGGCCAGCATCACGGCGCTCGGCCGGTGCGCCTTCGCCCTGCCGGTCCTGGGCGTGCTTGTGCTGCTCGAGCGGCGGCGCGGCGCGCCGTCGCTGCCGTCCCGCGGCCGCTGGCTCGCCCGGCTGGCGGGGGTGTTCCTGGCCGCCGACCTCATCATGTGGAGCCACGCGATCACCGCGATCGGCGCGGGGCTCGGCACCGTGGTGACCAACCTGCAGGTGCTCATCATCTCGCTGCTGGCCTGGCTGTTCCTCGGCGAGCGCCCGCGCCGGTCCCTGGTCCTGGCGTCCCCGGTCATGCTGGCGGGCCTGGCCCTGGTGGGCGGCCTGGCCGGCGCGGGCGGCGCGCGTGCCTACGGCACCGATCCCGCGCTCGGCGTGGCGTACGGCGCCGGCGTGGCCGTCCTCTACGCCGTCTACATCCTGCTGCTGCGGCAGGCCACCTCGACGGCCGGCGCCGGCGCGGCGGTGGCCGCCCCGCTCTTCGAGGCGACGGCCGGGGCCACCGCCGGGGCCATGGTACTCGGGCTGGTCCTGCACGACTTCCGGCTGGGACCCGCCTGGCCGGCGCTCGGCTGGCTGGCACTGCTCGCCCTGACCTCGCAGGTCTGCGGGTGGCTGCTGATCACCGTGTCCATGCCGCGGCTGGCCGCCGGGATGATCGGCGCGCTGCTGCTGATCCAGCCGGCCGGCTCGGTGGCGCTCAGTTATGTAATCCTGGGCGAGCGCCCCTCTGCCCTCCAGCTGCTCGGCGTGGCCCTGGTGCTGGCCGGTGTGGTGGTCGCGGTGACCCGCCGGACGCCGGCCGGCGGCTATTCGCGGCCGAGCACGAGGATCATCCGCCATGCGTCTGGGGCGTCGACGGGCGAGTCGGTTTCGAAGTCGCCGTAGCTGGCGGCGACGGTGAAGCCGCCGGCCAGCCTGATGGCGGCGGTCAGTTCGGTCGCGGTCCAGAACCGGTTCGGCACGACGTCGGTGACCGTCCGCACCGGCCCGCCGCGCTCGTGACAGGTGATGCTGACGTGCTCCCTGGTCACCTGCGTGACCGGATCGATCTGGTCTTGCGCCCCCCAGCGCACGCTGACCGTCCCCCCGTCGACCTCGGAGCTCCACTCACTACTGGTCCGGCGCTGGGTGGCGAAGAAGTCCGCTGGATGCGCGAGCTCCGCGATGTACAGGCCACCGGAGTCCAGGTGGCGCCGCACCGAGGTCAGGTGGCGCAGCATGTCATCGAGCGTCATCAGGTGGCACAGCGAGTTGAGCATCGTGATCGCGAGGTCGAAGTGGCCGGGAAGGCTGAACTCCCGCATGTCGGCGTGGACCACGGTCAGCGGGATCCCGGCCGCCGCCGCCAGGTCCCGAGCCCGCGCGCACATCGCCGGGCTGAGGTCCAGCGCGGTGGCCTCGAACCCGCGCCGGGCCAGGGCGCGGGCATGCTCCGCCGGCCCGGCCGCGAGCTCGAGAACCGACCGCAGGCCGGAACCGGCGGTCCGGTGCTTACCGGACCACCGCAGCAGCGCGTCCACTTCGCCGGGAACGTCACGGTAGGCACATGCGGCCTCGTAGAACTCTGGCGCGTCGTATATTCCGGGCATCCGACTATGATGCCCGACGCCATGGCCCGGATGCCGCTCCACCCGCCCGATCGGGCGAAAGTCCGGACCTGGCGAATGAACGTGCACTAGCCTCACGCATCGGCCTGCGGCAGACTGTCCGCATGATGACAGAGAGCCAGGCGCTGGAGACCCTGACGCGGGAGGACCCGGAAGCGGCCGGCGACGCCAGGGCGGCCCTGGCCTGGCTGACCGGCGACGAGGGCCTGGAGACGATCTCGCTGCTGCGGCTGCAGGAGTTCCTGTGGTACGCGCTCCCGGTGAAGTGGCCGATGTCCACGCCGGGCCGGGTCGGCGTGGCGAAGGCTCTCGGCCGCCTGTTCCTGCTGGCCGGCCTGGACCGGTACGCGGGGGTGTGCTCCTCGGCGGGCACCGAGCAGATCATCGCCGCCTACGCCGACGGGCACGAGGAGGGGATCGCCGCCTACACCGAGGCCATCGAGGAGTCCCGCGCGGCCCCGCCGGACACCGAGCTGCTGGCCTGGGGCTCGGTGATGGGATCACAGGAGCGCGCCGCCTACGACGCCTGCGCGGCCGCCCTGGAACTGGCCTTCGCCTCCGGCGAGCTGAGCGTGGGGGCGCCGGGCTGGCGCACCAAGCGCGTGGAAATCGTGAACCGCTGGCTGACCGGCCGTCCGGAGATCGGCGCGGGCCCGCGGACCGGTACCGAGACGGCCCGGGCGCGAGACGGCGCGCCCGGAAGCGACACCTGGCTGGGCCGCATCAGCGCCGAGCGCATCGACGCGTGGGTGCACGGCGCTGCGGGTGAGCGGTCCCGGCTCGCCCGGAGCCTCATCACGCGCCTGCTCGAGCCGCCCGCGGTGCCCGACGACCCGCTGCCCACGCTCCGCTGGCTGCTCGGCCACGCCGCCGCGGGGCTGCGCCTGACCGCCCGGCATTACATCGCGCCGGCGCTGGTCACCGAGGCGGTCGAGGAGTTCGGCTGGCGCGACCAGCTCGTCGGCACGCTGCGCCAGGAACTGGACGTGTTCCCGCTGCACACGCTGCGCGGCATGGCGCAGAGCGAGATGGGAGCCGTCCGCCGCAGCCGCGCCAGCCTGGTGCTCACCAAGACGGGCAAGCTCATGACGGCGGACCCGGCGGCCAGGTGGCATATCGGCACGGCCGCGCTGATCGGCCCGGACGACGGCCCGCAGCCGGACTTCCCGGTCGCGGTGCGCGAGGCCGCGCTGATGGTCATCGTGACCACCGGGCCGACCGGGTACGACGAGCTGACCAGGCTGCTGACCGACATCCATGGCGCCGAGGGCTGGGCGGCCGGGAACTGCACCGCCCTGGCCAGCGCTGTGCGCACCGAGCTCTACGCGTTGCGGCACCGGCTGTGGGCGCTGCACCTGCTCGGCTCCGACCGCAGCTGCAGCGCGCCGCTGTCGCTGACCGAGGCCGGGGTGGCGGCGGCGCTGTCCGCCCTGC
>Ga0335081_10004198_pt1 | contig 22734 bp, 19 predicted proteins | sample Lox_Sample_35_FD_206713 | JGI IMG/M metagenome (GOLD analysis project Ga0335081, IMG submission 206713) | Soil microbial communities from Loxahatchee National Wildlife Refuge, Florida, United States - Lox_Sample_3.5 | ecosystem: Environmental > Terrestrial > Soil > Wetlands | place: USA...
ATGGTCGCGGCCTCCTGGCAAGCGACGCTTTTCCTTGGCGTGGTGACACTGATACTCGGGCTGATCGTGAGCTTCCATCCGACCGGATCACTCAATGTGATTGCCGTCCTGCTCGGTATCCTCATGGTCATCTCGGGGATCTTCCATCTGATCCGGGTGTTCGACAACAGCGAGCCACACCGGGTCTGGCTGGGTATCGCAGGCCTGTTGTTCATCGTGGTCGGGGTCGTACTGATTCGTCACCTGCACCTGACTATGGCGCTCATTGGCCTGTTCATCGGTATCGTCTGGATCATCCAGGGAGTGGTCTCGCTTATCGCGGGACTGTCCGGCGGCTCCCGTGAGGGGCGGGGCTGGTGGATCTTCTTTGGCATCGTCAGCCTGATCGCGGGGATCGTGGTCGCTACCGCCCCGGTTTCGTCCGTCACGGTGCTCGCGGTACTAATCGGAATCTGGTTCATCGTGATGGGCATCTTCGAGATCATCGGCGCCTTCGTGCTCCGGCACATGGCCAAGACGACGAGAACGAATCTGGCCCACGCCTGAGAGGGCGAGATTGCCCGCCCGGGTGCCGTCTGGCTAGGGCTGGTGTCCCGTGGATCTTTGGCGGCGCGGATCGGCGCCCCGAACGACGACCCGCGGCGTTGTCGTCGTCTGGATCACCGCCCGCATCCACCAAGATCCACGGGATACGCCCTAGCCGGCCCGCTGCTCGGCAGTGCCCGCCCACCAGATCGTGACAAGCTCGCGGCCGGGCGCACCGAGCTCGAGTGGGTGGCAGGCGGGGCGCGATCCCAGTTCGCGCAGTGCCGCCTCGAGTTCGCCAGCTCGCCCCGGCGGTAGGCACAACCGGCGACGGGTGAACTCGACCAGTTCGGCGAAGCTCGCGAACTCGGCGGTGGCTGGCCTGGTCCAGGCCGTAGCCGTGACGTCGAGGCCGAGGGCGGTAAGGATCGCAAGCACGTCGGCCGCGGTCGGGCCCTCCGGGCGGCGTAGGCCATGGAGGCGTTCCCAGAGCGGGTTCAGCGCCGTCAGCGGATGGCGGGCCGTCACCTCGACCACGACCCGGCGGCGTGCCCCCCGCGTGAGCGCCGCGACGAACGGTTCAAGATCGGGGACGTTGTAGAGGACATGATGGCAGGTGACGACGTCCGCCGCGCCGACCTCGCCTGCCGCTTCCGGCCAGCTGGCCGTCACCGTGCGGGCGCGGGCACCTAGCCTGGCCGCCCTTGCGGCCAGCGCGCTCAGCAGCTCGTGGTCGCGATCCACGGCGGTGATGGCGGTGGCAAGGGGGGCAAGCGGCAGGCACGCCGCGCCCGCACCCGCGCCGACGTCGAGAACCTCGCCGGGCGGTTGCAGCGCCGCACGCTCGCATTCAAACGAGCACCCGAACGGCTGCCGCACCTGGCGCTCGGCACGCCGCTCGAACACCTGTCTGGGCAGCTCCCATGGCGACTCGCTGACCTGCGAACTGATCTCATCAGGGATCGCCCAGCCGGCCAGGTCCCGGCGCCACCGGTCGAGCAGGACCTCCAGCGGCTCTCGTGTCACCACGGGCCCGCTGCCCCATGCCACGGCGCCCCGTCCTGGCCGGACGGGGCGCCGTGGCACCCGCCGAAGACGTCGCCGTGGGCCGCACGGTCGGCGGCGCCGTCAACCCCATCAAAGCCCTGGGTGTTGACGGCGCAGGCAGTGTGGGCAGTGTTCGCAGCGCTATCGACGGGCACGCCGCCCATCACTTTCAGCATCCCCAAGCCGCCCGTGCGGAGGAATCTGATGACCAGGATCGCGGCCGCGATGAGGAACACGATGTTGAGCCAGGTTGTGTAGTTCCAGGAGACGCCCGCCTCGGGGATACTCGCCGCGCTGCGGGCGGGAATCAGGCCGAGGCCGCCGAACACGAACTCGATGACGTATCCGGCCGCGACCATGGAGGCATAGAACGTGCAGAAGAGGAAGACCGCCATGCGGGTGCCATAGTACTTACGGTAGATGGCCAGGATCGGCAGGATGATCAGGTCCGCGAAGATGAACGCGATCACGCCACCGAAGCTGATGCCCCCCTTCCAGAGCACGGCCGCGAGCGGGATGTTCCCGATCGAGCAGACGAAACTGAGCACGCTCACCAGTGGCCCGATCAGCGGTCCCCAGATCTTGGCCAGGGTCTCGTGACCGGTCAGGAAGAAGCCCTGCCAGAAGCTCGCGGGTACCCAGGCGGCGACGGCTCCCGCGATGAGCAGCCCGCCGACCACGTCACGCCAGATCGCGGCGATTTCCATTACGAAGATGTGCGAGACGGCGGTGAACCCGCGAGCTGAGGCGAGCCGTCGCCAGAACGAGCCCGATCCGCTGGCCGACATGTCCATGGCGGCGTGGCCCTCCATGGATCCGGCTACGCCGCGTTCCGCCTGCTCGCGCGCCGAGCGCAGCAGCCGGTCGCGCAGCAGCAGCCGGAACAGGACCGCGAGCAACACGATCATGATAGGGCCGCCGGTGAACTCTGCCGCGGTGAACTGCCAGCCCATGAGCAGGGCAAGGATCACGCCAAGTTCGACGACCAGGTTGGTAGAGGCGATTTCGAACGCCATCGCGGCGGTAAAGTTTGCGCCCTTGCGCAGCAGCGAGCGCGCCAGTGCCACCGCGGCGTAGGAGCAGGAGGATGAGGCCGCGCCGAGCCCCATCGCGATGGCCAGCGACCTGGCGGCATCGTTACCGAGGAAACGCACGACGGCCGACCGCCGCACGGCCGCCTGCAAGACCGCGGATAGGGCGAAGCCGAGGATCAGCGCCCAGGTGATCGCCCAGGTCATCGATCCCGCGATCGCGAGCGCGTGACCGATGGCGTCAAGCAGCCTCATCTCACTCCTCAACCATGCGGATCCGCACCGACCATATACCCATACGGGGTATCCTTCAAGGCGGCCAGCTTGCTGCTGGCAGGCCTCTGGTCATCGATTGTGGCGGTATCGGCGAGGACGGGTCGGGCCACGGCTGCGGCGGCTCGCGGAGTGCTTTCAAAGAGCCTTAAGCCCGGGCAACCGGCGGGCTGGCCGCCGGTCCCCGCGCACTGGACTACCGTTACAGGCGCTCGCCCACGATCAGGGCGAGGTCAACGAGCCGGACACTGTAGGCCCATTCGTTGTCGTACCAGCCGAAGACTTTGACCAGCTCGCCGTCGGCCTGCGTGATCGCGGAGTCGAATACGCACGAGGCTGGGTCGCCGACGATGTCGCGCGAGACGAGCGGCTCGGTGCTGTACTTGAGGATGCCGTGGAGATCTGTGTCGGCCGCATGGGCGAAGGCATCGTTCACCTCGTCGACGGTCACGGGTCGGGATAGCACCGCCGCGAGGTCGGTCAGCGATCCGTCCTCCACCGGCACCCGGACGGCAATCCCGTCGAGGCGGCCGGCCAGTTCGGGGATGACGACACCCGCGGTGCGCGCGGCGCCAGTGCTCGACGGGATGATGCTGCACGCCGCCGAACGGGCCCGGCGCAGGTCCGAGTGCGGGGCATCGAGCAGCACCTGGTCGCCCGTGTACGCATGGATCGTCGTCATGAGCCCCTTGACCAGGCCGAACGTGTCGTGCAGCACCTTGGCCATGGGTACCACGCAGTTCGTGGTGCACGAGGCGTTGGAGATGATGTCGTGGTGCTGCGGGTCGTAGGCGCCGTGGTTCACTCCGATCACCACGGTAAGATCGACGCCCTTCGCAGGTGCGGAGATGATGACCTTACGGGCGCCGGCCTTGAGGTGTGCCGTCGCGTCTTCGCGGGTGCGGAACAGGCCCGTGGATTCGACGACGATCTCGGCGCCGGAAGAGCCCCAGTCGAGCTCGGTCGGATCCCGGTGCTTGGTGGCCACCACCGGCCGGCCGTCAATGACAATCGCGTCCTCCGCCACCTCCACGTCCCGGCCAAGCCGGCCGAAGGTCGAGTCGAACGCGAGCAGGTGCGCGAGAGTTTTTGCGTCAACCACGTCGTTCACGGCCACGACCTCGATGTCGTCGCGCTCCAGGGCTGCGCGCATGAACATGCGGCCAATGCGGCCGAAGCCGTTGATTCCGACTCTTGTGGTCATACTTTCCTCCAGGCAGCGGTCAGACTTGTTCTGGTTCCATCTCGATGGCACCGCACGGGCACAAGCACCCTGTTCATGATCCGCCGGTGGCCGCCACTGGAAGGAGAGGCATTGGGTACCGCTTGCGAGGGTCGTTGGTCCTGTGCCTGACTAGCACCCACCGGCTCACCGTGGCGAAAATGACGGTGGGCGTGCGCGGTCTCACCCAGGCGGCTGTATCCTACGGCCCGCGACGCCGGCGATGCTGATGCGCACGAAGCGATCGTCACCGTCGGGCGCCCAGCGCCTGGATACGAGCTTCGATAGGCGCTCCACCTGACCGGGTTCTTCGATTTCGGAACATTCCCCGACGATGGTGACCGACCATCCGTTGCCTGCCGCTGGGTCGTATTCGTCGGCCTCGAATGCCACAACGGCCCGCTGCACCGCTCTTGCGAGCCTTGATCCATCCGGGGTCCGGACGACGACCGCCTCATCGTCGACGACAAAGTCAACCGGCTGTACCGCGGGCAAGGCCTGGTCGGAATATACGATTCGACCGATTTGCGCACTTGCGAGCAGGCGCAGGCATTCGTACCACGACAGGACATCCGGCCCCGGAAGATGGTAATGCACGGCGAAAGCCTGCTGCGACGCTTGCCTGTTCCGGTAGGGCTGAACGTCCCGTCGCGATGCGCCGAATTGAAACAAGCCACTCCCGGTGCCGTTGTTCGAACCGGTGCCTGGCCGCCTGATCTCCCGCACTGAGGGTCCGATGGGCCTACGGTGGTGTGCCGCAGCGGCAGGGTCAGTCATGCACCTGCATGCGGACGACCACCACGGGGCAGTGCGCGTGATGGACGCAGTGCATGCTCACCGAGCCGAGCAGAGCGCCGGTGAAACCTCCATGCCCACGGCTGCCCACGACGAGTAGGTCCGCGTCCCGTGCCGCGTCCAGCAGCACCTGCGCAGGGTTGCCCTGTCTGACCATCGGCCGCACCCGGGTGTCGCAGCCAGGATCAACGGTCTTGTTGATCGCTTCGGTCAGCGTCTTTTCCCCGATCTCACCGAAGTCGCCGCCGCCTTCCATGGAGACAGGCGCCCACCCGCAGGTTCCGTAGTTCGCCGGATACTGCCACGACAGCACCGCGTCCACTGTCGCCCCGGTAAGCTCAGCCTGCCGTACCGCCCAGCGCAGTGCCGTCATCGAGGACGGCGATCCATCTACTCCGACTACGATGCGCGGGGTCCGGCTATCCTTCTGCCCGGTCATCGTCTTGCTCCTTCGTTCTTGGTACCAAACCCGTTTTCAGCTTTGCCGGCCTGGCCCGGGCCGCCTAGAGGCGTTCCGCCTCGCCCGCGGGGACCTTCGCCGTGGCTATCCGCCGGATCGGGCCAGTTCGGCGGGGTCAGTTCGGCGGGGTCAGTTCGGCGGGGTCAGTTCGACCCGGCCAGTTCGACCCGGCCAGTTCGACCCGGCCAGTTCGACCCGGCCAGTTTGACCGGGGCCGGGTCGTTTCGGCGCGCGCCCCGCGCCCCCCGTTATGGTTGATCTGCCGCCGCGGCAGCGCGAGGCTGATGTCCGGTGGAGATGGTGACAGGAGGACGCGTGCAGTACCGCTTGTCGAGAGCTGTCGCCGGACCCTTGGCGCACGTGCTGTGGGGGCCATTGATTACCGGTGCGGGGCATGTGCCGGAGCGAGGCGGCGCCATCGTGGCGTCCAACCACCTGTCGATCGTTGATTCGTTCTTCCTTCCCCTCTTGCTGGACCGGCCGGTGACCTTTGCCGCGAAGTCCGAGTACTTCACCGGTACGCGCCTGATCGACCGGGCAACCGCCAGCTACCTACGGCGCACCAAACAGCTCGCAGTGGACCGCACGGGCACCCGGGCCGCCCGCGGGATGCTGGAAGCTGCCCTCGATCTCCTGCGCAAGGGCGAGCTGTTCGGCATCTATCCGGAGGGAACCCGCTCGCCAGACGGGAGGCTGTACCGTGGTAGGACCGGAGTCGGCTGGCTCGCCCTGGCGTCAGGACTACCGGTGGTTCCGGTTGCGATGATCGGGACGGATCATGTACTCCCCCCGGGCAGGGCGATTCCGCGCCTGGGCCCGGTCGAGGTGCGTGTCGGCAAACCGTTGACGTTCGGACAGCACGTTGGCACCGGGGCACCTGCCAAAGCCCGACGGGCGATCACCGATGACGTGATGCGCGCGATAAGAGAGCTGTCCGGGCAGGAGTATGTGCCCATCTACGCATCCACCAGGAAAGAGCAACTCGGCGATGCTGCAGTCGCTGAGCGCTGAGGCGTGGGCAGGTGCCTGACGCTCAGGCGTGGGAGGTACCCGACGCTCAGGCGAGGGAGGTACCTGACGCTCAGGTGTGGGAGGCGCCTGACCCTCAGAGGTGGCGGTCGTCCTCGTCGTCATCAGGACAACCGCCGCGACCGGGCGGCGGGATGACGGGGAATGCCTGCGTATCCGCACCCGGCGTCGCCGAGTCTGAGTGTCTGGGCGCTGCCGCGGATAAGTATCCTGGCGCTGCCGTGTCTGGGTATCCGGGGACCGCTGCCTGCCCTTGACGTCCGGCAGCGCTGTCCGGCGGCTGCCAGCTCGACGCGCCGGGGACGTTCTCCGGCTTCGCACCTGGATACCAGGTATGGTCCGGGACATTGCCGGGCAAATGGCTGCGCAGATGGCTGCGGCCGGTCATCTGTTCGCGGTCGGCCGTATCGCTGGTATCAGCACGGCTGGATGCCACCCGCCAGGTGACGTCATTGCGCCCGTCCAGGCCGTCCGCCGGGTGTGGGAGTCGCTGGCTGGCACCAGTGCCGTGGGCGGCGAAGTCCGGTGCCAGCCAAGGCGGTTCGCTGTCCGGTTCGGGTGCAGGCTCCCAGGGCGGGCCCGCTGCCCGCCTGGTCTGTCTGCCCACCTCGGGTTTGCGAATCGGTCCCAGCTGCGGCCGCTGCCGCTGGTGAGCTGTGCTCCAGGGCCGCGCGTCATCGTAGGGCCCGGATCCGGCGGTAGGGGTATTCACCGGGATTGTGATGTCCGGACTGGGCTCCGTTCCGGTTCCCTGGGCTCCGGTTCCCTGGGCTCCGGTTCCCTGGGCTCCGGTTCCCCCGCCGGGTTCGCCGATTTGCGCACCAGTCGCCCGCGCCCGCCGCGGCCCGCCCGCGGCCTTGCTGCGTGCGCGCTTGCGCCGATTGACCCATCCGGCGACGGTGAGCAACAACAGGAGAAGCAGGCCACCGGCGCTGATGACCGGGTAAGCCAGCACCGTGGCGCGGCGGCGCGGCGCACGGGCCCGCGGAGCGGTGGTGGGTGGCGGGCTGGCTGGCATACTCGCGGTCTCGATCTTGGCAGCGGCGTTCAGCGCCTCCTGCGCGTCAGCGGTTCCGTACCCGGAACCGTTCTTCAGGCCCGTCTTACGACCGAAGCGGGAGCCTTCGGTCAGTGCCTGGCCGACCTGCGGCGGCGTTAGGCCCGGATACCGCGCCCGGATGAGCGCCGCCATGCCCGCCACTTCGGCGCTCGCCGCGCTCGTGCTGTTCATCGCGGCGTAGCCGGTCGCGGAGCCTGCCGTGATAACCCCTTCGCCGGGCGCGGTCAGGGTCACATAGGAGCGCCGGCTCGAGAACCATGCCTTGGCGAAGCCCTTGTTGAAGGCGCCGACCGAGATGACACCCGGGTACGCCGCGGGGTAGTTGACCTGGCCATGCTCTGGGCCATCGTCTCCGGCGGGTGCGACGAGGACTGCTCCTTTGGCGAGCGCGTACGCGACCGCCTTCCGCTCCGCTGTGGCCCCACCCGCGGCGGCGGCCGCGGGCGGCGTGCCGTCTACGCCCGCAGCGCCCGGATCCAGCGGCAGATCGATCACCTGGGCGCCATGACGTGCCGCATAACCGATGCCCGCCGCGATCGCATCGGGCAACCTGGATGCGATGGCGGGATCCGCGCGCAGCGGATCGCTTCCCTCGAGGCTTACCCGGACCGAAAGGATCTTTGCCCTCGGCGCGACCCCGATTATGCCGTCCCTGTGCCCCCGGCCGTGGCCATGCCCGGCGATGAGCACCGCCATGGCCGTGCCGTGAATGCCCCAGTAGGTGCCACCGCTGTGCCGCCCGGAGTGGGTGTAGTCCGGGCCGGCGATCACTGATCGGGACAGATCGGACTGGGACGGGGTGACGCCGGTGTCGAGCACCGCGACGGTCACGCCGCCCCCACGACTGACCTGCCACGCCCGCGTGACATGGACCTCGGTAAGCCACCACTCCCGGTCACGCACCTGGTCGGCGAGGCCCGGCGCCGCCGTGAGCCCGACCGTCACTATCGCGGCCAGCGTGGCGGCAAGTGGCGACGGCGGGCGGCCGAACATGAGGTACAAGACAGCGATGCCTTCCGTTATACGGGCAATCCGGAATTCTGCCACGCTCGGGCGGTCCAGTCCCGGATTGCCAACCAGCCACCACCAGGGATAGGCGAATGCAGCGCGTTCGCCGGTGGCGGTATCCCCCGTGGCGTGGCGTGGCGTGGCGCGGCGCGGCGCGGGCGTGGCGCGTGGTGGGCGTGGCGGGCGTAGCGCGTAACGGGGCGTGGCGTGGCGCGTGGCAGGGCGTGGCCGCCCGGCCGGGCGAGAGCCGCGCGGATGGATTGCCAGGGCCCTATGGCGCTGCGGCGAGCCGCACATGCGCTCCGGGCGGCAGGCCCAGCCGCTGAGCCGCATCCCCGGCGTTGACCGCGAGCGACACCAGCCCCGCTGAGTCGGCGAAGGCGACGAGCTCACCTGGTGCGACGGCCGCGAAGGTCTTCAGATAGGGCATCGTGAGCTGGCGCCTGCCACAACGCACCACGAGCGTTCCGCCGAAACCAGCGCCGAGAAGCCCGATCTTTGATGCGGCGATCGACAGCTGCACGTTGCCGAACCTGTCAACGGACATCACCTCCCCCTCCACCTCGCCGTCATGTACGCGACTGGTCGGCGCGGGCAGTGTCACCAGGTCGGCAACGGCCTGCTCGGCGCCCACCGCGGTCAGATCGAGGCCGTTCGCGAGGTGCGCGGCGACCGGGGTGAAGATGTCGCGGCCATGAAAGGTCGACGATACCGGGTGCAGCCACAGGCCGCTGTTGCTGAGCTGGGCGGCGCGGTCCGCGCCGCCCGCGGCGGCGATCGCCCAGGAGAGCACGCCGTTGTCCGGGCCCACGAAGATCCGGTCGCCGGCGTGTACGGCGACGCCAAGGCGCGCCGTACCCACGCCCGGGTCGACGACCGCGACATGCACGGCGGGTGGCAGGTAGGGCACGGTCTGCGCGAGCACCGCCGCGCCACGCCGAACGTCGCCGGGCGGCACCAGATGAGTGAGGTCTATGATGCGGGCATCCGGGGCGATTCGGGTTGCCACGCCATGGCACGCGGCGACGAATCCATCCTCCAACCCGTAATCGGTCAGGAACGTCAGGCAGTTGTAAGGGGCCACGAGTGGTGAGCGTACGTCGGACCGAACCGATCGGGGTAGGCTCGCCCGCGGCATACGATGGTCGGATTCAGCCGCACCGCGACGGGCGCGCGCCGTCGGCGTGCGGGACCGCTGGGCGGTGCGGAGTTCCTGGGTACCGGCCCGGGTGAAGACCGGGTCAAGGCCCGCGTGAGAGCCTGGTCGAGCCGGGACACAGGCAGTTACAGGCGAGCAGGCGGGTCGGGACATGCCAGCAGAACCGCTGTCCGAGCAGGACATGCGGATCCTCGTGTTCGAGCGGCGATGGTGGCGCTATCCCGGCGCCAAGGAGCAGGCAATACGCGAGATCTTCTCGGTGCCCGCCACCCGTTACTACCAGCTGCTCAACGAGCTGATCGACCGGCCCGAGGCGCTTGCATTCGACCCGCTCCTGGTGAAGCGGCTCCGCCGCCAGCGAACGGAGCGGCGGCGGCTGCGCTCAGCGCGCCGCCAGTCTTGATGGGCCAGGCCGGAAAGGCCAATCAACCGACCGGAAAGTACCAGTCGACCGAGATGAGGGGCATGCCGTGGAAAGCGAGCCGACGATGGGTGATGTTCCCGAGCCCGCCACCCCGGAGGGAAAGGCCGGGCTGACCGCACTGCTACGCGATCCGGGCAGCGGGCTTGTCGCGCTCGACTACGATGGCACGCTCGCGCCCATCGTGGCTGATCCGCTGACGGCCACCGCCCACCCGGGTGCCCCTGCGGCGCTACGCAGGCTGAGCGCACGTCTTGGCACGCTCGCGGTGATCACAGGTCGGCCCGCGGCGCTCGCGGTCGACCTTGGCGGCCTGAGTGACGTGCCCGGGATCGTGGTTCTCGGCCATTACGGCAGCGAACGCTGGGAATCGGGTGTCCTCACCGCTCCGGCACCACCCGCCGGACTCGCGATGGCGCGCGCAGAACTACCCCATGTGCTGGCTGGCGCGGGTGCCCCGCCGGGTACGTGGGTCGAGGACAAAGGGCGCGCCATCGCCGTGCACACGCGCCGCACCCCCGACCCTGACGGCGCCCTTGCGCTGGTACGCGAACCGCTGGCGGGGCTCGCCGAGCGCGCGGGGCTTGTTGTGGAGCCAGGCAGGATGGTGATCGAGCTACGCCCCCCCGGCATGGACAAGGGCGCGGCGCTCGCCAACCTGGTAGCAGAACGGCTGTCGCGGGCGGTGGTGTTCTGCGGAGATGATCTCGGCGACCTGGCGGCCTTCGCGGCTGTGCGCGCCTTTCGCTCGGCCGGCATCGCCGGTGTGACGGTCTGCAGCGGGTCGGCAGAGGTTACGGCGCTTGCCGAGGCCGCCGACCTCGTGGTAGACGGCCCGGACGGCGTGGTTGCCCTGCTTGGTTCCATCGCGACCGCACTTGGCGGTTGATTGCCGGCGCAGGGCGATTCGGCGAGCCACCGGGGCGATCAGCTCAGTCCGGGCGGCTCGGTCCGGGCGGCTCAGTCCAGGGCGGCTCAGTCCAGGGCGGTGAGTTGGTCGGCGAACCATTGCCTTGGCGGCAGTGCGGTCGCGGCTGCCATGAGGCGAGCACACCGCGCGAGCCGTTCGGAAGAAGGCATGATCAGGGCCTGGTGCAGGGCGTCCGCGGTCCCGGAGATGTCAAAGGGATTCACGAGGAACGCGTCTGCGCCAAGCTCTGCGGCGGCTCCGGCTTCCCGGGACAGCACCAGGCCGCAGCCGCGTTCTGACAGCACCGGGCCCTCCTTGGCCACCAGGTTCATGCCGTCCCTGATCGGGTTGACCAGGAGCACGTCCGCCAGCCGGTATGCCGCGAGCGAGCGCGGGTAATCGTCGACGACCTGGAGGATCAAGGGATCCCAGTCGTCTGTGGCGTACTCGTCCTCGATCTCACCGGCGATCCGCTGCACGGACGCCATGTATTCGCGGTACTCAGGAAGGTTGGGCCGCGATGGGTAAGCGAACGCCAGATGCACCACTTTGCCTCGCCACTCGGGATGAGTGGCGAGCAACTCACGGTAGGCGGCGAGCCCACGCACTATGTTCTTGGACAGTTCCGTGCGGTCGATCCGGACGATGAGCTTCCGCTCACCGACCGCGTCCCGCAGCGTCTGCATCCTTGCGGCGACATCCCTTTCGCCTGCCCGCTCCCGCAGCCCGGCGCCGTCCACGCCGAGCGCGTGTACCCCCACGCGGGTGACGCGGCCACGGTACCTTGCGGTCCGGCGCTTCTTGTCAACCTCCGCATCGAGGAATTCCGCGCAGCAGTCAAGAAATGCCTGCGCCCAGCGCTCGCAATGAAACCCGGCATGATCCGCGCCGAGGATGCCGTCGAGCACGTCGCGGGCGATGTGGTCGGGCAGAACCCGGTAGTAGTCGGGTGGCGCCCACGGCGTATGCGAGAAGTGCGCGATCCGCAGCGTGGGATGGGCGTCTCTCAGCATCCGTGGCACCAGGGTGAGGTGGTAGTCCTGCACGAGTGCGCGGGCGCCCGGTGGGCCCGTCCCTACCTCGACGATGCCCGGCGCCGCATTGGCCACGTCCCTCGCCGCGGCCGCTAGAGCGCCCGCGAATGCCGCGTTGTAGGACCAGTAGGACGCCCACTCGCGCTTCCAGGAGAGCCCGAACAGTGGCCTGTTAGGCGTGTCGTAGAGAAGGTGGTGGACAAACCAGAGTGTGGAGTTGGCGACCCCGTTGTAGGCGCGGTGGAATGTCACCGGCGGGATGTCGAGCATCTGGACGGCCGCGTCGGTGTCATGGCCGTCCAGGTCGAGCCTGCCGCCCGGAGCCCGGCGCGCCGCCTTACGGTCAGCTTCGCTGAGCGCCGCGCAGATCCATAGGACGTCCGTGTCGGGACCTGCGACCGAGGAGAGCCCGGACACGAGGCCACCGCCGCCACGTCGTGCGGCGAGGTTGCCGTCGTCGCTCAACGAGAACGAGACCGGCCCCCGGTTGGAAGCGACGAGAACCTGGTGCTTGCCCATGTCCTCCCAGGTTAGCCGAGCGGTGATCGCGAAAGCGCGGGCATCCCCGTGGTAGGGACCCGCCGCCGGGCGCCGTTGCGCTGGACCGCTCCCGCTTCGGTTAGAGTGCTCAGTATGGCCTCATGACGCCTGCCGACGGTCGCGCCAAGGCGCGACCGCGTCACAACTTCATGCAGCTCATCCAGAGGGGTGGAGGGATTCGGCCCGGTGAAGCCCCGGCAACCACCACGGTGGTGCGTGCTCGCCCCAGCGTCTGGCGAGTCCCGTGACAGGTGCCAATTCCGGCCCGTGGCCAAGGTGGCCGCAGGGAAAGATGAGGAGAAAGGGCCTCGTTACGTGAGCAAAGTCTCCCCCAATAGTGAAATCTCATGCGCTCCCGCTTCGGTTCCCGCGTCCGGTTTCGCTTCGGTTCCCGCGGGTCTTGCGCGCGGCCGTCGCGTGCCGGGCCCGTTCGGTTTCGCGACGAGGTTGTCATGCCGCGAGTGCGGGCACGCGCGCGACCTCGGCCCCTGGTACGCGTGCGAGGAGTGTTTCGGCCCCCTTGAGGTTGGCTACGATCTGCCACCGCTGACCCGGGCGGCCATCGAGTCCGGTCCGCACAACATCTGGCGCTACGCGAGCCTTCTTCCGGTGCCCGCCGACGTGGCCGCCGCCCCAAACACCGAGCCTGGCTGCACCAGGCTGGTGCGTGCGGACAACCTCGCCAGGGCACTCGGCATGCACCGGGTCTGGGTCAAGGATGACAGTGGCAACCCGACCCATTCCTTCAAGGATCGTGTGGTGGCGGTGGCGCTCGCCGCCGCGACGACCATGGGTTTCAAGGTGCTTGCCTGCCCGTCAACCGGGAATCTGGCCAATGCGGTCGCCGCGGCGGCCGCGCGCGCCGGCATCCGGTCCGTAGTGCTCGTGCCAGACGACCTCGAGCAGCAAAAGATCATCACGACCGCTGTTTACGGTGGCACGTTCGTGACCGTCGATGGCAGTTACGACGACATCAACAGGCTCGCCTCGGAACTGGCGGGCGAGCACGAGGACTGGGCCTTCGTCAACGTCAACGTCCGGCCCTACTACTCGGAAGGGTCCAAGACCCTCGGTTACGAGATCGCCGAGCAACTCGGCTGGCGGCTGCCAGAACAAGTCGTGGTCCCGGTCGCCTCCGGGTCCCAGCTCACTAAGATCGACAAAGCGTTCACTGAACTTTCCGCTTCTGGCCTGGTCGATGAGTCGCCTTATCGCGTGTTCGGGGCCCAGGCGACCGGGTGCGCGCCGGTGGCGGCGGCGTTCAAGGCCGGTCACGATGTGGTGCGCCCGGTCAAGGCGGACACCATCGCGAAGTCACTCGCTATCGGTAATCCGGCAGACGGGCCTTACGTCCTTGACGTGACGCGCCGGACGGGTGGCGCCGTGGAGGATGTCAGCGACGACGAGATTGTGTCGGCGATCTGCCTGCTGGCGGCCACCGAGGGGATCTTCGCCGAGACCGCGGGCGGGGTGACCGTGGCCACGCTGCGCAAACTGCTCGCGGCGGGTCGGCTCGACCCGGCTGCGGAGACCGTCGTCATCAACTCCGGTGATGGCCTCAAGACACTCGACGCGGTAGCGGCGGTGGCGCGGCCGACCGCGGCGATCCAGCCTTCGGTCGAAGCGTTCAGAGAGGCGGGCCTGGCATGAGTGTTTCTGTCCGCGTTCCCACCATCCTTCGCACCTACACCGGCGGCGCGGCAGAGGTGACAGCGGAGGCCGGCACCTTGCGCGAGGTTCTTTCGGGTCTGGATGCGGCTTTCCCGGGCATCGCCGGGCGAATTCTCGATGACAGCGGCCAGATCCGACGATTCGTCAACGTGTACGTAGGCGATGAAGATGTCCGGTTCGCCGCCGGGCTCGACACACCGGTCCCCACAGGCACACAAGTCTCAGTGATCCCAGCAGTTGCGGGTGGCTGAACCGCTCGGCCGTGATGGCCCGCTCTGATAACGTTGTCGCAGGTTGCTGAGCCATTCGTGCGATTCCGTGGGTAACGGATGCGCAACGCTTCCTCTAGGAGGTATGGTCGTCTGCGGTCGCCGCGCGGTTTCGGTCGGGCAGCGATCGACGGGCTCCGCGGTTGCCTGGGCGGGGCTCGAGGCCCGAGCGCAGTTAGGGAGTTGTTTGTAATGCCGCAGGGCACCGTCAAGTGGTTCAACGCGGACAAAGGCTACGGCTTTATCGCGGTCGACGGTGGCAGGGACGTGTTCGTGCATTTCTCGGCGATCCAGTCGGATGGCTACCGCACCCTCGAAGAGGGACAGCGGGTCGAGTTCGAGATCACGCAGAGCGACCGGGGACCGCAGGCTGAGGCTGTCCGCTCCCTCTAAACGTTCTGTCACGTTCGCCGGATGACCCGGTCGCCCGCTGGGGGACCGGGTCATCTCATGTCAGCCTCAGATGTCAGCGGGAATCACCGCACCGGCGACGGGAATGACCGACCGCACCGGCGACGCGGCCGGCGGGCTGTGGGAATCGGGCGGTGGGTATGGCGGGTGCCCGGGACGTGGCCCGGGCACCCGAAGCCGCTGCCGGCCGTCCCCCGGCCGCTGCCGGCCGTCCCCCGGCCGCTGCCGGCCGTCCCCCGGCCGCTGCCGGCCACCCCCCGGTCACCTCTTACGGGGCGCGCACGTGCGCATTTCGGGCCTTGGCTTGCACTCTCGACCCGAGAGTGCTAAACAAGTCGTTGGCACTCTCATGTTGAGAGTGATAACTCGCTACGGCGGGATCGGGGCGATGAGGCCCGGGGCGTGGCCGGGAAGGGACCGGCTGCGGGCCGAGCCGTCCGTCGCGGGCGTCGACTCGGTCTACGCACGCCAGAAAGAGTTCCGGAGGACTGGAGCCTATGGCAGCCAAGATGATCGCGTTCGATGAAGATGCGCGACGCGGCCTCGAACGCGGCATGAACCAACTAGCTGACGCCGTCAAGGTGACCCTCGGCCCTAGGGGACGCAACGTCGTCCTCGAGAAGAAGTGGGGCGCCCCGACGATCACCAATGACGGTGTGTCCATTGCCAAGGAGATCGAGCTCGAGGATCCCTGGGAGAAGATCGGCGCAGAGCTCGTCAAGGAGGTCGCGAAGAAGACCGACGATGTCGCCGGCGACGGCACTACCACGGCGACTGTGCTTGCCCAGGCGCTTGTGCGCGAGGGCCTGCGCAACGTGGCCGCCGGGGCCAACCCGATGTCCCTCAAGCGGGGCATCGAGGCTGCGGTGGAGCGGGTGAGCGAAGAGCTTTCCAAGATTTCCAAGGACGTCGAGACCAAGGAACAGATCGCGTCCACCGCATCCATCTCCGCGGGCGACACCGCGATTGGCGAGATGATCGCCGAGGCGATGGACAAGGTAGGCAAGGAAGGCGTCATCACCGTCGAGGAGAGTCAGACCTTCGGCCTCGAGCTCGAGCTCACCGAGGGCATGCGCTTCGACAAGGGTTACATTTCGCCCTACTTCGCCACCGACCCCGAGCGCATGGAGGCGGTCCTCGAGGACCCCTACATCCTCATCGTCGAGTCGAAGATCTCGGCAAACAAGGACCTGCTGCCACTGCTCGACAAAGTGGTGCAGTCCGGCAAGCCGCTGGTGATCATAGCCGAGGATGTCGAGGGCGAGGCGCTCGCGACCCTGGTTGTGAACAAGATCCGCGGTCTGTTCAGGTCCGTCGGGGTGAAGGCGCCCGGTTTCGGTGACCGTCGCAAGGCCATGCTCGGTGACATCGCCATCCTGACCGGTGGCCAGGTCATCAGCGAGACTGTGGGCCTCAAGCTGGAGTCCGCCGATCTTGACCTGCTCGGCAAGGCACGCAAGGTCGTGGTCACCAAGGACGAGACCACGATTGTCGACGGTGGCGGCGACGCCGACCAGATCTCTGGCCGGGTGAACCAGATCCGTGCCGAGATCGAGAACACCGACTCCGACTACGACCGCGAGAAGCTGCAGGAGCGGCTCGCCAAGCTGGCCGGCGGCGTTGCGGTCATCAAGGCGGGTGCGGCTACCGAGGTCGAGCTGAAGGAGCGCAAGCACCGCATCGAGGACGCCGTCCGCAACGCGAAGGCCGCCGTCGAGGAGGGCATTGTGCCCGGAGGTGGCGTCGCGCTGTTGCAGGCTGGGCGCAGCGCCTTCGAGAAGCTCGACCTGGCGGGCGACGACGCGACCGGTGCACAGATCGTGCGGCGGGCGCTCGAGGAGCCGCTGAAGCAGATCGCGATCAACGCCGGCCTTGAGGGCGGCGTGGTGGCGGAGAAGGTGCGGTCGCTCGAACCGGGCCGCGGGCTCAACGCTGAGACCGGCGATTATGTCAACATGTTCGAGGCTGGCATCATCGACCCGGCCAAGGTGACCCGGTCGGCGCTGCAGAACGCCGCGTCGATCGCCGCGCTGTTCCTGACCACCGAGGTAGTCATCGCAGAGAAGCCGGAAAAGGAGAAGGCACCGGCCGTCCCAGGCGGCGGCGGCGACATGGACTTCTGATCAGGTCCGTCCTTCAACGCGCAGGGGTGGTCCCGCAGGGCGGGACCACCCCAGCGCGGATCCCCGGCCACCCGGGTGCGGCCTGCTCGCCGTGCCGACTGCCCGGTACGCGCGCTCGCGGTGCGTTCGTGGCCCGGCGGACCGTCGCAGGCTGATCTTCCTCAAAACCCGGTGCGGTCGGCTCAGGTCTCGTCACTGGCAAGCAGGTCCGCGGCATCAACGATGTCGTACGCGTACCCCTGCTCGGCAAGGAACCGCTGGCGATGGGCGGCATAGTCGGCGTCGAGCGTGTCGCGGGACACCACGGCGTAGAACCTGGCGCCGCGGCCGGCCTGCTTGGGCCGCAGGATCCGGCCGAGCCGCTGCGCTTCCTCTTGCCGTGACCCGAACGTGCCGGATACCTGGATCGCCACGGCCGCCTCGGGCAGGTCGACGGAGAAGTTCGCCACTTTCGACACGACGAGCGTGGTGACCCGCCCCGCGCGGAAATCGGCGAACAGCCGTTCCCGCTCGGCCACCTTCGTCGCACCCTTGACGACTGGAGCGCCCAGGCGCTCCCCGAGCTCGTCGAGCTGACCGATGTACTGACCGATCACGAGTACCCGCTCGCCGCGATGCCTCCCCGCGAGATGCTCGACTACGGCGGTTTTGGCGGGCGTGGTCGCGCAGATGCGGTAGCGGTCTGCGGGTTCCGCGGTCGCATAGCTGAGCCGTTCCGCGGCCGCCAGCGTGACACGCACCTCGACGCAGTCGGCGGGCGCGATCCAGCCCTGTGCCTCCATTTCCTTCCACGGCGCGTCGTAGCGTTTCGGGCCAATCAGGGAGAAGACATCGCCCTGACGGCCATCCTCGCGTACCAGCGTGGCTGTCAGCCCGAGCCGCCGCCTGGCCTGCAGGTCCGCGGTCATCCGGAAGACAGGTGCGGGCAGCAGGTGTACCTCGTCGTAGATAATCAAGCCCCAGTCGCGCGCCTCGAGCAGCTCAAGGTGGGTGAAGGCGCCCCTGCGCCGAGTCGTCATGATCTGGTAGGTGGCGATGGTGACCGGCCGGACCTGCTTGCGGATCCCGCTGTACTCACCGATCTCATCCTCGGTCAGAGTCGTCCTGCGCAGCAGCTCGGCCCGCCACTGGTGCGCGGCGACCGCGTTCGTGACCAGGATGAGCGTGGTGGTCCCGGCCAGTGCCATCGCGGCGGTCCCGACGATCGTCTTGCCCGAGCCGCACGGCAGCACGACCACGCCGCAGCCGCCATGCCAGAAGGCCTCGGCGGCCTCCCGCTGGTAGGGCCGGACCCGCCAGCCAGCTGTCGTCAGGGCGATCTCGTGCTTCTCGCCATCCACGTAACCGGCCAGGTCCGCCGCGGGCCAGCCAAGCTTGAGCAGCACTTGCTTGAGCCGCCCGCGCTCGCTCGGATGCACAGCCACCGTGTCGGCGTCGATCCGCGGCCCGGTCAGCGGCGTGACCTTCTTGCTGCGCAACACCTCCTCGAGCACGGCGCGGTCGAGCGCGGCGAGCACGAGCCCATGTGCGGGATGGCTGTACAGCTGCAGCCTCCCATAGCGGCCCATCGTCTCGGCGATGTCAACGAGCAGCGAATGCGGGACGGGGTAGCGCGAATAACGCAGGAGCGCATCCACGACCTGTTCGGCGTCGCTACCGGCGGCGCGTGCGTTCCACAGCGCGAGCGGAGTGATCCGGTAGGTGTGCATGTGCTCTGGCGCGCGCTCGAGCTCAGCGAATGGCGCGATCGCCTTGCGGCAATCGGTGGCCAGCTCATGGGCGGCTTCGAGCAGCACTGTCCGGTCCGACTGGACGATCAGTGGGCCGTCGGTCACTGCGAGTCCCTCCCTCGCCGTCGTCCCATGAGCCAGGCCTCGCGGCGGGGCTCCGGGGGCACCCTGCGGGCGGGATGTTGTGCGCCCGTGGACCACTCCGCCAACTCTGCACCCCCTGTGGCCCGCGCGCGGCAGACTACCGGACAAGGTCCTATACGGTCGGCGTCCGGGTGACGCTTGACGAGCAAGGTGCGTCACCCGCGAAGGCACGCGAAACGATACGAGCGGAGCCGGCGAGCCAGCCAGTAGCCAAAGATCGAATCGATGACCCGTGTGGCGTCAAATATGGCGCCCTGGGGGCCGTCCTGAGCCTGGAACCGCTTCATGATCCATTTTCGTATTAATCTTCCTGCGGTATAAGCCGAAAAATTAACACGGAAACGGATTATGAGGGCAGCGGGATCGCGCATAGGCGAAGTAGTGGCATCCGGCACCTGATGGGCCATCGTGCGTCGCGAGTTACCCCAGGGGCGTCGCGGCGAGGCGAGCCCGCAGGCGGGGTCGGCGCGCGGACACTGTGGCTAAGCCCCTCACGCGTCGCCAGACCGCAGCACGCGGACGGCGGCAAGAGCCCGCTCGTCGGCCGGCCATGGCGCCCAAGGCTGCAGCGGACCGCGTGTTTCCACCGCACCGTACCTGCTCGCCCGGTCCTCCGCGCGCCTGGAGGCCGTGGCCGTGATCTCCAGGGTGCCATCGGCTGACTCGGCAGCCGGTGCGTACCCGAGTCGGCGCAGCACCGCCAGCACCTCGCCGCACCGGGCGGGTGAGACGAGGACCGTGGGCGCGAGGGCCCGCAGCCGCAACCCGGCCACCCGCCGATCAGCGGCGATCTCGGCGGCGACGGCGGGGTCGTCGCAGCGTACGTAGGCTGACGCGGTCCCCGCGCGGATCCGGCCGTGCCCGCGCGCGACGTCCTCGATGAGGTAGCGCAGTGACTGCGGGACAGGGGCGCGTGACCGCTCTCGGAGCAGGGCAAGCAGGCCGTCGCCGGTGCGGCCCGCGTCCAGCGCGCGCCGCACCGAGCCCGCGGAGAACCGGTACACGGTGGCACCGCCCGTCGACTCTACATCGGCCGCAAGGCAAAGCTCACTGGCCAGGTCGGCGGTCAGCGGGCCAGGCGCGACCGCTGTCAGGTCGGCCTGCAGCAGCACGTGGCGGACGGGCTGGGGCAGGGTCAGGGCAAGCGCGGCCGTCGCATCGGCCAGCTGGCCTGACGCCGCCGCGCTGCCGTATGTGGCCAACCCGCCGAGCCCGGTCAGGCCAAGCAGGGCCGCCTCCCGTAGCGCCGCGACGGCCAGCATTGCCTGCGACGCAGCTGGCCGTCGCGGCCAGAGCCAGGTCAGCCTCCGCAAAATCGCGTCAGTACTCACCGATGTGCCAGGCGCGGCGGTGGCGAGCTCGCGAAGCACCTGGGTCCGGACCCGCGGCGCGTCCATCCGGTCAAGACCGCTGCCGAGTGCGTTGCGGAGCCTGCCCCCCTCGTCCCGGGTGCCCACGAGTCCCGGCACTCTCGTTGTGGCCAGCCACGCCCTCACAAGGGTCGACCACCGGTCCGCATGCGAGCTGTCCAGCCAGGTGTCGAACGCGCGCGAAGGAAGCCAATCACCGTCGGTCCAACTCGACGCCGCGAGCAGCCCGGCCGCGCGCGCGACTTCCGTAAACAAGGCCGCCGCAACCAGGTCCACCTGCACCGAAGCGGCCGCCTTGCGCAGCTCGCGGATCCCGAGCCCGCCCGACCGCAGCACCGGCGGCGGCGTCGCGGCCCAGCCGCACAGCAGGTCTTCGACGCACCGGAGCGCGCTCAGCGCCGCGGCGGCAGCGGCCTGGTCCACCAGCGGCGGGCCGTTAGGGATCCCATCGAGCGCCGGTGGCTCGGGCGAAACCCGGCCGGACCCGGCCGGAAGGCATGGCTTGCTGATGATGGCGCGCAAGCCTGGCGCGGGCCTGAAGCCACCCTCGGTGTACCAGGCGAGCGCGCGGGCGCATAGTGCCCCAAGACACCGGCTAAGCGGCCCACGCGGTGCGCCGAGAACGTCCTCGAGCCGACCCGCGGGTACCGGGGGCTGCAGCGTGAGGAGCACCTCGATGACGTGCAGCGAGAACTGGTCGAGGTCGTCGAGCGCGCGTTCGAGCGACAGCCGTCTCGCGGCGCGCGATGCGAGCACGTCGATGCCCGAAGGCGCCGGCGTGAGCAGGTCGGGACGCGCGGCGAACAGCGCCGCGAGCTCCGCGTCGCTGCGCTCGCCCAGCCAGGTCCCGAATCCGCCCTCGGCGTGCCGCCCGTTACCGCTCATCCGCTTCACAGTACTGCCGCGTTCGGCAGCTATAACCCTCTTGGTCCGGGCCCAGCCGGCGCCCACCGGTCAGCCGATCGGAGATGCAACCGGCTCCGCGGGCGCTGATGCTTCGTCACCCGGCAGCAGGCCAAGTGCGAGACTCGTCCATGCCGCCACGAAGCGCGGCTCGGTGACCCGTCCAGGTGGAGCGCCGAGCTGTGTGTTGGTGAGCCAGTAGCTGACGACCGCGCCGCCGAGCACGGTGGCTATGGCCGGCCAGTCGATGCCGGAGCCGGCGAACTCGGGCTGCCGGCACCCCCAGGTGGTCATGATCTCGTATACCGGCTGCACGAGATTTTCCCGGAACTCGTCTATGAGTTGCGGGAACTGATCGAGGTCACGGAAGATCACCCGGATCAGATTTGCCTCATCCGACATCGTGGCCAGGCATAGCTCGCACACGTAGCGAAGACGGTCGGGCAACGGGGTCAGCTGTGCCGCGGCGGCCGAATGAAGGGTCACCTCGATCTGGTCCGTGGTTCGAGCCGCGTGCGCGCGCACAGCCGCTGCCAGGACCTCTTCCTTGGACTTGAAGTGACGGTAGAGACCGCCCGCCCCGGGCGACAGCCCGGCGGCAGCCTCGATTTCCGACACCGCGGTCGCGGAGTATCCCTTCTCGGCGAACAACCGGAATGCTTCCTCGATTATCCGTTCCCGTGTTGAGCTCGTCATGCGCGTGCCTCCCCCCATGACAGTATCGGCTTACTCACGCGTCATGTGGCGGTGCGTAACTGCGGCCGGGCCGCGTCCGCAGGATCGCCGTGGTGGCTAGCCGACACCTCAGCGTGTTTGGCGGGATTATTGTGAGGGCCCATTCGATGGGGACGATTGCGATGGTTCCGGCACGGGTACGCACGTAATGTGATGACGACGCGCCGCGCCGAGCGCGGTCGCGGCTGGAAGCTACCGGATTCCCGGCCTTGCGCGCGATCCCGTCCTAACACCATCCGAACGTAAGGCCGTGGAGAGGCGCGGCCCCGGCTCAGGCCGGGGCCGCGTCGGCGCCCGGTGGCTGGGTGGCGGCCTGTCATTGTGCTGGACAGTTGATCGCCAGTAGGCGCGAAGCCGCGCATACCGGCGCGGCCGCCGGACCGATAGCCTGAACTCGCGCTCCCAGCGCGGTTGTGTTGGTTCCGAGTCACGCGAGGTCATGCCTGTGCCCACTGGCAAGGTCAAGTGGTACGACGCCGACAAGGGGTTCGGCTTCCTCACTCGCGACGACGGAGGTGAGGTATTCGTGCACTCCTCGGCGCTCCCGGCCGATGCGGCCGGGTTGCGGGCGGGTCAGCGCGTGGAGTTCGGCATCGTGGAGGGCCGCAAGGGAGCGCAGGCGCTTCAGGTGCGCCTGCTGGAACCACCGCCTTCTGTGACTAAGACGAGCCGGAAGAAGCCCGACCAGATGATCGTGATCGTCGAGGATCTGATCAAGCTCCTCGACGACATCTCGAATACCTTCCGACGTGGGAAACATCCGGACAATCGTGACGCGGCGAAGATCGCGGCCGTGCTGCGCGCGGTGGCCGACGACTTGGAGCCGCCGGAGCCCCCGTCAGGGCTGCCGCAACGGCATCGCCA
>Ga0335081_10004199_pt1 | contig 22728 bp, 18 predicted proteins | sample Lox_Sample_35_FD_206713 | JGI IMG/M metagenome (GOLD analysis project Ga0335081, IMG submission 206713) | Soil microbial communities from Loxahatchee National Wildlife Refuge, Florida, United States - Lox_Sample_3.5 | ecosystem: Environmental > Terrestrial > Soil > Wetlands | place: USA...
ATTCTTTTTAATCTGTACTATTCTTCCCATAACGGCTCCTTTCCTGGTGACTGTTTTTGTCGGCAAACAAAACGTTACCATTTTAGGAGCCGCTACTTAAAATTTCAACTAACTATAGCACTCAATCCTCCTTATTTTTGAATATATTTTTATAACGCATATCTAAGAAACATGTTGACTTCCCGAAATAAGCTAAACAGCATTTATTATTTAATCCAATTTAAACTTGCAATTCACTGTAGCTTGCTATAGGTCACCACCTAGAGGAAAGAGTTTGAGAAACCGCAGGTTTCTTATATGATAATCCTCTTCCATTTTATAGATACCCCGTCAGCTTGCTGCGGGATCTTCATTAGTGTCTGAAATACGCGTCTGTAATAGTATTCTAATAGTATTCTAATAGTATCTTGACAAAACAGCCAAAAACTGTTATGTTTGCAGCCACTGGTGTGATAGATTATATATCTAATGAGATCCCTCTTTATTACTATCTATATACATTATCATTGACAAAACGGTTAGTTACAATCCCATAAATTATTGTGAAATAAAATCGAAACCTTTTGTCAGTATAATGAATGATCTCTTCAGTCAGTCCAAAGATATTAATGCCTGTCATATAATTTACTGCTTAATTACGGATTATGTCAGCGAGGGTATTTGCAATATTCTTGGTTGAATGGGGAGTATTGTAAATGTTGTTATAATTGTTTGTGGTTACGGTACATAAATTAGTGAAAAAGCTCAATTGAAACCCAATCCTGTGATTTAGTATTTAGCGGGAAATCCATCCTATGACATATCATGAAGATATGTTTTCAGCGTGATTTAACAAATTCATGATTTGTCTATGTTACATAGGAATATATTATTAATGATTATTTTCCGATTAATATTATTGATGCAAGTATAAAACAATCAAAGCATTCATGCCCGACAACCGCATAGTCTATTAAAGCCGTGGTTTTGACGAAATGGAGATTGCAACATCGATTAGTTCGTTGTTTGATTTTTGACTGAAGTTTGGAAGATACGCTGAAAAATAGGAAAGGCTTTTGAAGTTTCTAGGTCACTTTGAGTTCGAGCCTGACGTCATCCAACAGCATGCATCTCTGAGTATCTTCTTTTTCATGCACGATTTATATCACGTTTTACAGAACAAAGACAACGGAAAAAACACTAAATCAGAGCAAACTCTGAGAAACTCTTTTTATTTTTGCACACTCAAGATGTACTTGATCCATTTATTAATTCGCGTAATAGGGATTCAAGTAAAATCATTTTGCTGTGGAGGCGAGCAATGGTTAGAGATATTTTTGAAGACTTATTTATTTTAGAGATGACGAACAACCATAAAGGTGATGTAAAAAGAGGCTTGGAAATCGTACATCAATTTTCACGTGTCGCAAGGTTTAACAATGTAAGAACTGCAATAAAGTTTCAGTTTCGAGACATCGATTCCTTTGTTCATAAAGACTTCAGAAATAGAGATGATATATATTATGTGAGACGTGTGTTAGACACGCGACTAACGGTGGAAGAGTACGGTGCCTTAGTGGAGGCAGTAAAGAAATCAAACTGTATCCCTATGACGACACCTTTTGACGAAAAATCGGTTGATCTCGTTGAACACTTCGATTTGCCGTTTATAAAAATTGCAAGTTCTGGTTGTAACGACTGGATGTTAATTGAACGGATTGCGAAAGCAAAAAAGCCGGTAATTGTTTCCGTTGGCGGGATGTCATTAAAAGATATGGATGACATGGTGACTTTTTTCGAAAATCGAAATATCCCTCTTGCATTGCTCCACTGTGTTGCTGCATACCCCATCGAAGATAGTGCTCTTCAACTGAACCAAATTGACTTCTTAAAGAACAGGTATCCAAATCACACTATTGGCCTGTCCTCTCACGAATATCATGACTGGCACTCCTCTATAACGGCAGCATATGCTAAGGGCGCAAGAATATTTGAACGACATATAGATATCAATACCGATGGCGCAAAAATTGCGCCATACTCTTCACTTCCTCATCAAATAGACACATGGTATAAGGCATGGCATCATGCGAAACTAATCTGTGGTGCTTCAGGTGAAACTCGATTAATGCCCATAGATAAGGAAATAGAATATTTACACTCGTATATCCGAGGTGTTTATGCAAAAAGATACTTAGAAGAAGGCGAAACGATTTCAGAATCAGACATATATTTAGCAATCCCATTGCAAAAAGGGCAACTTTCATGTCGTGAGTTGATGCTTGGTCAGTGGGGACATAAAATATTAAAAACAATCGACATTGACCAGCCTATTATGATTGATGATATTGATACGCCCTATACTGCTAACGACGATTTGAAAAAAATTATTTATGACAGGGGAATTTAATCGAAAATAATAAAGTATGCAGGATGGGGCTAAGTGTTTTGATGCCTTTAGACAGCTGCCTATTGTCTTATTCAAGAATCCGAAGAAGGTCATGAAACAGATCGGAGTGTATTCCACAATCAATGTTGAGGTGTGAATTGACAGGAAATGAAGATTGGGAAAAAGACCTGCGCGGACAAGTCATGCGATCTGCGATTCAGTATTACGAGTTCAAGCATAAAAAGAACAAGGCTTTCACCCCGGGAGACCGCATATCCTATGCTGGAAGAGTCTTTGACGAGAAGGAAATTTTAGCACTTGTTGATTCTTCTCTGGATTTCTGGCTCACAACCGGAAGATATGCCGAAAAATTCGAAAAAGATTTTGCAGAATTCTTAGGGATCAAACATTGTTCTTTGACAAATTCTGGATCATCAGCCAACCTCCTTGCTTTTATGGCATTGACATCGCCTAAGCTTGGTAAAAAGAGAATAAAGAGAGGCGACGAGGTCATAACCGTGGCAGCCGCGTTTCCTACTACTGTTGCGCCGATTGTCCAATATGGTGCCGTGCCTGTTTTTGTAGATATCGTCATTCCCACATACAATATAGATTGCTCTCGACTTGAACAAGCTCTCTCAGATAAAACCAAAGCAGTTATGCTTGCACATACATTAGGCAATCCATTTGATCTGGAGATGGTAAAGGATTTCTGTGATAAACATGATTTGTGGTTGATTGAAGATAATTGCGACGCACTGGGTTCAAAATATCTGTACAAGGGAGATTGGAGATACACTGGCACTATCGGCCATATAGGTACATCGAGTTTCTACCCGGCACATCACATGACCATGGGTGAAGGCGGAGCAGTTTATACAAATAATACAGAGCTTAAACGACTGTTGGAATCTTTCCGTGATTGGGGAAGGGACTGCTGGTGCCCATCTGGGCATGACAACACTTGCAAACAACGTTTTAATCTGCAGTTCGGAGATTTGCCCAAAGGTTACGACCACAAATACGTTTACTCGCATTTCGGGTATAATCTCAAAGTAACGGATATGCAGGCGGCCATCGGATGCGCCCAGTTGGGAAAACTGTCTGGTTTTATTGAAGTCAGAAAAAAGAACTGGAAATTATTACGGGAAGGTTTGGCAGATTTGTCCGACAAATTCATTCTGCCCGAGCCTACCCAAAATTCTGATCCAAGTTGGTTCGGCTTTCTCCTTACGGTGAAAAAGCAAGCGGGTATTACGCGCGAAACTATCGTCAGCCATCTTGAAAAAAACGGTATACAAACCAGGATGCTTTTCGCGGGCAACCTTGTCAAGCATCCCTGTTTTGATGATATGAGAAAGAGCGGAAAGGGATTTAGAATTGTCGACGAACTGAGGAATACTGACAAAATAATGGATTTATCTTTTTGGATAGGCGTTTATCCGGGGATGAACGAGGAGGTGATTGAGTTTATGGTCAATAAAATTCGAGAAGCAATAGCAAAACCATTATGAAAATATTGATAACTGGTGGCAATGGATTCATTGGCAAAAACCTTATCGAGTATCTTTCCTCAAGACATGAAATTATTGCCCCAACTCACCAAGAATTGGAACTCCTTGACGAGAGCGCCGTACAAATTTATTTCTCACAGCATCTTATCGATATTGTAATTCATAGTGCTGTAAAACCTGGCCATCGGAATGCGAAAGATTCATCAAATCAACTTTACAGCAATACACGGATGTTTTTCAATATTGCCCGAAATTCGAATAGATTTAAAAAAATGATCTTCATCGGATCCGGAGCAGTATATGATATGCGGAATTACTTGCCAAAAATGAAAGAGGAATACTTTGACACACATGTGCCTATCGATGAGCATGGATTTTCCAAGTATATAATTGCTAAACATATTGAAAAAACAAGCAATATTGTAGAACTCCGTTTATTCGGGATATTCGGAAAATATGAAGATTATGCAATCAGATTCATTTCGAATGCAATATGCAAAACTCTATTAGATCTGCCGATTACCATTAAGCAGAACAGGCGTATGGATTATTTCTACATTGATGACCTTATGCGTGTGATTGATCATTTTTTGCACAAAAAAGGGAAGTATAAGGCATACAATGTTACTCCTGATATTTCATATGACCTCTATTCTTTAGCAGAACTGGTAAAGTCTAGGTCGGGGAAATATTTACCCATTGTGGTAAAAGAGTCTGGCTTGGGTTCTGAATACAGTGGAGACAATACTCGACTACATAGTGAGATTCCGGGTATGAGGTTTACTCCTATCAAGCGGGCTATAGATCGGTTGTATGACTGGTATGCGGTTAATCTTCACTTGATTAATAGAGATAAATTATTAATCGATAAATAGAGGGTACGAGAAGAGAGTGCGATCAAGCGGCTTCCGAAGACCTATCGTAATTAGCTGCATCGATAGTGCTGGAGTCTTGCATACATGATAAAGGTTACAGATTATATCGTTAAAAGACTCGTTGAATATGGTGTGAAGCACATATTCATGATTACTGGCGGCGGAGCTATGCATCTGAATGACTCTATAGGCAGATGCAAAGACATAGAATATATTTGTAACCACCATGAGCAGGCATCGGCAATCAGCGCAGAAGGATATGCACGTACTTCAGGAAAGCTCGCTGTTGTTGTAGTCACCAGCGGTCCGGGTGGAACGAACACACTCACAGGTGTCATCGGCCAGTGGCTTGACTCGGTACCAGTGCTTTACATTTCTGGACAAGTAAAGTGGGAAACTACGATAGAATCGTGCCGGGACATAGGCCTTCGTCAACTCGGTGACCAAGAAATCAATATTACTGATATCGTGCGACCTGTTACGAAGTTCGCTGCTTTTGTAAGGAACCCTCATGAGATCAAATATTTTCTCGAAAAAGCCTTGTATATTGCAACTAATGGACGTCCTGGTCCCGTATGGCTCGACATCCCTCTTGATATTCAAGGGGCAATGATTGATGAAAATGCATTGACAAATTATGACATTGAAGAAGATGAAATATTTTATGATTTCGACCTTATCCGACGACAAGTGAAGCAAACCATTGAACTTCTTATGAAAGCCGAACGACCAGTGTTGCTTGCTGGCCACGGAATACGCATCTCAAAGTCGCAAACGCTTTTTCTCCGACTTGTTGAGAAAATGGGCATCCCAGTTGTTTCTTCGTTTTGCGGATTCGATCTTAACTCATCCGATCATCCATTGTTTATAGGAAGAATAGGGACAGTGGGGAATCGTTCAGGCAATTTCGCCCTCCAGAATGCTGATTTGCTTCTTTGCGTGGGATCTCGTAACAACCTTAGACAAGTGAGTTACAACTGGGCTTCCTATGCTAGGGCGGCGACAAAAGTCATCGTTGATATTGACTCTTCAGAACTCAAAAAACCGACTATTAAGCCGGATATTGCAATACATTCTGATGCTGGTGTCTTCTTCAATGAGCTGCATATCCAGCTAGAGAATGCACAGCTTCCGGCGTGGTTATCATGGCAAAAGTGGTGTCTTGAGCGAAAAGTGAAATATCCTCCGGTTCTTGCGGAACATCGACAATCTCATGATTATGTAAATCCTTATTATTTTATCGAAGTCCTTACGGAACTTCTGAATGAAAACGCCATCGTAACAGCGGGGAACGGCACTGCTTGCGTTGCTTTGTTTCAGGCAGGTAAAGTAAAACATGGACAGCGTATGTTCTGGAATTCAGGATGCGCTTCTATGGGATACGATCTGCCCGCGGCCATCGGCGCATGTTTTGCGAGCGGAAGGAAAGACGTCGTTTGCCTCGCGGGTGACGGCAGCTTGCAGATGAACATACAAGAACTTCAAACCGTCGTTCACAATCGGCTACCAATCAAACTATTTGTGCTGAACAACGGTGGATATATATCCATTAGGCAAACGCAGAATGCTTTCTTCGAGAGGCGTTATGTAGGGTGCGACTCATGTAGCGGTGTAAGTTTTCCAGATATTACGAAGCTGGCTACTGGGTTTGGACTGCCAACAAAAGTTATCGATAGTCATCGAGATATAAAACAACAGATTCAAACAATACTTGATGCGCCTGGACCTGTTGTGTGCGATATACATCTGTCTCAGAACTATAATTTCGAGCCAAAACTATCTTCGGAGCGCAAACCGGATGGTCGAATAGTTTCGAAACCTCTTGAGGACATGTACCCATTCCTTGATCGAGAAGAGTTTAAAAGCAATATGCTGATCCCTGAATGGAAACCATGAAAATGGAATATTACAATATCACGTAAACATAGGTCTTTAAACTGCATAATTCGTGGTTCGTAAAAAAAGAACCGATCAAGGATGCTAAAGGGATATAATGATAAAGCGTAATGCGCTGGTGACTGGTGCGGCACGGGGTATTGGTGCTGCGGTCAAAACGAAATTAAGCCAGCTAGGTATGACTCTGTTGACTCCTAGTCGTGAAGAGCTTGATTTACTCTCCAATACATCGATAGACGCCTATTTGGCATCTATGGACCGGCCCGTTGATGTTCTAGTGAATAATGCAGGTATTAATTATCTAGCTAACCTTGAGGAAATTGCAATCGACAAACTTGAAACCATGCTTCAAGTTAATCTGGTAGCGCCTATACGTCTAACACAGGGTATAATATCCAAAATGAAAGCGAATAAATACGGGCGAATTGTTAATATCAGCTCTATATTCGGTATTGTTTCAAAGGAGAGGCGACTCGTATATTCCGCAACCAAAGCTGGCCTTATTGGGATTACGAAGACCCTCGCTCTTGAACTGGGCCGCTCTAATATTCTTGTCAATGCCGTAGCCCCTGGCTATGTAATGACAGAGCTCACCAAGCAGAATAACACGGTGCAGGAACTCGAGAAAATAAGTCAGACCATTCCCGTTGGAAGAATGGCCGAACCGGATGAAATTGCAGAAGTCGTGGCTTTTTTGTGTTCTGATAACAATACTTATGTTACAGGTCAAACCATAGTTGTTGACGGCGGCTTCACATGCATGTAATCAATGTAAAATCTAATGTGCGGAATTATAAGGTTAATTTTACTGAGGACAGTGATTTTATCCGGACATTTACACAGTTAAGCGATTGCGTTTTCGTTATTGATAGTAACGTTTGGCAACTTCATGCCGGTGGTTGCCTGAAAAAACTTTCAGAGGCTGATGTAGTAGTTTTTCCAGTGAGCGAGGAGCGGAAGAACTTAAAGAGCGTGGAAGAGATCTACGACTGTTTTATGGAACGCTCAGCGAAAAAAAATATAACTATGATTTCCGTAGGTGGCGGTATACTTCAGGATATTACCGGATTCGCATCAACTACCCTTTATAGGGGAATTAACTGGATATTTATACCGACCACCCTTCTCGCGCAAGCCGACAGCTGTATCGGCAGCAAGACTTCATTGAATTATAAACGGTTTAAAAACCTGGTTGGAACATTTTATCCTCCTTCCGAAGTCTACATATATCCTCCTTTTCTTGCGACACTTAATGACTTGGACTTTTACAGCGGACTGGGCGAGGTTGTAAAGCTTCATATTATGGGCGGGGAGAAAACGGTAGATGGGTTGTTGCACATGCTTTCCCGTGTAAAAAAGCGAGAACCAGAAGCGCTGATGGCGTGTGTGCGAAATTCCCTAAAAATAAAACAGAGCTATATGGAGGGGGACGAATTTGACACAGGCCGAAGAAATCTCTTGAATTTTGGGCACTGTTTCGGCCATGCACTGGAAACAGTCAGCGATTATGCGATTCCCCACGGTCAAGCCATAGTGATTGGGATGCTGTTTGCTAACATCGCAGCAAAAAACAGAGGTTTGTTGACCACAAAAACTGTTGATTTCCTGGCCAACAACCTGTTGCTCAATACCATAACGGTAAAAGCGGATCACGATAACTTCGATTCCAGTCGCATCCTGGAAGCAATGAAAAAAGATAAGAAGAGGATAGGTCAGGGGTTGGTTGTGGTTATGATGAGAGATGATTATTCATTCGAAAAGTTCTCAGACTTCAGCGAGGAAGAATTGTCTATCGCTATTAATGAACTCATGGCGTTGATGAAAATATACTGATCACTAAAGTGGGTATCTACTGACCCAAAAAAGCTAATGGATTGGCATTTTCAAAACGACATGCTAAGAGGTAATAAAACATGAAAATTATAAGCGTGGTTATCCCTTGTTTCAACGAAGAAGAGAATGTGGAAAAGGTCTATACCGAGGTAAGAAATGTTTTTAAGTTGCTTCAAGGTTATATGTATGAAATAATTTTTATCGATAATGCATCTACGGACAGGACGGTTCCCTTCTTAAAAGGAATTGCTCAAAAAGATAAGAATGTCAAGATCATTGTGAACACAAGAAATTTCGGGCATATCCGCTCTCCATTTTATGGCTTGATCCAGTCGAGTGGTGATGCTGTAGTCTTACTCTGTGCTGATTTACAAGATCCCCCCTCGCTTATTATCGATTTTGTAAAGAAATGGGAGGAGGGATATAAGGTGGTCTTGGGAGTCAAAAAAACTAGCAAAGAATCTTCAACCATGTTTACGATCAGAAAGCTATATTATCACCTTATTCACTCCATATCTGATATAGAACTCACAAAAAACAATACGGGTTTCGGTCTATATGATCAAGAAGTAGTAGAAATTTTGAGGAAACTTGGCGACCCGTATCCGTATTTTAGAGGCCTCATTTCAGATCTTGGTTTCGAAAGCGCGAAGATAGAATACGACCAACCGGGCAGGCAACGCGGGATATCAAAGAACAACTTTTACACGCTCTATGATATGGCCATGCTTGGCATCACTAATCATTCAAAGATCCCTTTGCGGTGTGCCACAATATTCGGATTTGGCGTATCTATTATAAGCCTTCTTGTTGCTTTTGGTTATTTCATTGCGAAGCTTATTTATTGGGACAGCTTCGCAATCGGGACTGCTCCGGTCGTTATAGGCTTGTTCTTCTTTTCAGCGGTCCAGCTTTTCTTTATAGGGATAATTGGAGAATACTTAGGAGCCGTACACACCCAGGTTTTGAGAAGGCCTCTTGTCATAGAGAAGGAAAGAATAAATTTTGATCGAGAAAACCATGGCATAAGTCTGAGTACTCAAGAAAATTATGGGCGTCATCTTACATCAAAAAAATAGCTCCGTAGCTGCTGTCTGTTGAGTCAACAACGCTCAAGATTACGATAAAATATCTGCTGCGAGATAGGTTTAACCAGGTTATTGGCCTGCTGAATTCGTCAGTATCTCATCTTCAATCCATCCTATGTTGAAAGCCATCTATCAATGCATTGGGCGATTTAAGCTTACATGTGAACCTGCCAACATTAGTTTAGTAATATTTGTATTATTAAAAATGATATAAATGAAAAAACTTTATCATAAACATAACAAAAAGATAAAATATGTTATAGTCGGCACATGGAATACTCTTTTTTCTTATCTTACTTTTATAATATTATACTTCTTTGCTAAGCCCTATAATCTACATATCATTCTTATCTTGATTTGCAGCCAAATAGTTGGTCTAACGCACGCTTATATAATGTATAAGTTATTTGTTTTTAAAACAAAAGGTAATTGCGTGCATGAATATTTAAGATTTTATTTAGTATACGGCTTCTCTTTCGTTGTCAATTTAATACTTATATATTTATTTGTGGATGTAATGAAATTTAACCCTATATTATCCCAAGGTGTTATCGCAAGTATCGTTGTAATTTTAGGTTATTTAGGTCATAATAATTTTTCTTTCACAGTAAAGGAAAACGGTTAATAACTATGGGAACTCTTCATGAAAATAAAATAATTTGGATCACTGGCGCTTCGTCGGGCATAGGACGGGCACTTGCAGAATTTTATGCAAAGCCAGGCGTCACACTAGGGTTAGTAGCACGGCGCACTGATAAATTAAACAAGGTAGCAACTTATTGTAGGACTTTAGGTGCGTCAGTATACATTTATGGAGCGGACGTTAGAGACTCCATGGAAATTCGGATGGCAGCCAATGATTTTCTTAGTAAAGTTGGAAGTGTGGATACGATAATTGCAAATGCTGGCATTCGAGCAGAAGAAGGACAGGATTATATTGACGGAGAATTGCCACTGAATGTTATAAATACTAATTTTATAGGTGTTATTCATACTTTTGCTCCTTTTATCCCAATAATGCGCGATAAGAAGTCTGGACATTTAGTAGTAATTTCAAGTATTGCAGCCTTTCGTGGAACACAAAATTCAGGACTCTACTCTGCATCCAAAGCAGCAGTAAATGTCTGGACCGAAAGTCTTAGATTGAGATTAAAACCTTTTGGAATACACGTCTCTACCTTGTGTGCGGGTTTTGTTGACACTGAAATGACTAAAGAGATTGCCTTTTCAATGCCGGGTTTACTAAACGCAAAAGAGGCTGCAAAAGCGATTGATTATGGGATCAGGCATCACAAACGAGTCTATATATTCCCGTGGCAATCACGTCTTATTTGGACGCTTTTCCGTATACTGCCTGGCCCAATATATGACATAATCATTACCTGGGCAAAAAAAAATCATCCTACCAGAAAGTCTTAAGACGATGTTCGTATAGGAGACGGTAATGAATTTTGAAGAGTATTCAAAAAGTTTTTTACATTTTTACACAGGAGAAATACCTTTTCTATTAGAAAAGCAGATAGATTCTATAGGGACAAATAATATTTCTATCATAGACTTGGGCTGCGGAGATGGTGCGTTACTTATGGCTCTGTTCAATAAACACCATCTGGATACGGCCAAGAAAGTTGTCGGAATAGACCTATCACCAGAAAGAATTAAAAGATTAGGCAGTTGCTCAGGCATAGAGGCAATTTGTTCAGACGTTACTAAGGTTGATGAAATTAAAGACGGGACTATAGATTTTATTATTTGTACACAGGTTATAGAACACGTTCCTGACGATAGTGCATTAGCGAATGAGATTTATCGACAACTCCGCATTGGTGGGATGGCTTATATTGCGTCCGTGGTTAAAAAATGGTATGGTTGGTTTTATTATAAAACGAAACATGGTAAATGGGCCTGTGATCCAACACATGAGCGGGAGTATTCATCGAAAGAGCAATTTCAGTTGTTACTTAAAAACGCGGGTTTTAAGATACGTGAAACAAAACTGACACTATATAAACTGTCTGTAATCGAATTTTTAATAAGGAGAATCCTTATTCATCTTTTTGACATTAACAATATCAATTCTTTCTTCATGCGTCATAACTATATTAATTACTTTAGAAAAATCATAAAAATACCTGTACCAGGATATTACATTATTGAAGTGATTGTTGTAAAGGAATCTTGAGTGGTGCATTGCTCTTTAATAGCAATGACACCCGATATTCACCGGGTGTTCACCGAAAAGATTGAGGTTGATGAGACCTAACTAAGGGACCGATGGAGAATAAATGGTTTCTACACAAGACAAAGACACAAAACGGGGAAGAGTAACATCCAAAACGCCTTTTTTCGAAACTCTGCGCCAGAGTAGTAAAGTCCGGGCGAAAATTATCTCCGATGTGAAACGAAGACGTTTATTCCCGTTATAAAGACAAGAGTAAAACAAGGTTCGATTGCTTTCTTTAATATCTGGGAGTCCTTTATTGGCATCTCCACCAAAGGGTATGTTCATTGTCTTGATGAGCAAGGCACGGGAGATTACAGTAACGGTATGAGAATGTATATTAACGACCTTAAAGTATTCTGCTGGATACCTTAAGGGCGAGCTGACTGCCAAAGGTAGTATTCGAAAGGAACTCCTTTCTATCTTGTTGAATATCGTTGATGATTCTATTTCCTTTTGTCTTTGTTCATTAAATCGTCATGCAGTTAGTCTGTTGTGGCCATTTTTCCCCTTGGTTCGGTCGATTATACCGACTTTGACCATTTACACAAACTATTCTATAAGGTCAATAATATTCAAAGAGGGCTTTGTTCATGGCTGAAACTAAGGGTAAAAAAAATATAGATTATATTTTAAACCATAACAACTTCCCTTTTCTTTATTTATTTATATGCAGTATGGGGTTGATTGAGCTGACCAAATATTTGTCTAAATTAATTGGTTCTTTTCTTTTTTTTACTGATCACAACTTAGTTGTAAACGATTATCTTAGATTCTTCTTTTACCCTGGGAAAAAGTACGAATTATTGAGTTACGTTTTTACACTTATAGCACTGTTTTTATACTATCTGATTGCTTATGTAAAATTATATGAGCGGTTTGCCAAAGAATATCGAGAGAATTATACCGGAATAAATAAATTGTATCTGTTTATTATCACGTTGACGCTTAATTTGTTCTTATTGATTCATCATGTTAGAAGCAATGGACAGTTTGTGTTAGGTCTGATTGTGTGGTTAGTAGTATTAATTTATCTTTATCTCCCAAAGAGCCGCATTGATATAAATATTAACATTACGACAGTGTACTCTATATTATTGATTATAGTAGTTTTGCAAATTGTACACATTTTTTCGCCTTTTATTTTTAAAAAGATGTATATGATAAATGAATTTTTAGATATCCCCGAAGAAACAATGATCGTGAAACATGCAGACGATACTAATGGTTTAAACCAATACGCCAACAAAGATATTGTTGCAAATCAGCGATATGTAAATAATAATCAATATATAGATTCGCATAATTTATTTGGTATTGCCAATAAATATGATTTAGAGAACGATTTGGAGCGTGATCCCTTCCCGATAGATACTAGCTACATTTACCTCCCAAAGAATAAAGCATTGCAGATGTTTATGAATGATAATAAATTGAACTCCGATGGAAAGTACTATTACAATGACCGAATTCATGCTCTTACTCTTCTTGATAAGATGTTTTCATCTGAGCGTATTGAATTAAATAAAATCGCACAAAACGACGAACAGCGACGAGCAATTAACCAACTTTATTTCTCTAGCTATATAAGCCAGCAGGAACTCAAATCAAAGTTATATTCTGATGAAGAAAAGGCTTTTTTGCAATCAAACAAATTCGAAATCCATTGGCAAATATTAAACAGATGGATTTTACATCATCATAATTTCGTTCTGGGACCGATCAATGAATATGCATTAGGCAAAAACATAAGTGATATCTATATGCAGTACGGCTGGCTCAATGTCACTATGATGGAAAATATACTCAAATTACTAGGCGGGGTAACTTATCAAGCTTATTTTAAAACTTGGTTCTCCTTTTACTATATATATTATGGACTTTTATTACTACTCATTTATTATTTATTAAGAGATGTTAAATATGTGCTCTTATCTGCTTTATTGCTATCATGTTTATTGAACGATATAGGTTTCGACTTTTTATTGTTAGGGCCAGGGCTTAACCCAATTAGACATTTCTTTGATATATTTGTAATATTTTATTTATATTTATATTTTGAAAAGGACAAGAAAACCTATCTTTACTTTGCATTTTTTTTCGCGATCGTAGGTATCCTGAATAATACATGGGTCGGTTTCTTTTGCCTAGGAGCTACCGTCTCTGTTGTTTTTCTGAAATTGATTCTGAATAAGCAATTAAATAATTATCGAATAATACTGCCAATGATGGTAACCGGATTCGTCGGCTGTATATTGTTGTTCTGGGGTGGGGTTGGTAAGGATGGATTTGCTCAATATTATTTGCAAGGACTTTTAGGCTTTCCGATTAAGGTAAAAACGACCATTTATATAGCTATAACGATTAGTGTCTTTTTATCTGTGTCGCTTATTTTGATAAAGAGTAAGGACAATTTGAAATTTATTGCTTTATTTTTATTCTTCTATTCTCAGATGTTGTTAATATACTATATTTGGGGGGGTACGGAAAATCACTTACTAAACTTCGCTCCGATTTACGCCTTAACCTTCGTTATCTATCTGAAATTACTCTTGCATGCTGGAGATACATTAAAACGCTATGAAAATATTATAATCGGCATTTTTATCGTCCTGTCGATTGCTGGTTGTGGTAAAGCAATGCATAAGTACTATACAGAAAAAAAAGCATATTATGAAATATTCAAAGATCACAAAACGTACGAATGGAAATTCGATACAGCCGAGTTTACATCGACTATGAATCCAAAGTATTTTATAAACTCTGTTAATCTTATTAATAAATATGAGGGCCAGAAAGGTATTTATATTATCTCAAAGTACGACAGTATCATCCCATTTCTCTCGCAGAAGTACAGCGCTATGCCCTATTTTGATGTTTCTTTTTTTCTAATTACCAAAAAGGAAATAGATGAATGTATAAATACAATAAGAAATGAAAAACCCCAATATCTTTTTGTGGATACGGATATTGATAGGAATTTGAATACCGATATTATTAGCAAAAATGTTCCATTTCTGGGATATTTACACGATGAGTCAGTCTGGCGAGTACAGAGACTTAATTTACTTAAAGATATATTTGCAGCGGTAAGAAATGACTATAGGCCTGTTGAGAAAGGATACTTGATTACTGTCTATAGGAAAAAATAATGTATTCAGAATTTATGGAAAATATACCTAAAAATAAAAAAAACAAACTTTTAACCATCGCCATCCCCACTTATAATAGGGCGGTCTATCTTGATTTGTGTCTACGTCAAATATGCAAACAACTGCCTGAAAATCAAGACTACATTGAATTAATTGTATCCGACAACGCTTCAACCGATTCGTCAGGTGAAATTGTTCAAAAATATATTTCAAAAGGACATAAAATCATTTACGTTAGAAATGTGGAAAACCTTGTTGCGGACAATAACATAGCTCAAGCATTCAGTCTTGCCAGTTCAAAATACGTACTTGTTTTCGCCGACGATGATGTTCTTGTTGATGGCGCATTAGCAAAAATAATAGAAGTACTTCTAAAAGGTGAGTATGGTATAGTCCACTTACAGTCTTATCCATACCAGACTGATTTTGCAAGGGAACACCCGAGGAGGAGCAAACGACCTGCTACGGTAGAGTACGACAATGTGTTTAAATTTATTCAAAGAGTCAATTATTATTTTACTTTTATTTCCGGTAACATCATAAATAAATCATTAGTTGATAAAGACATGAAGATTAATGATTTTAGTGGAACCAATATGATTCAGTTGTCATGGACATATTCGGCGCTCTTCAACTCCCGACGGAATGTCTATATTGGACAAAACATGGTGGCTGCAAAGGGCGGCAACAGCGGTGGTTATCAGGTTTGCAAAGTATTTGGGGCAAACGTAAAGAAGATGTCCGAATATTTTATAAAAAGAGGCATTCATAAAAAGTATTTTGACGTCATGAACCGTAATTTACTCTTTTCTTTTTTCCCTGATAGGATTCGTGGTTTACGAAGAGACAGGGGGAATTATCACGAAGAAAAATATTTTGAGGCTTTGTTTCCTAATTTTGGAAGATATGCAAACTTTTGGCTTTTTACTGCTCCTGCTATAATATTGCCGCTCGCTCTTGTTAGATGGGAGGTACGCATTATACGAAATGCAATGAATTTAAAAAGAATATTCGGTAATCTAAACGATAACATATTCCACAGGACAATTATGTAATGTCATTTGCGTTATATGAGCATAGTAACTTTCCAATACTTTTTAAAAACAAAACATGCAAATGCCTGCGCCCTTTCAGATAAAAATATATCTTAAATAGTAAAAAGAATCAGATCATTTGTGTTTATTCCTGTTTTATTAATCGAACTTCCATCCTCTTACTTGTCTCTCCGTGTATGGATTTCATTAAATTCTAGAGCTCGACTCATAACTCTTTGTAGAAACTAGCAAATCGTCAAAATTGCACTTGACTTATGCGACCATTTCGTGATACGAACTATTAGAAAATGTACAGTCCATGAATTTTTGCGAGAAGGGGTTCTTAGAGTCAAGGATTCTCATTACAGGCGAGCGGATATATCCGTATCCATGCGCCTAGGGCATTGGGTGAGATTAGTTATACAGTATTGGTTTACAACGACTTTTCCATTGGACGTAAAGAGGCGATTATACGTGGAAATCTTGTTGTCGGGGACCTGGAAGATATGGAATTACTGCATAAGCTAAAACATAGAAGTCAACATGATAGACCCTTTCCATTTTCTTACGAAAAATCAGGAGGATAATTTATCTTATCATCCGCAGCAGTATGCAGTATATGGAAATTCTGAGAGGATCTCCATCAGGAAAACGACACTAATAAGACCCAAAGTGCAACAAAAATCTGGACCACCCCTCTGTTGGTTGTCGACAGATTCATACTGGGCAAATGCTAAAGTGGAATCCGAGACCTGATGATAACTTGCATATATTATCTATTATCCGAACAACATGGGACTGGGAAAAGACTCTCAAGTAACGGTCGTAAAAATCATATGAGAAGTTGCTGAGTTATTCATCGCTCAGACATTCACCATACGGAGGGTTTATTTTGAAAAGAGCACTCATTACTGGCATTACGGGCCAGGACGGGTCCTATCTCGCAGAACTTCTTCTATCGAAAGGATACGAGGTCCACGGTCTCATTCGCCGCGCAAGCACTTTTAACACGGGGAGAATCGACCATATTTATACGGATCCTCATCTGAGCGGTACGCGACTTTTTTTGCATTATGGTGATCTGTCGGATGGTGGCCAGTTGACTCATATCATCTATAACATTAAACCTGACGAGGTCTATAATCTTGCGTCACAGAGCCACGTGCGGGTGAGCTTCGATATGCCAGAATATACCGGCGATATCGTAGGACTGGGGACGACGCGTCTTCTTGAGAGCGTCCTCCGGAGTGGTATTATGACTAAATATTACCAAGCGTCTTCATCTGAAATGTTCGGCTCTGCGAAACCACCTCAAAACGAAAATACGGCTTTTTATCCCCGAAGTCCTTACGCAGCGGCAAAAGTATACGCCTACTGGATCACGGTAAACTACCGTGAAGGTCACAACCTCTTTGCTTGTAATGGGATTCTCTTCAATCACGAATCCCCGCGTCGCGGCGAAACCTTTGTGACCAGAAAAATTACACGAGCGGTTGCTTCCATTCTGGGAAGGAGACAGAACAGGCTTTATCTCGGCAATCTCGATGCAAAAAGGGACTGGGGTTTTGCTCCGGAATATGTCGAGTGCCAGTGGTTGATGCTGCAGCAGGACCATGCTGAAGACTATGTTATCGGCACCGGCGAAAGTCACTCGGTACGCGAATTTGTTGAGCTCGCCTTCAACTATGCCGGTATCGAAATCGAATGGAATGGTAAAGGAATCGAAGAAAAAGGAATCGTCCGTTCAATGACGTCATCTGCGGCATCCGCGGTGAAAGCCGGAGACACCCTTATTGAAATTGATCCTCGGTATTTCCGTCCTACTGAAGTGGATTTTCTTCTTGCCGACGCATCCAAAGCAAGGAAAAATCTGGGGTGGGTGCCTAAAATCGTCTTTCATGAACTGGTTAAAATCATGGTTGACGAAGATATGGAGATAAACAATCTAACGCCTCCAGGCGAAGGGGTGAAAATTTTGTTGAGCAAGGGCATTCTTTGGACGGACAATAAACAAATTTGCGCTCTGAAGTGATGCTCCGGCAGGAGCCGGGGGCATCTTTAATGTTACGAGCAGGCTCGGCGTCCTTCGGACGAGTCGCTGCATCTCCAGGCAGGAGTAAGGAGTTTTCTGCGGCTGAATAAATACGTCACTGATAATGCGGTATCCTGCGATGCTTCGTTTCTCTGTCTTGACGGAGACTGTTACAAACATCTTATCAGGAGGGTGATATTCTCATGAACGAAAAACATGATTCTGCTTTTGCTGTGATTATGGCCGGGGGCTCGGGAACGAGATTCTGGCCGTTGTCCCGGGAAAAAATGCCGAAACAGCTGCTTAAAATAGGCGGTGAGGAAACCCTCATTCAGAAAACGGTGAGCCGTATCCTGCCGATTGTCCGTAAGGAAAATGTCTTAGTTGTGACGAACCATTCACTTGTTGACGAAATAATCTTCCAGCTTTCCTCGAAATTCGGGATATCATGGGAAGAAAATCTCGTTCTTGAACCCGAAGCAAAAAACACCGCCGCGGCTCTGGGACTCGCAGCCCTCCACCTCGAACGGCTGGACCAAGAAAGTGTAATGTTCGTTCTAGCTGCCGATCATGCGATCCGCAAAGAGAAAGAGTTTCTTGCAGTGCTTGCCAAAGCGACTGACGCAGCTCTGCTTGGCTATCTCGTTACTCTCGGCATTCAACCGGCTCGGCCTGAAACCGGCTATGGATATATCAAAGCAGGTTCTCCTTGTCAGGAAAAAGGAATCCAAGGAATAAATACTGTAAAAGCTTTTGTCGAAAAACCGGATACCGAGACTGCAAAGGGATACCTGAGGGAGGGCGGCTATTACTGGAACAGCGGGATATTTGTCTGGAAAACGAAAACTTTGCTGCATGAGATCGAAAAGCACGCTCCTGTTCTCTATGCAGGTTTGATGGAGATCCGGGAAAGCATTGGCACTGAAAAAGAAGCCGAAGTGGTCAAGCGGGTTTTTAAGAAATTGGAGTCTATTTCCATCGACTATGCTGTCATGGAAAAAACGGATAAGGCCGCTGTTATTCCCGCTGATATCGGATGGTCCGATGTCGGAAGTTGGGCCGCGCTTGATGATGTTTCTGAGCACAGCGCATCAGGAAATGTTGTCGTCGGCAACGTTATTGACCTGGAAAGTAGCAACTCCATCATTTATGCGGAAAAACGGCTAGTTGCAACCATAGGTCTCACGGACACCGTAGTTGTTGATACACCCGACGCGACGCTCATCTGTCGGAAAGACAAGACCCAAGATGTAAAAAAAATTGTTGAAGAACTCAAGAAACGCAAATCCGGTGAACACTTGGTTCACCGCACGGTCAACAGGCCATGGGGTTCTTATACCATATTGGAGGAGGGGGAGCGCTACAAAATCAAGCGTCTCGCCATCCATCCGGGAGCAAAACTATCGCACCAACTTCATTATCATCGTAGCGAGCATTGGGTTGTCGTTGCCGGGACAGCACGGGTCACAAACGGAGACAGGATATACGATGTCCACCCGAATGAAAGTACCTATATCCCCATATCGACAAGACACCGCCTCGAAAACCCTGGCAGGGTTCCTCTGCAGATTATCGAAGTACAAAATGGAGAGTATCTTGAAGAGGACGATATCGTGCGTTTCGATGACGACTACAACCGTCATGCCAAGGAACGACCGTTTTTGCCCGCACTCGAGAATAATAAATAAGCATCCCTACAAGGAGATTCGCATCGCCAATGATAAATCCCGATATTTTCAGAGAATACGACATTCGCGGCATCGCAGAGCGCGATCTGACATCGCCAGTTGTGGAGGCATTAGGACGTACATTTGCCGCATATATGAAATCCAAGGGTATTTATACGGTTACCGTTGGTTACGATGCTCGTGAGAGTTCCGAACGCATCTGCAAAGATATGGTACGGGGCCTCACCGGGGAAGGAGTAGATGCTCAGATCTTAGGTCTTTGTCCAACGCCGGTATTATATTTTTCTCTTTTTCATCTGAACCCTGGAGCCGGCGTGATGATCACGGGAAGTCACAACCCCCCTGAATTCAACGGCTTCAAGCTCTGCATCGGCAAGGATACGATTTATGGTGAGGATATTCAAAAACTGAAAAGGCTGACGACTGCCGAATCACGGGGCGCACCGAAAGGGATGATAACACAAAACCCCATTCTTCCTGATTACATTAGTTGCCTCAAAAAACAGTTCTCCAGAGGGAGCGGCATCCCCTTAAAAGTCGTTCTTGATGCCGGAAACGGAACTGCCGGACTTGCTGCCCCCGATATAATTCGCTCAATGGACTGTGAAGTAATAGAACTTTATTCCCAGCCCGACGGTAAATTTCCCAATCACCATCCTGATCCCACGATTCCCGGGAATCTCACCGTCCTGATCGAGTCCGTCCGCAGAAAAAAAGCTGATGTAGGCATAGCCTTTGACGGAGATTCAGACAGGATTGGCGTCGTCGACGAGCAGGGTTCGATTCTCTGGGGAGATCAGCTCATGGTTATATTCTCACGCGACATCCTTAAAAACCAGCCGGGGGCGACTTTCGTATCGGAGGTAAAATGTTCTCAAACCATGTATGAAGACATCCGCAGCCGAGGGGGCAAGGCGGTCATGTGGAAAACCGGTCATTCCCTTATCAAGGCGAAAATGAAAGAACTTGGCGCCGCCATGGCGGGAGAGATGAGCGGCCACCTGTTCTTCGCTGATCGCTACTTCGGCTATGATGATGCGATCTATGCCGCATGCCGACTCGTAGAAATACTCAAAAAAATGAAAGCAGACAACGGTATGAACAATCTGAGCACGTTACTCTCTGATCTCCCGAAGACATTCAATACCCCCGAAATTCGTTTTGATTGTCCAGATGCGATTAAGTTTAAAGTTGTCGCGACGGCTAGGGACATTTTTTCAACCAGCGATAAGCTGCCTCTACGTCCGAAGGAAGTCATCACCGTCGACGGCGTACGGGCGGTATTCGACAACGGGTGGGGACTTATCCGTGCTTCAAATACCCAGCCTGTTCTCGTTATGCGATTCGAAGCAAAAGATGCAAGCTCGCTGGCGGAGATACAGAATATGATGGAAGATAAATTAAAATCGATAATTGCCGGTCTCATATGATTATTTATGATTACAGGACGAGTATATGAATTCAAACGTAATCGGTGGTTTCACTCTCAGCATCGTGATCCCCTGCTATAATGAAAAAAAGACGCTAGAACAGATAGTCAGCGCCGTAAGCTCCTCACCAGTTGAGCGAAAAGAGATTATCGTAGTGGACGATTGCTCAACAGACGGAACGCAGGATATCTTGAAACAAAAAATATCGCCGTTTGTTTCAAAAGTGATCTATCATGTTCAGAATCAGGGAAAGGGGGCAGCACTCAGGTCCGGTATTGCTGCAGCAACCGGTGACTTCGTCATTATCCAGGACGCAGACCTCGAATACGATCCCCAGGAATACCCGTTGCTGCTCGAGCCGCTGTTGCAGGGAAAGGCAGATGTGGTATACGGTTCACGATTCATGGGTGGAAAACCGCATCGTGTAGTATATTACTGGCATTCGCTCGGAAACTGGGTGCTTACGACCCTGTCTAACATGCTTACGAATATCAACCTCACCGATATGGAAACCTGCTACAAGGTTTTTCGTCGTGAAGTAATCCAATCAATTAAAATCGAAGAGAATCGTTTCGGATTTGAGCCTGAGATAACAGCAAAAGTTGCAAGAAAGCGCTGTCGTATCTATGAAGTAGGTATATCCTACTATGGGAGAACTTACTCCGAAGGGAAAAAAATCGGGTGGCAGGACGGCTTCAGGGCGATCTACTGTATTCTCAAGTACAACCTGTCGCGATAGCGGATTGCTATAACGCCTGGTGTTTTGTTGACAACCCGCAGTATATAGTATAAAATTTCGTAATTAATCGCCGCAAGCAACAGCCCCAAGGAATTCCCGGCTCAGCCGATACTCTTTCAGGAGGCACAATGCGCCTGTTGACGATTCTTTTTGCTGTTTCTTTTGCTGGTCACTTCATCTTTTGCTGCTGGTAAACCCACAAAAGAGACACGCGATCTATCTCAGTACATCGCTATTTTTGACCTCGATGTGGTGGGAAAGGTGGACAAGGATATCTCTCGCCCTCTGTCGGACAGCGTAAGGTATGAAATCGTCAATTCGCGGAAATACAAAGTTATGGACCGCGCTAACATGGATAAGATCCTTAAAGAACAGGCATTTGAGATAACCGACACCGTTGCGAAAGAGCGCATGGTTGAACCGGACAGATTCTCGGAGTGGGCAAAATCATTATAGGCTTAATCGGCATCGTGGGCAGGACATACATGTTGTCGCTTTCACTCGTGAACATTGAATCGGGAGAGACAGAGCGGGTGGAAGAGGATACCTGCAAATGCGAAATCGATGAATTAATCGAATCGACAAAGCGGGTCGCGAATAAGCTGATAACTGGCGGACAGGCAGCTGCATTCGTTCAGATGCCCGAACCGGCGCCGGTCCCCAACGGATTGAGCCCATCCCCCCGTCATCAGTGCTTCCGGCACCCCCTCCATCGGGCGTGACGTATCGGGATCCGGTAACAGGCATCGAATTTGTTTTGATCAAGGACGGCTGTTTTCAGATGGGAGATGATTTCAACGATGGCGACCGGGAAGAATGTCTGGTACACGAAATTTGCATAGATGATTTTTACATGGG
>Ga0335081_10004200_pt1 | contig 22726 bp, 18 predicted proteins | sample Lox_Sample_35_FD_206713 | JGI IMG/M metagenome (GOLD analysis project Ga0335081, IMG submission 206713) | Soil microbial communities from Loxahatchee National Wildlife Refuge, Florida, United States - Lox_Sample_3.5 | ecosystem: Environmental > Terrestrial > Soil > Wetlands | place: USA...
GAGGTCGCGGACGAGTTCGGACTGCTCCTCGTCTTCGACGAGGTCCAATGCGGCATGGGCCGGACCGGCAAGCTCTTCGCACATGAGTGGGCGGGTATTGCACCCGACGTCATGACGGTCGCGAAGGCCTTGGGCGGTGGCTTCCCCGTAGGTGCCTGCCTCGCGACCGAGAGGGTTGGGAAATACATGACCGCCGGGAGCCATGGCTCGACCTTCGGCGGCAATCCGCTTGCGATGGCGATCGGGAATGCCGTGCTCGACGTGATGCTCGAGCCCAAATTCCTGGAGCAGGTTCGGCGCGTCAGCACCTATTTCCGAAACGGGCTTCAGGGCCTTACGGAGAAATATCCGAAGGTCTACGCGGAGGTCCGCGGCAAGGGCCTCCTCTCGGGACTGAAATGCGTGCCCATCAATGGCGAAGTCTCAGACGCGCTCCGCGCGGGCGGTCTCCTCACGGTCACCGCGGGCGAGAATGTCATCCGCCTGCTGCCGCCGCTGATCGCGGAGGAGAAGCACATCGACGAGGGGCTCGGCATCCTCGCGGCGACCGCGCAGAAGTGGAAGCACTGAGGATCGATGGCCATGGCCGCGCCGCGGCATTTCCTCGATCTCGACCGACTGGACGGAGGGGAGCTCCGTCGCATCCTCGATCTCGGCCGGGTCTACAAGCAGAACGGCCGCTCGCCCCACGAGCGGCCGCTCGCTGGCAAGACGCTCGCGATGATCTTCGAGAAGCCCTCGACGCGCACGCGCATCTCCTTCGAGGTCGCGATGAAGCAGCTCGGCGGCGATTGCATCATGATGAGCGCCAACGACAGCCAGCTCTCCCGCGGCGAGACTGTCGCCGACACCGCGCGCGTTCTCTCGCGCTACGTCGACGCGATCATGATCCGCACGACGCAAGTCTCGAAGCTCGAGGAGCTGGCGCAGCACGCGACCGTGCCGGTCATCAACGGCCTCACCGACCAGAGTCATCCCTGTCAGCTCATGGCGGACGTGATGACGCTCGAGGAGAAGAAGGGCTCGGCGCAGGGAAAAGTCGTGGCCTGGAGCGGCGACGGCAACAACGTCGCAACGAGCTGGATCCATGCGGCCGTGCGCTTCGACTTCGATCTCCGCATCGCATGCCCCGAGGCCCTGCAGCCGCCGCAGCGGGTCTTGGATTGGGCGCGCGAGCAGGGCGGGCGCGTCCTCGTCACGGCGGCGCCGGAGCAGGCGGTGTCGGATGCCGACTGCGTCGTCACGGACACCTGGGTCTCCATGGGCGTCGAGGCGAGCGTTAATCGGCATAACATGCTCGCCCCATATCGCGTGGACGAGCGGCTGATGGCGCGCGCGAAGTCCGACGCCATCTTCATGCACTGCCTTCCCGCCAAGCGCGGCGAGGAAGTGAGCGCCGGAGTCATCGACGGGCCGCAATCCGTGGTCTGGGACGAGGCCGAGAATCGCCTCCACGCCCAGAAGGGCATCCTCGCCTGGTGTCTCGCCTGATTTCAGCCTGAGGCTTGCTCTCGGCGACCGCGCGGCCGAGCGACGCCCGAGTGTCCTGCAAGGACTGCACGCTCCTCCTCGAAGAGCCGAATCAGCGCGTCCATGACGGCACGCACGCGAGGTAGCGCTCGGATGTCCCGGTGCACCAGCAACCATTGGTCGCCGGGAACGTCGTCCAGAATGCGCCCCACGCGCCGCAGCCCCGGCTCGCCCTCTCCGAGATAGCTGGGCAGCACGGCGAGCCCGGCGCCGGCGCGCACGGCCTCGCGCAGCACGAGCCAGTTGTTGACGCGCACGACCGGCCGCGCGCCGCCCGAGAGCTCGAGCATCCGGCTCTGTCCTGGCATATAGGCGTGGTCGTCGTCGAAACCGGCCCAAGGTGCGTGGCGGAACGTCTCCGGCGTCAGCTCGGCGGGCACGAGGCTTGGGCTCCCGTAGACGGCGTAGGCGACGCGGCCAAGGCGACGCGTCACGATGCTCGCGAGATCTGGCACCTGTTCGCGGATCAGCAAATCGGCCTCGCGCCGCGACAGGTTGGCGAGCGTGTGGCTCGTGGCGAGCTCGAACTCGATGCGTGCGAGCGAGCGGCGAAGGCGCGGCAGGCGCTCCGCAAGGAAATGCGTCATCGCCTCGCCCGCGGAAAGCCGAACCGTCCCCTCGGCCGTGTCCCCGAGACCCGCGCTCCGTCGGTTCATGGATTCGGCGGCGCGCTCCATTGTCTGCGCATCCGCGAGAAGCTCCTCGCCCGCGGGCGTGAGCACGAAGCGGTCCGGCAGCCGGTCGAAGAGCCGCGCGCCGATCGAGCGCTCGAGCGCCTTGATCCGGCGCGCGACGGTGGGGTGGCTTACCTCGAGACGGCGGGCTGCCGCCGTGAGTTTGCCCTCATCCGCGAGCGTCAGGAATGCTCGCACCGTATCCCAATCCACCGCCATCGCCTGGTGCCCGCTCTCTCCTGTTCATTTTTGTACAGGTTATCTGCGGAATTGTCCATTCGTGAACGGCCGTCTTCGGCCTATCCTTTGGGTGCAGCGGCGATATCGTGACCGCCGCGGGAGGCCTCGCATGCATTTCGAATCGCGCCTGTGGAAGTTCACCGAGGGTGTCCGCCTGCGGATTCTCTGGGCGGTCATCGTCGGTCTCGTCTCGGTTGCGCTCGGCGTGCTCCGCCTCGGACTCTTGGGCTGGCTGATCGGCGCGGTCTTCGCGGGAAGGGATCTCGCCTCGCTCTGGCTGCCGGTTGCAGTAGTCGCGACGGTGATCGCACTCCGCGCGATCTTCGAAGAATGGCGCACGATGATCGCACACGAGACGGCGGCGCGCGTTCAGGTGAAACTGCGCCGCGCGATCTACGAGCGCATCGTGGCACTCGGCCCCGCCGGGGTCGGGCTCAAGCGCTCGGGCGCGCTCACCCTCTCGCTGGTCGATGGCGTGGAGCAGCTCGAGACTTATTTCGGGCGGTTCCTGCCGCAGTTCATGATCACGCTGCTGACGCCGTTCCTGGTCTTCTGCGGCGTCGCCTTCATCGACCTCCCGGTCGCGGGCGTGATGCTGGGCTTCGCGCTCACTGCGCTATTCGCGCCCGCCATCTGGCATCGGCTCGACCGCGCGAACTCGCTTGGGCGGCAACGGGCCTATGCGGGTTTCGCCGCGGAATTCCTCGATGCGATCCAGGGCCTCGCGACGCTCAAGGCTTTCGGGCAGAGCAAGGCGCGGGCCGACACGCTCGCGGTCAAGGCGCAGCAGCTTTTTCAGCAGACGATGTGGGTGCTCGGCACCAACTCGCTCGCACGCGGCATCACCGACAGCTCGATCGCCTGCGGCGCTGCCGCTGCGCTCGCCTTGGGTGCGCTCCGCGTCGAAAGCGGCTCGATGACGCTCTCGGCTCTGCTGGTGGTGCTGATGCTCGGCGTCGAGATCTTCCGCCCGATGCGGGAGCTGCGCTCCGTCCTTCACGAAGGCATGGTCGGCATGTCCGCAGCTCAGGGCATCTATCAGATCCTGGACGATCAGCCGATCGTCGCGGAACGCCCATCGGCGCCGTTATCGGCGCCGCTCGAGCCGAGCATCGCCTTCGAGCAGGTGCGCTTCTCCTATCCCGGCTCCCGCCGCAGCGTCCATGCCGGCCTCGATTTCCGTGTGTCGCCCGGCGAGCGCGTTGGCCTCGTGGGTGCTTCGGGCGGCGGCAAGTCGTCGATCGTGCGCCTGCTGCTGCGCTTCTACGATCCGGAGGCGGGTGCCGTGCGTATCGGCGGCCGCGATCTCCGCGAGTTGAGCCTCGCGCAGGTCCGCTCTTCGATCTCCGTCGTCAACCAGGACACCTTCCTTTTCCACGGCACCGTCGAGGACAACATCCGGATCGGGCGGGAGAACGCTACCGAAGCCGAGATCATCGGCGCCGCTAGATCCGCGAACATCCACGATTTCGTGATGACCCTGCCGCTGGGTTACCGCACCGTCGTTGGCGAGAAGGGGATCAAGCTCTCCGGGGGTCAGCGCCAGCGCGTAGCGATTGCGCGGGCGCTTCTGCGCGACACGCCGATCCTTGTGCTCGACGAGGCGCTCTCCGCGGTCGACGCAGAGAACGAAGCGGTGATCCAGCAATCCCTGGACAAGCTCATGCGCGGACGCACTACCCTAGTTCTCGCGCACCGCCTCTCGAGCGTCATCGATTGCGATCGCATCCTTGTCCTCGACCAAGGCCGCGTCGCGGAGACTGGCCGCCACGCGGAATTGATGGCCGCGGGCGGCGTCTACGCGCGCCTGATGGCGGAACAAGCGCAGGAATCGAAGGCGGCCGAGCTCCTGGACGCTCCGACACCGAACGGCGCAGCCGAGTCCGTTTTCGGCGGCACCGTCGGGGCGCCGGTCACAGAGGGCATCATCAAGGCGGAGGGGCTCGGCTGGCTGGGCCTCGTCGGCGAGCTCATGAAGCACGTGATGCCTTGGAAGGGCAGGCTCACCGTCACCTTCGGGCTCGGCGTGCTGCGCGTTCTCGCCTTCATCGGCGTGGGCGCGCTGAGCGCGCTCGCGGTCGCGGCACTGAAGCACGGCACGACGCCCTATGCCTACCTCTGGGCCCTTGCCGCGGTGGCGCCGCTCGCGGGGGTGCTGCACTGGCTCGAATCGTGGATTGCGCACGACATGGCCTTCCGTCTCCTCGCGCAGATGCGGATCGAGGTCTTCCGCAAGCTCGATGCCTTGGCGCCGGCCTATCTCGTGCGACGCCGCACCGGCGATCTCATGGCGCTCGCGACCCACGACGTCGAGCTCGTGGAGTATTTCTTCGCGCACACGGTCGCCCCTGCCTTCGTCGCGATCCTGGTGCCGGCGGCCGTGCTGACCGTGCTCGCATGGCAAAGCCCCTGGATCGCGCTGGCGCTGCTGCCGTTCCTGCTCGCGGTCGGCTTGAGCCCGTTCCTGATGCGGCGTCGCGTCGATCGGCTGGGCTCGGAGGCGCGCGAGGCCGCGGGCGAGCTCAGCGCCTTCGCGGTCGATGCCGTGCAGGGGTTGGGCGAGATCGTGGCGTTCCAGCAGGAGAAAAGCCGCGGCCGCATCCTCGACGCGCTCTCCGAGCGCTACATCCGCCTGCGCGTACCGTTCTACCGCGAGCTCACGCTGCAGCAATGCCTCCTCGAAGTCTTCACGGGCCTCGGCGGTCTCGCGGTCGTCTCCGTGGGCGCGGCACTCGCGGGGGCGGGAGCCGTCGATGCGGCGGTGCTGCCGCTGCTCACGCTCTTGGCGATGGCGGCGTTCCTCCCGGTCTCGGAAATCGCGCAGATCGGCCGTCAGCTCGCGGACACGCTGGGTGCGACGCGGCGGCTCTATGCGCTGACACGCGAGCCGGTCCTCGTGACGGACGGTCCCGGAGTCGACGCGTCCGCAGGGGCCGCTGCGCTTGCGTTCGAGCGGGTAAGCTTCTCCTATCCCGGCTATCAGCGCCGCGCGCTGGCGGAGGCGAGCGTCGCCATTCCCGCCGGCAAGACGGTGGCGCTCGTCGGCACATCCGGCGCGGGCAAGACGACGGCGGCACAGCTCATGATGCGCTTCTGGGATCCACAGGAGGGCCGGATCACGCTCAACGGATGGGATCTCCGCGATTATGTGCTCGATGTGCTGCGCAGCCGGATCGCGCTGGTAGCGCAGGACACGTATCTCTTCAACGACACGCTCCGAAGCAACATCCTGATTGCACGGCCCGACGCTTCCGAGGCGGAGCTTCTCGCGGCGGTTCGTCATGCCTCGCTCGACGCGCTCGTGGCGGAACTGCCGGAAGGGCTCGATTCCTGGGTCGGCGAGCGCGGCACCGCGCTCTCCGGCGGCCAGCGCCAGCGAGTCGCAATCGCGCGCGCCTTTCTCAAGGACGCGCCGGTGCTTATCCTCGACGAGGCGACCTCTCATCTCGATGCGCTCAACGAGCGGGCCGTCCGTGGCGCGCTCGATCTGCTCAAGGCCGACCGCACGACGATCGTCATCGCACACCGCCTCTCGACGGTACGCGAGGCCGATCTCATCGTGGTGCTCGAGGAGGGGAGGGTTGTCGAAACGGGGTCGCATACCGATCTATTGGCCAAGCGCGGGCTCTATGCCCGCCTCGTCTCGCGCCAACTCGCCTCCGCCTACATGCCGGCGGCTCAGTGACGGTGGCCTGAGCTGGAGTTTGCTCCCGGCGAGACGGCGTTTCGTGCCAAAATCGACGCGGAGAGAGAATGCGACCGATGACATCCACCGCAATCGCCGACGACCTCGTGCAGCCCTTCGAGATCGAGCCGTTCCGGCTGCGCGGACGGCTGGTGCGGCTCGGACCGATGCTCGACACCATCGTCAAGCGCCACGACTACCCTGCGCCGGTTGCGGCGCTGCTCGGCGAGGCGATCGCGCTCGCGGTGGCGCTCGCGAGCGCGCTCAAATACGAGGGCGTCTTCACGCTGCAGACCAAGGGCGACGGCGCAATCCGGCTGCTGGTGGCGGACGTGACCAGCGCGGGCGCCGTTCGCGGCTACGCGCAATACGACGCGGCGAAGCTCGCGGAGGCGACGGCGCTCCCGGGCACGGGCTCGGTGCCGCGGCTCATGGGCGCGGGCTACCTCGCCTTCACGGTCGATCAGGGCGAGGATACCGAGCGCTATCAGGGGATCGTCGCACTCGAGGGCGCAACCCTCGCTGATTGCATCCACCACTACTTCCGGCAATCCGAGCAGATCGCGACGGGGATAAAGGTGGCGGTGGCGCAGGACGAGGCCGGAATCTGGCGCGGCGGGTGCCTCATGGTACAGCGGCTTCCCGCCGACGAGCGCTCTGCGATCGTGGCGACGCGCGAGGAGATCGAGGATGGCTTTCGCCGCGCGCTCATTCTCATGGGTTCCAGCACCTCGGCCGAGCTCACCGATCCCAGGCTCGCGCCGGAGGCGCTGCTCTATCGCCTCTTCCATGAGGATGGCGTCCGCGTCTTCCGCGTGCACGGAGTGCGCGCGGAGTGCCGTTGCTCGCGCGAGCGGATCGAGCGCGTGCTGCGCTCGCTTCCGAGCTCGGAGCGCCAGGATCTCGGCGAGGCCGACGGCTCCGTCACCGTCACCTGCCAGTTCTGCAACGAAGCTTACCGCTTCGAGCCCGAGGCGGTGTCTGCCATCGCCGCGGGCTGAGGGGCGTCTCTCCGCCTTGAAAATGCCGAAAACCACGGGCAGCGTGCAGGCGCTCGCTTGAACCTTCGTGAGCCCGATCGATGACGCGCGCATCCGCCATCCGCCCGCTTCTCCTGCTGTTGCTTGCGCTCGGCGGCTGCAATCAGCCGCCGGCACCGCGGCCGGCTCTGGGCGATGTCCACTTCACCTCGGAGCCACCGATCGAGCTCGACGTGCGGCGAATCGAGATCGTTCCGCGCTACCAGCCCGGCTCCGATCCCTCGCACGTCGAGGAGCGGCCGCCACTGGCACTTCCGCACGTCGCGGAGAATTGGGCCAGCGACCGGCTGCGCGCCGCCGGAACGCAAGGTGTCGGGGTCGCGACCATCACCGACGCGAGCGTCACCGAGACGAAGCTCGCGACGGACCAGAGCCTCAGTGGAATGCTTACGCGTCAGCGCGATACGCGCTACGACGCGAGCGTCGCCATCTCCGTCGAGATCCGCGACGACCGCGGCATCGTGGTGCGTCAGGCGATGGCGAGCGCCCAGCGCTCCACCACGACGGTCGAGGGCACCACGCTCGACGAGCGCGACCGGATCCTCTACCAGCTCGAGACCGATGTCATGGCTGACCTTGACCGCGAGCTCGACCGGCAAATCCGCGACCACTTCGGTTATTACGTGCGGTAGCGCCAACTCTTTCGGAACCGTCACGGCACTTTGATGGTTACGATATTTTTTGGTGCGGGATGGTCGGGACATGCCCACGAGTGTCGATAGTGATGGGACAACACGCCGTGCGGCCTGCATCGAAGCAAATGCGCCTTTGCGTCGTTCCGTAGCGATTTTCCTCGCCCCGCTGCCCCGAACCGGACACTCGAAAAGGAGGCGGCGACCTTCGTCAGACGTTGCTGACGGGGATCGCGGTGGGGGCACCGATGAAGGCGAGGAACTCGCGGCGCGTGCTGGGGTCGTCGCGGAAGGCGCCGAGCATGTGGCTCGTCACCATGGAGACGCCGGGCTTGTGGATGCCGCGCGTGGTCATGCATTGATGCGCGGCCTCGATCACCACGCCCGCGCCCTTGGGTTGCAGTACCTCGCAAAGTGTGTTGGCGATCTGCACCGTCATCTTCTCCTGGATCTGCAGGCGGCGTGCGTAGACTTCGACGAGGCGCGCGAGCTTGGAGATGCCGATGACACGGTTGTTGGGGAGATAGGCCACATGCGCCCTGCCGATGATCGGGGCCATGTGGTGCTCGCAATGGGATTCGAAGCGGATGTCCTTGAGGACGACCATCTCGTCGTAACCCTCGGTCTCCTCGAAGGTCCGTCTCAACAGCTCGACGGGATCCGTGCCGTAGCCCTGGAAGAACTCCTCGTAGGAGCGCACGACGCGGCCGGGCGTGCCCTTCAATCCCTCGCGCTCGGGATCGTCGCCCGCCCATTCGATGAGCGTGCGTACGGCGGCCTCGGCCTCGTCGCGCGAGGGGCGTCGCCGCGGCGTGTGAGCAGGCTTCGCGGAAATCGGAACGGGCTTCGTCGGCATGGCCTCCGGACCTCCTATTGCGGGAGCGGCGAACGTGCCAGCCTCAGTTGAGGCGGATCGCCTGATGCGGGCTGTCCAGCGAGAATGCGGGGATCGCGACGTCGAAGCTCTCGCCGGCTTTGGTCTCCATCTCGTAGCTGCCGACCATGATGCCTGAGGGCGTCGGCAGCGGCGTGCCACTTGTGTATTCGTAGGCCTCCCCGGGCTGCAGGACCGGCTGCTCGCCGACGACGCCGGCACCGCGCACCTCTTGCATGCGCCCGAGCGCATCGGTGATTCGCCAGTGCCGCCGGCGGAGTTGTACCGTCTCACTGCCGTGATTCTCGATCCGCACGTGATAAGCCCAGACGTAGTGATCGTCCGAAGGCGAGGACTGATCCTCTAGGTAGAACGGCTTGACGATCACTTTGATCGCCCGCGTCGTCGCGGCGTAAGCGGCGGCCTGGCTCCGTTTACTGGGGCGATCAGGCGTCGGCAAGGGTGGCTCCGGCATTCATGGCCGCTATTCTCCCCCCGCGGCCTCGTGCGTCAAGGCTCTGCCGCGCGCAAAACCGCGTGGGGCGGCTCGATTTTCACCAGTTGTGCGTGTTCCGCCACATCAGCGAAGGCTGCGCCCGGTGCCGACGGGGTGACAGCGCCGAGTGCCGCCGTGAATATGGTTACCGCGACCAAGTTGCTGATCGAAATGCGCATGTGCTTCAGCCTCTCAAGAATTAAGAGAAGAAGACCATGCTGTACCTGCGCTGACAAGCTCGCGCGGGTCACTCCGCGGCGGCGGCGGCGCGCGCGGCGATGTTGCGCTTGAGGCCGAGGACGGTCGCGACCGTGAGCAGAAGCGCCGCCGCCGCAAGCACGAACACCATCTGCGGCACGCCCCGGTCGAGGAACCAGCCCAGCACCGGAGGCGTCACCGCCGAGCCGAGATCGAGGCCGGAATAGACGAAGCCGAAGACCTTGCCGGTCGAGCCCGGCGGCGTCGCGCTGCGCACGAGCATGTCGCGCGAGGGCGTGGTCGTGCCCGTCGCAAAGCCCGCAAGCGCCACACAGGCGACGATGAGCGGATCCGGCATCGCCACCGAGCCGATCAGCATCATGAGCGCTGCCGAGAGCAACAGGCCCAGCGCCACGATCCGCTCGTGCCGGCGCGAGCGGTCCGCTGCGAAGCCCCCCGTGATGATGCCGAGCGAGCTGCCCGCGAGATACATCGTGAGCGCGAAATTGGCGGTCGCGAGCGAGGTGCCGTAGAGCGTGTTGAGGGCCGTCGGCATGAAGGTCTGATTGCCCACGAGCGCAATCGAGAGCAACACGAAATAGGCGAAGCACAGCAGGATCGCAGGCGTCGCCAGTAGCGAAAGGTAGGAGAAGCGCTGTGCGCCCTTGGGCGCCGCCATTGGCTTGCGCTCCCTCCGGGCGGAGTGGAGCGCGCGGCTGAGGGAGGCGAAGACGACGACCGCCCCGAGGCCGAGCAGGCTCGCGGCGACAAGCGCGCCGCGCCATCCGACGGCGCTGGCGAGACCGAGCATCGTCACGGGCGCCAAGGTCCAGCCGAGATTGCCGGAGAGCGTGTGGACGCCATAGGCGCGCGCCATGCGCTTCGGGCTCACTGTGTGCGTGAGGATCGAGTAATCCGCGGGATGGAAGACGCAATTGCCGAGGCCCGCCAGAACGACCAGCGGCAGCATCATCCAGAAGCTCGGCACCAGGCCGATGAAGCCCGCACTCGCGGCCGCAAGGCCGAGCCCGCCGAGCAGCACGTTCCGCGCGCCGAAGCGGTCGACGAGAAAGCCCGCCGGCGTTTGCGCCAAGCCCGAGACCGCATAGAAGAGCCCCGTCGTCAGCGCGACCTCGCCGTAGCTGATGCCGAACTCGCGCGTGATGAACGGAAAGAGCGGCGGCAGGACCAATTGGTAAAAATGACTGAGGCCATGCGCCGTGCTCACGAGCGCGATCACCTCGACGTCGCGCCGGGTGCTTCCAATTGCAGTGTCGGTCATGGCGCGGCGGATCGCTCCTCGACGAAAAACGTCGCGATCATGGGGCGGGGCGCGCGCGAAGTCCACCCTTGGCGAGACCCGCAAAGGTGGCGAGGCTGGCGCCGCTGATGTCGAGCGCTGTCCTGACCCCGGGGTCTATCAACGCCGCGAACTCCGCCTCGGGCTCGTAATCCGCTGGCCAGGCATCGGCCTCGCCCCAGCGCTGGGTCGCGGGATGGAAGTAGAGTTCGCTTACGCCTTCGGGCAACGCCGCGAGAAAGCGCCGCACCCGTTCCGGGCCCATACGGCCGGTATCCGCGAGGCCGAGCATGGCGTCGTTGCAGCTTATGCCCGCGCGCAGAAGCCGCCGGCGCATCGCCGCCGTGCGCCGCGCGTGCAGCAGCCATGCGAAAAAGCGATGAGGCAGCCGATCGCGCGAGGCTCGCCAGGAGGCGCGGAAAGGCTCGCGCGGCACGCGGATTGCAGCGATGCCAAACTCCGACGCGAGGTCCAGAAGGATGTGCTGCACCGTCGGATGCTGATGAAAGTGGTGGTGGCCGTCGACGTGATCGAGTGCGAGGCCGGTCGTTCGGAACGCCTCGAGTTGCGCGCGGCATTCTGCTGCGGCCTGTGTGCGGGCGCGGGCATTGAAGAAGATCCGCAATCCCGCGCGCAGGGGATCGGCGGGAAACCGGCCGTCGGCGCCCACCAGGTCGGGGATCCGCTCCGGCGGCAGCGCGGGTCTGGCGTCGACGAGGACGAGATGCAATCCAACGCCGAGCCGCGGCAGGCGGCGTGCGCGCGCGATCGCATCCGCGGCCGCGGTGCCCGTCACCATCAGGCTCGCGCTGGTGAGGATGCCCTCGCGGTGGCCGCGCTCCACCGCCTCGTTGACGGGAAGCGCCAGGCCGAAATCGTCGGCGGTGACGATCAGGTGCTTCGGCACGCGGTCTCCGGACCGGATTGTTGGTATTAGGAGGCGCTTCGCGGGAACACCGGCAGATCGTCGGCAAATCGCACCCAATCGAATTGGTGCTGCGCCCAGACGATGCGCGCGGGCCGGACGAAGCCTGGATCGGCGAAGGCACCCAGCGCGATCCCGAAATGCTGCGGGCGCAGGTCGATGGTCCAATAAACGGTCGTTCCGCATTCCGGACAGAAGCGATTGCCGACCTGGCGTCCTGCTTCCGCGGCTCGGGTGAATGCCTTGTAGACGCCCGCGACAGCGCGCACGCGCTCGCGCGGGTAATAGACGCCAACTCCGAAGGCGCTGCCGGTTCGCCGCTGGCAGAGAGTGCAGTTGCAGACGGAGACGACGTCGGGCTCTCCGTTCGCGGCGATACGGAGCGTGCCACAGGCACAGGTCGCGAGATGGTCCGATCCTTCCGTCATATTGAATCTCCCGAGTGATCCCTAGCAAGGAGGCCGCTCTCGTTGCCGGCCGCGTTCCTCCTTGATCGACGCTGGGCCCTCGGCTTTAATAGCGGACGGCGCGGGTGTAGCTCAATGGTAGAGCAGAAGCTTCCCAAGCTTACGACGAGGGTTCGATTCCCTTCACCCGCTCCAATCACTTCAAGAACCGGTTTCGAGCACGAATCGTCGGCGACGGCCGTCGATCAGTGCCGGACACCATCCAATGCAGTCGCGATGCGATCGAAAGCGACCTCCAAACGGTCTCGTGGACACGTGTAGGCCATGCGGAGGGCAGGCCCCATGCCGAAGGCCGACCCTGGAACGGTGACGACGCCCGCTACGTCGATGAGGTAATCGACCACATCCACATCGGTTTTGAAGACCTTGCCGTCTCGGGTCGATGCGCCAATCAGTGCCGAGCAGTCAGGAAATAGATAAAAGGCGCCGTCCGGGGGAATCGCGTGAAAGAACCGAATTCTCGAAGCGAGCTCCACGACGAGATTGCGGCGCTCGTGATAGTCGGCGATGGTGGCCGCGACCGACTCTTGCGGCCCCAATAGCGCGGCAGCGGTACCGATCTGCGCGATGGTGCAGGTGCTCGAGGTTACTTGTGACTGGATCCTCATCATCCCGCGAATCAATTCGACCGGTCCCGCTCCATAGCCGATGCGCCAGCCGATCATCGAGTAGGTTTTGGACGGCCCGTTGACTGTGAGGATCCGGTCGCGCAAATCGGGCGCTACACCGGCTATGCTGGCGAATTTCGCCGGTGGATAGACGAACTTCTCGTAGATCTCATCGCTCAAGATCAGGATGCCCGGGCGAGCTCGCAGCACTTCCGCAAGCGCATGCAGTTCGTCGGCACGGTAGACGGCACCCGTCGGGTTGGATGGCGAATTCAGGATGAACCATTTGGTCTTCGCAGTGATCGCCGAATTGAGCATGTCGGCCGTAATCTTGTGACCGAGCTGGGAAGTGCAGGGCACGGTCACGGGATTGGCGCCGGCCATCCGCACGATGTCGGGGTAGGACACCCAATAGGGAGCTGGAATGATAACCTCATCGCCCGGGTCCAAGGTGGCCATCATGGCGTTGAAGATTATTTGCTTCGATCCTGCACCGATGACGATCTGCTCGGGCTCGTAGGAGAGGCCGTTCTCGCGATTCAACTTTCGCACTACGGCGGATTTGAGTTCTGAGATGCCCTCGACGGGCCCGCTTCGCTCGTGACCTTCCAGCGCTGCCTTTGCCGTGGCAGATCGTATGTTTTCCGCGATTTTGAAGTCGGGCTCGCCGAGGCCGAGGCTTATGATGTCGTGCCCCGCGGCCCGCATCCTGGCCGCACGCTGCCCGATCGCGAGTGTCTGAGAGAAATTGATGCTCCCGAGACGCTTAGCTAAGAGGTCCATGGCCGATCTGCTCCCGCCCTAAAAGTCGCGTGCCTGAACTTGACACGGAAGTTTTGCACTCGTCAGCCCCGACTTGTGCTGGGACCCGTCGCCGAGAGACGGCGCTCGAGCCAGCGTCCGCATGCCGACAAAGGAAGACACACCGCCGTGTAAAGCAGCCAAATGAGCGTCATGACTTCGAAGCCCTGCAACGTGCGCTCGATGATCTCCCGACCGGAATACATTAGTTCCGAGACTCCGAGCAAGGAGATGATCGACGTTGCTTTTATCAACGACACGAACTGGCCGACCATCGGCGGAATCACGATCCGTAGAGCCTGCGGCAGCACGATCAAGACGAACGCTTTGCGGCGCGTCAGGCCCAATGCGAGCGCGGCTTCCACCTGGCTTGATGGCACCGCGACAATGCCTCCGCGTATGATCTCGCTGATCGTGACGCTCGCAAACATCGCGAGAGCGAGAGTGGCCGAAATAAATGGCGAAAGGCGGAGACCGAAGAGCGGCAGGACGTAAAAAACGGCGAACGCTTGAATTAGCAGCGGAATGCCGCGCACGAAATAGAGCAGCACATTGACGACCCGGCGTCCGAGCCGTCCGCCCAGGGCGGCAAAAGCGCCGAGGAGCAATCCGCCGAAGGTACCCAGTGTAAGAACCACGGTTGCCAGCTTCAGGCTTTCGAACAGTCCGCCGAGAAGCGGCAAAATTACCGAGAGCGACGCGGCGCTCATCGCTTCGCCGACTTTCGCTCTGCCGTGCTCAAGCGCCACTCGAAGAGGCGGGCAAACCCTCCGATGCTGCCGGTCAGAACGAGGTAGACGGCTCCGGCCACGATAAAGAATTCATAGGTTCGCATGTTCAGGGCGATGATCGACGTGAATACGTAATAGAAGTCCTGGACCGACAGCGCGCTCGTGATCGACGTATCCTTCGCGATCTCGGCCCAGTTGTTTCCCAGTGCGGGCAACGCACGCCGCAACGCCTGCGGCCATATAATCTTGCGGAACGCAACTCCAGGTCTGAGCCCCAAGCTCGCGGCCGCTTGATTCTGCCCATCGGACACCGACGCGATCGCAGCGCGGAAGATTTCCATCAGATATGCGGCATTGTGCAGGCTGAGCGCGATCGTGCCCGCCGCAAACGGCGACAGGTAAATGCCGAATGTCGCTAGTCCGAAGTAAAGAAAATACATTTTCACGAGGCTGGGGCTATTGCGCATCAGCTCGAGATACGAAATTCCTACGAACCTTCCGCCGCCCCCGCCGTATCGTACGATGAGGGCGCCAGTGAGCCCCAGAATTGTCGCGGAAATCGAACTCAGTAAGGCAATCTCAAGCGTGACCAAAAGGCCGAAGGAAAGTTCGGATACGGCCTCGATAACCGGCGCCCAAATTAAAGTGTAGCCTGAGCCCATCCGCGGCGGTCGGCGTCACTATGGGTGTCAGAGGGGCTGGCGGACCCAGTTGGGCTCCAACTCCTCGGTTCCAAGCCATTTCTTGTGCAGCTCTTGAAGCTTGCCGGAGGCCTTCAGGCTGTAGAGCGCCCAGTTGAGATAGTTGAGCCACGTCTGGTCGCCCTGGCGAACGCCGATCGCGATCGGGCTCACTTCAATGCCGTGCTCGCGGTCCTCGATCGCTCGAAATTGACCGGGGTATTGGCGCGCGTAATACATGGATGCCGCGCGCTCATAAAAGAATGCGTCCCCTCTTCCCTGTCGAAACGCAAGGAAGGCATCGGAAACTTCGGGGTAGCCCTGTATTTGCGGATTTGGGACCACGTTTTTAATGAGCGCCTCCACGTCGGCTCCCTGCCTCGTCACGATGAGCTTGCCGACCAAGTCGGCGTATTTCTGAATCGGCGAGGAGGTTTTCACCACGAAGATATTGTCGGAGATCATATAGGGAGTCGTGAAATCGATTACCTGAGTTCGCTCGAGATAAACGCTGAATCCCGTTATCACTGCGTCGACACGGTTCGACTGCAGCGACGCCACTCGGTCGGAGGAGCTCGACAGAATGACGAATTCGACTTTTGCCGGATCCTTGAAGAGACCGCGCGCGATCTCGCGAGCGAGATCGATGTCGAACCCTACGAGCTCGCCCTTTTCGTCCTTGAAGGAAAACGGAAGCGCTGTCGACCGCGTGCCAATGACGATCGTGCCCCGCTTCAACACGGTCTGGAGCGTCGAGTTTGCGCTCTGAGCTTGAACTTTGGCCGCGTGAGCGATGCACAGAAAAATCAGCGCCACCGAAACCGGCAGCTTCCACAAATCGCGTCTCATCGCCGACCCCCTCATTCCTTCGTTGACGCACGTCTCATCGCGGCCAGACCCCGAATTAGCCAGCATATGGCTTACTCGAATACCGGACAAGACGGCGGAGATGGAGAACCGGACACACAACATCCAGATGTGTACGAGCATGCTTCGTCCAATTTCTTATATTGGAGCCATTGAGCGATTGCGGATCGGCAATCCATGTCAGTTCGGACGCTTCGCGCCAAATTTGACATGGAGCATCGCGGCGAGCCAACGTGATCTGTTTGCTGCTCTCGAGGCGATCGGCGTCGGGGCTTGCGCTATAGATGGCGGGTGGGCCGCAATGCAATGAAGCGACGTTTCCTCGGGGCCGGACTCGAAGTTTCAGAACTTGGCCTCGGCTGCATGAGCTTCTCCGGATATTATGGCGCTTCAGGTGCCGTCGACGCGGCGAGCGCACGCTGCGTCGTCGACCGGGCCCTGGATCTCGGCATCACTCTCTTCGACACCGCGGCAATGTATGCTCCGAGCGAGGCGCTCCTCGGCGGTGCTATCGCCGGCCGTCGTACGCAAGCGCTGATCGCCACCAAGTTCGGTATCACGCTCGACGAGCGCGGCCGCCCCACTGCCGTCGATGCTCGGCCGGAAGCCGTAGTCCGGTCCTGCGATGAAAGCTTGCGACAGCTCGGCATCGACACGATCGATCTCTACTATTTGCACCGCATCGACCGCGCTGTGCCGATCGAGGAGACGGTCGGGGCCATGGCCGAGCTGGTGCGGCGCGGGAAGGTACGTTTTCTCGGGCTTTGCGAGGTCTCGGCCACGACTCTGCGACGAGCGCAGCGCGTCCATCCCATTGCGGCGTTGCAATCCGAATACTCGCTTTGGAGCCGCGACATCGAAGCTGAGATCCTGCCCGCCTGCCGCGAGCTCGGCATCGGGTTCGTGCCTTATAGCCCGTTGGGTCGCGGGTTTCTAACGGGAAGGATCGCCAGCGCTCAGTCGCTGCAGGAGGGAGACGCTCGCCGCGCCATTCCGAGATTCCAGAGCGAGCACTTCGAGCGCAATCGCGCACTTCTCGCGATCCTGGAACGCATTGCCGCTACCCATGGCGGGACGCCGGCACAAGTTGCCCTCGCATGGCTGATGTCGCAGGGAGAAGATATCGTGCCGATCCCCGGAACCAAGGTTATTTCTCGCCTGGATGAGAATGCCGCAGCGGCACGCCTGCGGCTTCCGAGCGATCACCTCGCGGAACTCGACCGGATGTTCTCCGGCGAGCGCGTCAGCGGCGCACGCTATGGCGATGCGGCTCGGCGCTTCCTCGACGAATGAGCGTCCACAACGGGTGGCTCAAGCGGGTTCGTGGAGGACGAAGGGATCGAAGAACCATTTTTCGTCCTCGTCGCGCCCAGCTTCCGCGTGGAGCCGACAACGCGACCGCGGCGTGAAACGCGACGCTGGCCGGCTCAGCCAGCAGCCGGCGGTCGCGGCGGGGCCGGGGGTGCAGGAGCGAGACGGCGGATCACCACGTAGAAGACCGGCGTGAAGAGCAGCCCGAATCCGGTGACGCCGAGCATGCCGAAGAAGACGGCGGTGCCGAGGGATTGACGCATCTCCGACCCCGCGCCGGTGGCGATCGCCAGTGGGACTACGCCCAGGATGAAGGCGAAGGACGTCATCAGGATCGGCCGCAGTCGGGTGCGCGCGGCGTGGACGGCTGCTTCCAGCAGCGGGGTTCCCGCATCCTGTCCCTGGCGTGCGAACTCCACGATCAGGATCGCATTCTTGGCGGCAAGGCCGATGAGGACGATGAAGCCGATCTGTCCGAGGATGTTCACGTCGAAGCCGCGGAACAACAATCCGCTGACGCCCGCGAGCAGGCACATCGGCACAATGAGGACGACCGAAAGCGGCAGCGCCCAGCTCTCGTATTGCGCGGCGAGCACAAGGAAAACGAAGATCACCGAGGCCGCGAAGACGATGAGTCCGGTGTTGCCGACGAGCTTTTCCTGATAGGCGAGCTCGGTCCATTCGTAGCCGAATCCGTCGGGCAAGCGCTCGCTCGCAATCCGCTCGATCGCGGCGAGCGCATATCCCGTCGAATAGCCTGGCAGCGTGTTTCCCTGCAGCTCCGCGGCGGGATAGAGGTTGTAGCGCGGGACGCGATAGGGACCCGTGATGTCCCGGAAGGTCGCGACCGAGCCGATCGGCACCATGAAGCCGGCGTCGCTCCGCGTCTTGTAGTTGGCGATGTCGTGAATATCCATCCGATACCGCCCATCAGCCTGCGCCGTCACGCGGTAGGTGTGGCCGAGATAGGTGAAGTCGTTGACGTAGGCGGAGCCCAGATAGACCTCGAGCGTCTCGAAGACCCTGTCCGCGGGGACGCCGAGGATCTCGGCCTTCACGCGGTCGATGTCGGCGTAGAGCTTGGGAGTTCGCGTGTTGAAGAGGGAGAAGACACCGACGAGGCCGGGCGTCTGCCTTGCGGCGCCGAGCAGTTCCTGCACTGCCGCCTCCAGGGCCTCCGCTCCGCGGCCACGCTTGTCCTGCACGATGAGCTTGAAGCCGCCGGCATTGCCGATCCCGCGCACCGGCGGCGGCGGTATCACCACGATGAAAGCGCTCTGAATCGCGTTGAGGCGCTTCTGCAGGTCGGCGAGGATGTGGTCGGCGGTGAGACCTTTGCCCGCGCGATCCGCGAAGGGCGCGAGCCCCGCGAAGATGGCGCCGGCGTTCGGAGCGTTGGTGAAGGTCGCGCCGTCGAGCCCGGCAAAGGGCACGGCGTGAATGACTCCCTCGGTGCCGAGGATGATCTTCGTCGCCTCGCGCACCACCGCATCCGTGCGGTCGAGCGACGCGCCCGGAGGAAGCTGAATGACCGTGATGAGATAGCCGAGGTCCTGCTGCGGGATGAAGCCCGTGGGCGCGCGCTCGAACTGCCAGGCGGTGAGGCCGATGAGGCCCGCATAGGCCACGAGCATGATGGCTCCGCGCCGGATTAGCTTGCCTGTGAGACCGCCATATCCGATTGAGAGCGCTTCGAAGCCCCGGTTGAATCCGCGAAAGAAGGCGCGGATGGGCCGCGTCACCAGCGAGTCCTTGCCGGGCTCGGCACTTTGCGGCTTGAAGAGCAGCGCGCAGAGGGCAGGGCTCAGCGTGAGCGAGACGAGGCAGGAGATCAGCGTCGCCGAGGCGATCGTCACCGCGAATTGGCGGAAGAACTGCCCGGAGATGCCCGCGATGAAGGCGGCGGGGACGAAGACCGCCGTCAGCACGAGCGCGATCGCGATGAGCGCGCCGCCGACCTCGTTCATGGTCTCGTGCGCCGCGTCGCGCGGCGACCTGCCCTCTCGGATGTTGCGCTCGACGTTCTCGACCACGACGATCGCGTCGTCAACGACGATGCCGATCGCGAGCACCAGGCCGAAGAGCGAGAGGTTGTTGAGCGAGAAACCCAGCGCCTCCAGGATAGTGAAGGTGCCGACAAGCGAGATCGGAATGGCGACGATCGGCACGATCGAGGCGCGCCAGGTCTGCAGGAAGAGGATCACCACGATTACGACGAGGATCACCGCCTCGCCCATGGTCTTGAAAACCTCGCGCACGGACTCCGCGATGAATTGCGTGGGGTTGTAGACGATGTCGTAGCGCAGCCCCTGCGGGAACGACTTCGAGAGTTCCGCCATCGTCGCGAGCACGCGATCCGCGGTCGCGAGCGCATTGGAGCCCGGGAGCTGGAAGATCAAAAGCGGCACGGCCCGGCGCTCGTCGAGATAGCCGTTGGTGTTGTAATCCTGCGCGCCGAGCTCGACGCGCGCGATGTCCCTTACGCGCGTGACGCGCCCCTGGGTGTCGGTGCGCACGATGATATTCTCGAATTGGCGCGGGTCGGTCAGGCGGCCCAAGGTCTCGACGTTGATCTCGAACGCGCCCGACCGCGGCACCGGCGGCTGGTTGATCACGCCCGAGGCCACCTGGACGTTCTGGCCGGCGAGCGCCTGCACCACCTCGCCCGCGGTGAGGCCGCGCGCGGCGACTTTCTCGGGATCGAGCCAGACGCGCATCGAATAGTCGCGCGCGCCGAAAATCCGCACGTCGCCCACGCCGTTGACGCGCGCCAGCACGTCCTTCACCTGCAGGGTCGCGTAGTTCGAGATGTAGAGCTGGTCGCGCGACCCGTCGGGCGAGCTCAGATGGATCACCATCATGAGATCAGGCGAGTTCTTGCGCACGGTGACGCCGATGCGCTGCACATCCGACGGCAGCTTCGGCTGCGCGACCGAGACCCGGTTCTGGACCAGGACTTGGGCGATGTCGAGGTCGGTGCCGAGCGCGAAGGTAACGGTGAGCGAGAGGTTTCCGTCGCTCGTCGCCTGCGAGGACATGTATAGCATGTTCTCGACGCCGTTGATCTCCTCCTCGAGCGGCGCCGCGACGGTGTCCGCCACGACCTGCGCGGAGGCGCCGGGGTAGCTCGCGCTGATGACGATGGTGGGAGGCGCGATCTCCGGGTATTGGGCGACGGGGAGATCGGAGAACGAGATCGCGCCGACGAGCGTGATGAAGATCGAGACGACCATCGCGAAAATCGGACGGTCGATGAAGAAGTGCGAGAGCTTCATGGACGATTTCCGGCCCGTCAGTTGGTCTCGGGCTCGATCTCGATCTTGCCGGGCTGCGGCGTCACCTTCCCGCCGGGGCGCACCCTTATTAGCCCGTCGATGACGATGCGGTCGCTCGCCGCGAGCCCCGAGCGGACGATGCGCAGATTCTCATAGCTGGGACCGGGCCGGATGACCTTCGGGACGACTGTGCCGTCATCCGTGACGGTCATCACCTCCTTGCGCGATTGGTCCGTGACAATCGCTGCGTCGGGGATGAGGATCGCCATGTAAGGCTCGGAGCCCGGAATCCGGATGCGACCGAACTGTCCCGCCGTCAGGAGATAGTCGGGATTCGGAAACTGCGCGCGAATGCGGATCGTGCCGGACTCCCGGTTGATCCTGTTGTCGACGAAGTTCATCGTGCCTTGGTGCGGCCAGCCGTGCTCGTCGATGAGATGCAGCGACACTCCTATGGTCCTGTCGCCCGTTGACAGCGAGAGCCCCTTGGCGGCTGCGCGCTGATAGGCGACGAAATCCCCCTCGCTCATGTCGAAGTTGAAGTAAATGGGATCGAGTGAGACGATGGTGGTGAGGAGCGTCGGCGCGCCCACGTCGCTGCCGTTGACGATGTTGCCGATGCTCACGAGATGGTTGCTGATGCGGCCGGTGATCGGCGCCACGATCTGGGTGTACTCGAGATTGAGCTGGGCGGTGGTGACCGCGGATTTCGCCACGTCGACCGTGGCGGTCGCGACCTTGAACTCGGAGACGCGCTGATCGTAGACGCTTACGGGTTCATCGCTGCGCTTCACCAGCGTCGCGGATCGCGCGAGATTGCGCTGCGCGAGGTCGACCTGCGCATTGGCCTGCTCGAGCTGCGCCTTGGCGGACTCGAGCGCCGCCTGGAAGGGGCGGGGATCGATCACGAAGAGCAGATCGCCCTTCTGCACGATCTGCCCGTCCTCAAAGTGAATCTCGGTGAGATATCCGCTAACGCGCGCGCGCAGCTCGATGTAGTCGACGGCCGCGAACTGTCCCGTGAATTCCTGCCACTCCACGATCTCTTTCTGTAGGGGTGCGCTCACGGTGACCGGAGGCGCCGTCGGCGGCGACTGCGACCAAGCCGACGCAACGCCGCCCAAGAGCATCGCCACGGTCGCAACGGGTAGCGCAAGACGCATAAAAAGGCTCGGTGCGGACATCGACTTACCTCCGACCCGGTATGGCGCCATTCTAGACTGGGACTGCGTCGTGCGACAGCGGGCGGATGCCAGTTTCCGGTGTTGGCGCCGCAACGATGACGGGCGTAGGATTCGGTGATCAGCGCCGGTCGATCAGGGACGCTGCGTCGAGGCGCCGTGGGGACGGGTCTCTAGCGGCGGCGGCTTTCGCGCTGAGTGCCCGTCGCGCCTCTATGCTCTGCCAAAACAGCAGTGCCGGCGCGCCGATCGTCAGATCGCGTCCCCGCTTCAGCAGCGACAGCGCCAGCACGGTCTCGGGCGCTAGCCCGAAGAGACCGCCGAGGAGAATGTATGCGCCCTCCTGCAGGCCGAGTGCATTGGGAACCGCGAAGGCGACGCTGCGCGCTGCGTAGAGCAAGCTCTCGATCGCCAGCACAGCGGTGACGTGGATAGGAAAGCCCATGAGCCACAGGGCGAGCCAAGTCTCGAGCGCCGTTCCGAGCCAGCACACGAGATGGACGGCCATGCAGAGAATGGCTCGCGCCGGCCGCGCATAGATCGCGCGGATTTCCTGCTCGACAATCCCGAGGGAGAGTCCGGTCTTCGCCCAATCGCCGAGGAGATGGCCGGTGATGCGCTCGAGCAGGGAGAGTCCGCGGCGCTGGGCCGCGACGAAGGTGATCGCCGCGGCGAGCATTGCGAGGACGGCGACGCCGCTCGGCATCACTAGTGGCGCCTCCGGCCGAGCCTGGGCGAGGAGGCACAAGCCGAGCGCGGTGAAGGCGAGCTGCGCGAACATCTCCATCGTGACGTCGACGACCGTCGAGGCGGCGGCGAGCGTCCCGCTCATGCCGAAGAGGGTCGCGGCACGCGCGCCCATCGCAAAGCCGCCGAGCTGCGAGAGCGGCAGGATCTCCGCACCCGAGTCGCGCACGAGCCGTGCCCAGAAGAAGAAGCGCAGTGGGAGCCCCTGGTCGCGGGGCAACAGGATCTGCCAAGCCCATCCCATGAGGCCGATCAGCACGAGATGGCTGAGGCAGATCAGGGCGAAGCCCCACCAGCCGATCGCGGTCAAGGCATGCCAGACCGCGCCGATACCTTGCCGAAGCACAAGCAACGTGACGACGCCGAGCCCCGCAACAAGAAGAAGAACGGCGAGGCGCCTCATCGCGGAGTTCGCGCGCCCTTCCAGAGCCGCATTCCCCTGAGGGCGGCGCCGGCGAGCTTGG
>Ga0335081_10004202_pt1 | contig 22715 bp, 16 predicted proteins | sample Lox_Sample_35_FD_206713 | JGI IMG/M metagenome (GOLD analysis project Ga0335081, IMG submission 206713) | Soil microbial communities from Loxahatchee National Wildlife Refuge, Florida, United States - Lox_Sample_3.5 | ecosystem: Environmental > Terrestrial > Soil > Wetlands | place: USA...
ACTAGGGCGAGGCTGTTGACCAGGTTGGCCGTGATCGAGAACTGCGGCTGGCCGGCGAGATTGCGGGCCATGGCCGCGTACGCTGCGCCGCTATAGAAGATGGAGTAACCGCCGCGAATCACGCGGCTGTGCTTCTGTGAGGGGCGCCACGAAAAGCCGATCCGCGGCGAGAACTCATGCGGATCGCCGTTGACCAGGCTCGAGGGGAACCGTCCGGTAAAAGGGCCGTCGAGCACGGCGGCCGCCGGGCAGCCCGCGGCCGGGCTTACATTGGTAGCCGTTGCCGCGGCTCCCACCGGGCAGACCTGTGTCATGGTCGAGTTGATATCCAGCGTCGCCATCTGGCCGTACAACTCGGTGTAGGGCGAAAAATACTCGTAGCGCAGGCCCAGGTTCAAGGTGAGTCCGCTGTTCACCCGCCAGTCATCGACCGCGGAGGCGTTCAGCGCCCAGCCGCGGAAGTAGAGATTCGAATCGTTAACCCGCAGGCTGGAGGACTGCGGATAGCCCAGCAGAAAGTCGGCAAAATCGAAGCCGGTTTGCGGGATCACCTGGCCGCTCGAATCGTACCCGCTGGTCAGCAGGCCTCCGAAGCTGAAGGAGCCGCGCGAATTCGCATAAGTGAGCGAATTCTGCTGCATCCGCCGCAAGCCGAATCCGAACGACAGGTTGTGCTTGCGGCGCGCCACGTAGGTGACGCTATCGGTAAGGTTCGTGGTCTGATTCCGGTTCACCGACGGCGCGCCGTCGTTCAGAGAGCTGAAGTTGGTGAACGAGAGGCTGGGAGGTCCCAGGTCGATGGGAGCCCGATCGGGGCCGACGATTCCCAAGTCACCCGCGACGTCCGAGGTGTAGGCAAAGAACGGCGTTGCCTTGCTGATGCTGCGGCTGAACGCCACGCTGGCGTTGTTGTTAAACCGCGGTTTGAAACTGTGGCTCCAGCCCACGGTGGAGCTTAGTCCATACCCGCTGTTGGTGTCGTTAAAGGGAAAAATCTGCTGGCCAACCTGGGTGGTCGAGCCGTTGAAGCTGAATTGCTGGTTGAAATTGAGGCGGTCCTTGTTGGTGACCGCGCCATTCAAACGCACGGCGAACGAATAGTTGTGGCTGGGAAGGGACGGCGACACCGCGTAGTTCTGAACCAGGGTCTCGTAAGGCGACTGCGGAAAATACTTCAACAGGGCAACAGATGCCTTGTTCCTGCGCTCCTGTGGGATGAAATTGGCGGGGAAAGGCGCGCCATTCAGCGGATCGTAAATGGTAACCGGCACGTACGTGGTAGCACCACTAACCACCTGCTTGGTTGTTGCAGCGGAGAAATCGCCGTTGCGTTCGGCGAGGGTGGGCACCTCACCCACGGTACTCCGGCCGTTGCGGCCCTGGTTGGCGCTGAAGTTCAGATAGAACTGCCACTTGGGGTTCGTCACGTTGTACAGCTTGGGAATGCGCAACGGTCCGCCGATGTTTCCGGTGATGGTCTCCCGGGCCGAAGAAGGCTTGGGCTGGTTCTGGCCGTTGAGCGAGAATGGCGCCGCGTTCAGAGCGGAGTTGGTCACCGTCACCGCGATGGATCCCGAATAAGGTGTCCTCTGCTGTCCGCGCCCGCGCCGGTTGCCAAATGTGTTGAACTGGCCGCCGTACGGCCCACGACCTCCGCGGCCTCCGGGTCCTCCAAGACCTGCGGCGCCGCGTCCGCCGCCGCGTCCGCCGCCACCACCACCGCGTCCGCCACCTCCACCTCCACCACCGGGCCCGCCACCGCGACCACCCCCACCGCCTCCGCGTCCACCGGGACCGCCCATCCCCAGGCCGCCGCCGGCGTCCGCGCCGAAGCCGTTATCAGCGCCGGCCGCGCCAAATCCGGCCATACCGAACGGGTCGGCCTGTCCGCCAAGACTCGCACCAAGAGTCGCCAGGCCGCCGGCGTCGCCCATTCCCATCCCCAGCCCGCCGGGTCCGCCGAATCCGCGCCCGCCGCGCCCGTTCATCATCATCATCTGATTGCGAACCGCCTGCTCGTCGGCCGCCACGCCCAGACCGCCGCTGGTGCTGCCGATGATGCCGAGATCGGCGGCGCCGGCATCGGCCATGTCCGGAGGCGTATCGGAAGTGTTGGCCAGCGCCTGCAGCCCGGCCTCGGTGGCGGTCACATCGGCATTCTGAAACCCTGGCTGCGCCTGGCCGCCTCGGCCGCTCGCGCTTTGCGCAGCGGCGCCTCGGCCTTGGCCGCCGCGCCCGAAACCGCCGCGTCCCTGCCCGCTGCGGCCTGTTTGCGCCGATTGCGTGGCAGCCGGCGGCTGGGCCGCGGGAACCGCGGCGGCAGGTTTTGGCGTGGCTCCTGCGGCGGCAGCCGGCGGTTCCGTTTTGCTGGTTCCCGCTGCCGCCGGCGTCGTCGCCTTGCCTGGCGCGGTTTCTCCCAGCCGCGGCATCTCCAGCGTCCAGTCCTTGCTGGTCGCGCGGTCTTCGATCGTGACCGAGCCGGTCAGCGTTTTGAACCCGAACATGCTGATTTCGATTTCCCACACACCGGGTGTGAGGTCGAAGGTGTAACGGCCTTTTTCGTCGGTGTAAGTGACGAGCTTCGCACCCCCCTGCCGCGCGGTGACCATCGCGCCGGGAATGAACTGGTCGGCCGCGCGGACCGATCCGCTATGTTCGATGGCAAAGAGAGGCGCGGCGGCAAAAAGGAGCACCCAGATGGTGAGAGACCGTATCACGAGGACCTATCCTTACTTCAATCCGGTGAGCGGTTTAGTTCGGTTTTCTGCCAGCATGCCCCCGCCCTTCCACACCAGGATAGATGGTTGTGACAGCCGTAAATGTTACATGCTGCAGGCCCTTTCGCGGCCGTGAAAATGCGCCCACGGATGTGCCGCGTGGCGCACAGCCGGTCGCGCAAACCCTAGGGTTTTCCGATACGCCAGATCGGCCTTCCGACTGCATATGATTACGGCGATGAAGTACGCCCTGATCCTGGCGTTGGCGGTTCCCCTTTTAGCCCAAGACACCCGTTTCGACGTGCGATCCCGCTTGGTGCTGGTTCCCGCCACCATAACGGATGAGAAAGGACGCTCCATCGACGGCCTGGCCGCCCCCGATTTCCAGGTTCTCGACAACGGCCACCCGCAAAAAGCGGCCGTTGACACTTTCGACACCGGCCTCGCGCCGATCGCACTGGTGATCGCGGTTCAATCCTCCGGTATATCGGCTGCGGTGGTCGAAAAGGTTCGCAAGATCGGCTCGATGATCCAGCCTCTGATCACCGGAGAACGCGGGTGCGCCGCCCTGGTTTCCTTCGATCAGCGCGTAACGTGGCTGCAGGACTGCACCAAGGACATCGACGCGCTGGACCGTGGTTTCCAACAACTGCGTCCTCTATTGCGGCCAGGCGAGGACAAGGAAGCGCGCATGATCGACGCCGTGCAGTCAGCGGTCGAACGTCTACGGAGCCGGCCGAATGTCCGCCGCGTGTTGTTGCTCATTTCGGAAACGCGCGATCGCGGCAGCGAGACGCCTCTGGAACAAGTTGCAGCCGCGGCGCAATCCGCCGGCGTGATGGTTTACGCCGCCACCTACTCGGCCTTCAAAACGGGCTTTACCTCGAAATCGGCGCGCACCGAACCCCGGCGCGCGATCAAGCCCAAGACCCCCGGCGACACCTGGGGCACCGTGGATGGCAAGCCGCAGACGCTGGGCGACATTCAGAAGCCGCCTCCGGAGCAGCAGGTAGACGTTCTCAGCTCCATGGGTGAACTAGCCCGCCTGTTCAAGGGGAACACCATCGAAGCTTTGACCAAGAGCACCGGCGGCACGACATTTTCATTCACCAGGCAAAAAGCGTTGGAGCAAGCGATCGACAAGCTGGGAGTCGAATTGCACACGCAATACGTGCTCAGCTTCGTTCCCGAGGCATCCGCTCCGGGCTATCACAAACTGGAAGTCAAGATCGCACGCGAAGGCGAGTTTCACATCCGCGCGCGCCCAGGCTACTGGTCTGTCGAAGAGCCGCGCTAGTGGGATAACGCTCCTGCGTTGTCCATGCGGGCGCAGCTCGCTTCGAGTTCTCTACAGCCCTTTCTTGGCCAGAAATGCGATTAAATCAATCACGCGGCACGAGTAGCCCCACTCGTTGTCGTACCACGCGATCACCTTCAACAGGTTCCCGTCGAGCACCTTGGTCATCTGCCCGTCCACGATCGAGCTGTTGGGGTTATGCAGCATGTCGCACGAAACCACGGGGTCCTCGGTGTAGGCGAGAATCCCCTTGAGAGGACCTTCCGCCGCCGCCTTCAGCGCGCCGTTGACTTCCTCGGCCGTGGTGTTCTTGTTTAGCAAGGCCACCAGGTCCACGACCGAAACATCCGGCGTAGGAACGCGCATGGAGTAGCCATCCAGCTTGCCCTTTAACTGCGGCATCACCAGCCCGATGGCTTTGGCTGCGCCGGTGGTGGTGGGGATCATGTTCAGGGCGGCGGCGCGGGCGCGGCGCAGGTCTTTGTGGGGGAAGTCCAGAACGTTCTGGTCGTTGGTGTAGCTGTGGATGGTGGTCATCGACCCCTTCTGGATGCCGAAGGCGTCGTGCACAACCTTGACCACCGGCGCCAGGCAGTTGGTGGTGCAGGAAGCGTTGGACATCACGTGGTGTTTCGCGGGATCGTACGCGTTTTCATTGACGCCCAGCACGATGGTGACATCTTCGTTCTTCGCCGGCGCGGAAATGATCACTTTCTTCACCGACCCGCGAAGGTGTTTGACCGCCTCCTTAGCGTCGGTGAACTTGCCGGTCGATTCGATGACGATTTGCGCGCCCAGGGAATTCCAGTCGAGCTGCGCCGGATCCTTGGAAGCGAATACCTTGATCTTCTTGCCGTCGACCGTGATGGAATCGGCGTCCACTTTCACGTCTACAGGCAGCGGTCCGAGCACGGAATCGTACTTGAGCAAGTGTCCCAGAGTCTTGGTGTCGGTAATATCATTGACCGCCACGAATTCCACGTCGCGCCGGTGGATACCCGCGCGCACCACATTCCGGCCGATACGGCCGAAGCCATTAATGCCAACTTTGACTGCCATGGTTTCTCCTGTGCAAATGAGATGGGGGAAATGCCGCGCTAATTCAAAGGATATCAGGAGGCACGTATCCGCGGCAATGCCGCAAGAACGAGAATAGAGTCCGAAATGTCATTCCGCTGCCGCGGGATTCAGCACTTCGACGCCCTCCCGCTGCGCGGCCTGGATCAACGGGTCGTCGGAACATACGAAGACCGTCTGCTCCTTGGGAGCGCTGGCTTTCAGAACCAGGCACCCCGCCAGTTGCACCGCATCGTACGCACGCAGGGAATGGCGGTCCAGCAGGTCGCACGAGACTTCCAGGACGCCTTCGCTTAAGGTCTGACTTAGAAAGAAAGCCTCCAGGTGGTGAGCAAATCGTTTCACCAGCGTTGCCGCGAGATCCTGGGTGATGTCGCCGGCCCGCTGCCGCCGGCGCACTGCCGAGCGGAACTCGACCTGAGTGACAGAAAGCACGGCGAACCGGTCGCGTCGGCTCTTGGTGAGACGCAGGAGTTGCGCCGTGCCCGGCTCTCGAATATACAGTTTTACGGCTGCGCTGGTCTCCAGGTAGTAGAGAGCCAAGCGCTAGCGCCTTTCGCGTAGGACAGTGGCCGAGAGCAGCTCACCGCGGATTTCGGCGGGTTCAAACTCCGCCTCCGACTCGCGCGACACCCCAAGTATGGCAGCGATCTCCGGCGATGATCGGTTCAGCCGGATCGCGGTGACCGGGAACGCTGGAGAGTTTGGATTGGGCACCTTACTGGTTAACACAAGGCCTCGTTCAATGGCATTTCGAATCGCCCTGTTCCTGGCGTCAGGATCGCTTGCCCATGCGCCTGCAACAGGCAGAACCGTATCTCGAAACCATTTCAGAGCCACAAAACTGTAGCCCGGCCGGGACTCGGCTTGATCCAAGCTCCTAACCAATTCCCGCAACTCGTTGGAGGGTTTTTCAAATCCCGCAGGTTCAGACGCGCTGGCGGCCGCAGGTGCGGGAGGCACGGCTTCCGCTTCAGTGGTGGGAGCATTTGGCTCGAACTTGATCCAGATCCCGCCGGACTGCGGCGACCAGTGCTCGGCGGAAGCATCCTGCCGGATTCTTCTGCTCTCCTTGCGGTGATTGTTCGCGACGAGGCTCAGTACAACTCGGTATCTGGCCAGTTGGAATGGTTCTGGAAGGTCTCCAAATGAACGGGAGAGGCGCTCTTCCATCAGCTTTTGCAAATCTTTAATCTTCATTTCAAGCCAGCCTCTATTTAATTTAGACGGCCCTGTCCGCCGCATCTATATATATATCATACTTTATTTGGCCTTGTCAAGCCCCCCAGCCGATTCGGCCGATTCGCGCCCGCTCACCGCTGAAACACCACCTTCCCGCCCACAATCGTGTAGACCACATCCGTCGATGGAATCTCATCCTCCGGGATGGTCATGATGTCCCGCGACAGCACCGTAATATCCGCCAGCTTGCCAACCTCCAGTGAACCCTTCAGCTTCTCTTCAAACGCCGCGTATGCGTTGTTCCACGTGTACGATTTCAGCGCCTCTTCGCGGCTCATGCGCTGGTCGGGATAAAACACCGTGCCGTCTTTCAGCTTGCGGCTCACGCTGGCGTAGAACGATGCGATCGGGCTCACGTCTTCCACCGGAGCGTCGGTTCCGTTGCCGACTACCGCGCCGCTTTTCATGAGCTTCTGCCACACGTAAGCGCCCTCTTCGGCGCGCTTGGGCCCCAGCCGCAGAAGCACGTAGGGTGCGTCGGATGTGCAATGAATGCCTTGCATCGCCGCGATCACGCCAAGCTTGCCAAAGCGCGGAATGTCGGCCGCGCTGAGGTGCTGGGCGTGTTCGATGCGCCAGCGCAGATTGGTCTTCTCGGGATGCTCCTTGAACACCTGCTCGTATAGATCGAGCACTTCGCGGTTCGCGCGGTCGCCGATGGCGTGAATGCAGAGCTGGTAGCCGTGCTGAATGGCCGCTTCGGCGGCGCGCTTCACGTTTTCGGTGGTTTCGGTGGCCAGCCCGACGCTGTCGGGCTTGTCGGTGTACGGTTCGAGGAGCCAGGCCCCCCGTGAGCCGAGCGCGCCATCCATCTGCCGCTTGATGGCGCGGACGGTGAGGTGGTTGTCGCCGGCCCCGATGGTGAAGTAGCGGTCAAGTGCCGCCAGGTCTGCGTTCGGCTGGCGCAGCATCACCCACAGCCGCAGCTTCAGCTCGTGGTTCTCGGCCATGGTCTTGAAGGTATCCACCGTGCCGAGCGGCGAACCGGCGTCTTCGAAGGTCGTGATCCCCTTCGAGATGCATTCGTTCACCGCGAGATCGATCACTCGTCGCAGATCGGCCGCGCGCTCGGCGGGCGTGCGTTTCGCCAGCCATTGGTTGCGGGCGCCGCCTACCAGCCCCTGTGCCGTCTCGCGGAGCAGCCCGGTCGGATTGCCCTGCGCGTCCTTCAGAATTTCGCCGCCGGCCGGGTTGGCGGTATCGCGCGTGACCCCAGCGGCCTCGAGAGCTTTTCCGTTCACAAAAGCCGCGTGGCCGCTGGCATGTTCCAAAAGCACGGGGTTGTTGGGAGAGACCTTATCCAGCGAGGCGTGCAGCGGAAAGCCCTCGACGTTGGGATCCGGAGGGTGGTCCCATTTCGACTGGTGCCACCCGCGCCCCTCGATCCAGTCGCCGGGCTTGGCTCGCTGGGCCGCGCGTGCGACTTGAGCCACGATATCGTCCCAGGTGCGGGCCTCGCGCAGATCGAGGCCCAACCGGTATTGGCCGATGCCGGTGAAATGGCCGTGACCCTCGATGAAACCGGGAATCGCGAGCCGCCCATGGAGGTCGATGACCTTAGTGTTGGGGCCGATCCATTTCTGTGCGTCGCTGTCAGCACCTAGGGCAGTGATCTTGTCGCCGCGCGCCGCGACGGCCTGGACCACAGGCGCGGCCGGGTTCATGGTAACGACTTTTCCGTTCCGCAGAACCAAGTCCGCGGGTTGAGCAAAGGCGGTCGACACCGCGGCGCAAGCAACTAGCGCCGCGGCAGGCACACCAGAAATTCCTGCTGGGAATACACGCATGTGAACCAGGATATTCTTCGCGAAGAAGCGGGACAAGCGGAGCCAACAGCCGATTTCCGAATTCGAAGCTCGGTAAGATTCTCGCGCCAGGAACACCAAGCCCCCCAATAGACATCGGTGTGCTCTTGGGGGCTCTGTGCGAGAGGTGCTCTGCCCTCAACCTTCCGAGACCGACCGCTGGGCCAGCTCCCCGAACAGAGGCAGCGAGTATTCCTCGTCGCGGGAAGCCTTCACCATCATGAAAATCGACATGCCCAGCAGGACGACGCGAATCAGGTCTTGAAAATGGAAGTGCGCGATCGGAGTGAACACCCACCGCAGCACGTTGTCGTTTATCAACCACGCTACGAACAGGTACAGGGCCTGGAAGGCGTGGAAGCGGACGGGGCGGACGTGCCGGTATTTTTGCGAAGCCAGCACGATGATCGCCGCAATCCAGCCGACCACCGGGATGTAGCACAGGATGGAGGCGGTGCGCGGCGTAATGCCGGCCAGCGGGTCGTTCGCAATGGAGTGCGCGGCGCTGGGAGCTTCTTGCGGCTGTTTCGCGCCGCAGGCGTGGCAAAAAACGTCACTCTGCCCCACCGGCTTTCCGCATTGGCTGCAAAACGGCATCCTATCTATCTTTACGCTAGGCAAGGCCGGAGTGTTCCGGCAATCGATGCAAGTGTGGGATAAGGCTCCTGCCTTGTCCTGGAATCCCAAGTGCGAGTTTCTCGACGGGCAAGCCGGGAGGCTTACTCCACTGCGGCGTGTCCTGCGCTCGACCACGGCCATGCTACCATTTTGGCCATGTCGAAGCTACTCTGCGGATTGCTTCTCACAGCCTGCGCTGGGGTGTTGCCGGCGGCGAAGAATCTCGAAGTGTATTGCATAGACGTGGAGGGAGGCAAAGCCACTTTGTGGGTTTCGCCCTCGGGCGAGTCCATGCTGGTGGACACGGGATGGCCGGGATTCAACCACCGCGACGCCGATCGAATCGTGGCCGCGGCCAAAGCGGCCGGCGTCAGGAAGATCGATTACCTGGTGATCACGCACTATCACATCGATCACGCTGGCGGCGTCCCCCAACTGGCGGAGAAAATGCCGATCCGCAATTTCGTGGACCACGGTCCGAATACCGAACCGGGCAAGGATCAGGACATTCTCTACAACGCCTACAGCGCCTACCGCGACAAAGGCAACCACATTCTCGCCAGGGTTGGTGACATCCTGCCCATCAAGGGCCTGGAAGTGCGCTTCGTCTCATCCGACGGCAACCTGATCCCGGCGCCGCTGGCCGGGGCCGGTCAGCCGAACCCGGACTGCAAGGGCTATCAACCTCCTGAACCCGACAAAACCGAGAACGCACACTCGCTCGGTATGGTGGTCACCTACGGCAGTTTTCGCGCCGTCGACCTCGGTGACCTCACCAAGGACAAAGAGTTTGGACTCGTGTGCCCGAACAACCGGATCGGTGTAGTCGACCTGTTCATGGTTTCGCACCACGGGATGCCGTGGTCGGACTCCCTTCCGTTCGTGCGGGCGCTGCATCCGCAAGTAGCCCTGATGAACAATGGCCCGCGCAAAGGCGGCGCTCCCGAAGTGTGGCAGACCATCCGCGACACGCCTGGCCTCGAAGATTTCTGGCAGCTTCATTTCACGGTTGCCGCTGGCAAGGACCACAATTCCCCCGATACGTTCATTGCCAACGTGGATGAGATCTGCGAAGCGCGGTGGCTGCGCGTGACCGCGCGCCCGGATGGCAGCTTCACGATCTACAACAGCCGGAACAAATACGAGAAGACCTATCAGAAAAGGTAGGCTGGCCGCGACCGTTTTGCAAACTATCTGTGGCTCTGCCCCTTATCTGGCGCAGGAGCGTGCTACTGCCTGCCGGCCGGCGGCTTAATACTCAAGCTCTGCCTGGCCAGCGACGAGTTCGGAAATCGTCGCCTCAACTCCTTCAACACCTCGCCGGCCTCGGTCCACCGCCCCAGTTTCCCGAGGCAGTCGCCCTTGTAGTAGAGCGCCTCGGCGGCGTGCTGTTTGTTGTCGGGATACTTCTCCAATACGACGTCGAAGGCGGTCACGGCATCCGTCCACGCACGGTTCGAGTAATGAATGGAACCAATCTGATACTGCGCATCCACAGCCTGCGGTGTATTCGCGTACGTCTGCAGGTACAGCGTGTACTCGCTCAAAGCGACATCCAGGTGCCCTCCCATGCGATCCCGCTCTGCGTTGGCGAACAGGTCCGTGGCGGAAATAGCCGGACTTCCCGTCGCGGTGGCCGGCTGCGCCGCAGCAGGCGGCTGCAGTGCCTTGACGGTGTTGCTCAGGTCGGTCATCTGGGTCGAGAGCTTGCTCATCGCGCCCGCCAGGTCGGTCAGCGCGCCCTTCACCGTGCTGAGATCGCTGGACAACCCCTGCAGTTGGGCGCTTAGCCCGGCCACGGTGGCGTTGGTTTGGGTCTGCTGGTCGCGTTGATCCTGCGCGCTCTTTTGCAGGCGGTCGGCGACACCCGACAAGTTTTTGTTCACTTGATCCGCAATCTGACTACCCTGGTCCGCCTGTTTCTGGCTCACCGAAGCCAGCTTGTCCTCGAGCGATCGCTGGAGAGCTTTGATCTGATCCTGCAGAGAAGCAATCTCCCTTTGCAGCTCCACGATGTCCTTGTTCACATCCGCGGCAAACAGCGCGGGCCCTGCCAATAGCGTGCAAACCAATAAACGCCGGACCATCGGTACGCCTCCTTCGGCGGTGAGGTGCCCTCCATTCATCGTACAGGCTGACCGGCAATATTTGTGAAACCAGTCTGAATTGAGCCAAAATAGTAGACAGCACCAGAGAGCACACACATGGATCACACCGACCAGGGCCGCGGCGAGGGTTCCGCGCGAGCCCGCGAAGACATGCTGGGAATATTGCATAAGAGTCAGAAACTGGTCACGGCTCTGCTCGAATCGGCCTCGCAGGCGATCGTCAGCATCGACCGCGCCGGCAGGATCGTGCTGGCGAACCACCGCACCGAAGAAATCTTCGGCTATGATCGCGATGAGCTGTTGGGAGCGCGTATCGAAATGCTGCTCCCGGAATCCAAGCGGGCGTTGCATAGCAAGGACCGCGACGAATTCTTCGCGCGTCCCAGGGCGCGGCCTATGGGCATCGGCTTGGATCTCTCCGGCCGCCGCAAGGACGGCACGGAGGTTCCCGTCGAGGTCAGCCTCAGCTACGTGGAAATCGACGAAGGCGTGTTCGCCATCGCGTTCGTCAGCGACATCAGCCAGCGCAAGCGCCTGGAAGAGCAGTTGATGCACGCGCAGAAAATGGAAGCCGTGGGCCGCCTGGCGGGCGGCGTGGCGCACGACTTTAACAACATGCTGACCGTGATTTCAGGCTACAACCGGATGATCCTGGACGAGCTTTCGGCTTTGGATCCGTTGCGCGGCTATGCCGAAGAGATTCTGAAGGCGGCGGACCGGGCCGGAGCGCTCACCAACCAGTTGCTGGCATTCAGCCGCCGCCAGATCATGCAGCCGCGCGTGATCAACCTGAACTCGGTAATAACGCAAACCGAAAAAATGCTGCGCCGCCTGATCGGCGAGGATATCGAGCTCCAGTTCGGCCTGGACGCCGACATCGGAAACATCAAGGCCGATCCCGGCCACGTGGAGCAAGCGATCGTCAACCTGGCCGTCAATGCGCGGGACGCCATGCCGCTCGGCGGACGCCTGACTATCGAAACCGCCAACGTGTTCCTGGATGAGACCTACGCGAAAACACACATGGGAGTGAAGCCGGGATCATTTGTAATGATCGCGGTAAGCGATACCGGCCATGGCATGGACGCCGAGACCCGGCGCCGCATCTTCGAACCCTTCTTCACCACCAAGGAGAAAGGTAAAGGCACCGGCCTGGGATTGGCCACCGTGTACGGCATCGTCAAGCAGACTGGCGGCGACATCTGGGTATACAGCGAGCCGGGCCAAGGCACCACGTTCAAGCTGTACTTCCCGCGCGTGGCCGAACCGGTGACCGAGTCATCCGGTGGCGACGGTTCGCCGGAGAAGCAGAGCGGCGGCGAGACCATTCTGGTGGTGGAGGACGAGAAATCGGTTCGCGAGCTCACCGTACGAATCCTGCGGCAACTTGGATACACCATCCTCACGGCCGCCAGCGGAGTGGAAGCCCTGGAGGTCAGCCAGGCGCACACCGGCACGATCGACTTGTTGCTCACCGACGTGGTGATGCCGAACATGAGCGGACGCCAACTGGCGGACAGCCTGACGCAGAACCGGCCCGATACCAAGGTGCTTTTTCTTTCCGGTTACACGGAGAATACCGTGGTGCACCACGGCGTGCTGGACGCGGGGGTGGATTTTCTCCCCAAGCCGTTCACGCGGGAGAATCTCGCCCAGAAGCTCCGCGAAGTGTTGGGGAAAAAGTAGAGGCCGGGCCGGCCCGCTAGCGGGGGTATTTCCCGAACAATTTGCGGCAGAATCCGTGCGCGCGGTGGAACCATTGCGTGTCCGGAAAGAACATGAAGGGGCACTCGCCCGCGACCACCGATATGCCCTGCGCTTCGCAGAATGTCAGGGCGTCCGGGCTGACCGCTCCGGCTCCGCCGGCGCGGTAGAGCCAGATCTGCCGGATCCCGGCGTCAGCGCATTCACGAACTACTCTGTTGGTCACGGCGGGCTTGGTCATCAGCAGCGCGCCGTCCACCGGAGGCGTGATGTCGTGGACACTGGCGTGACAAGGAATGCCCTCGACCTCCGTCACGCCGGGGTTTACCGGCACGACGTCGTAGTTCCGGCGGCGCAGTTCGTTAAACAGGCTCCGCGTGAAGTCTTTGGGATCGCGTGAAACACCGACCACAGCGAGCCGTTTCCGCTGAAGAAAATCGTCGATTTGATGGAGCGTGGTCATACCGGTTTCTATTATCGGATGTTTGGCTCTGAAAAACCAACTGGTGCAGAGCGGGAGGCGCCGCTCCCCAAAGCCAGCGTCATAGCAGCTGTCGCCGCGAATGTCGGGCTCTTGCGCAGAACCCGCGCGGCGTAAGCCAGGTCCGTGATCACGATCTCACCAGATCTCTTTGCAGCCGGCCCTGCGAGCGAAGCTAGCCAACCACGGTGACGATCACTTCCCGCTCGCGCGGCCGGTCGTCGAAATCGCACAGAACGATCTGCTGCCAGGTGCCGATACCGATCTTCCGCCCAACCACGGGATAACTCTTGGCTGTGCCGACCAGCGCGCTCCTCAGGTGCGAGTACCCGTTCTCGTCGCCCCAGCGTGCGTTGTGGGCGTAGTCGGTGTTGGTGGGAGCGACCTTCTCCAAGGCTCGCTGCAGGTCGGCTACGCAGCCCGGCTCGAATTCGAGAGTCGTGACGCCCAGGGTCGAGCCGACGCCGGAGATATTCACGATCCCCGCCTCGATTCCGCTCTCGGATACGGCCCGCGCCACCCGGGCCGTGATGTCGACGACATCGCAGCGCCCTTGGGTCGCCAGATGCAAGCTCTTCTGGAACACTGCCATTCTTTCATCGTAGGCGCAAGCTCTTTGCTTGTGCCGTTTTGGTTTTTTGAAGAGACTTCGGAACTGGTTCCATCACACCCCCCCGGTGAACGGATAGCGGTGATTGCCGGCCCGGGGGATATCAGAGGATCGAGCATCGAATCGAAGCTCATACTTGCCTTAAGCGGTTACTGACTTCGAAGATGCGGTCCGAACCACTGGCGGCCGGAAACGCACCGCGAGAACCGGGAGGGGTTGCCCTCGAGCCCCGGCCGCCGCAACGAATTACGCATACACCCCACGTGTCTCGGTAGGGCGGAGTGTCAATCCGCGACCGATTGTCAATCGGTCCAGGTGCGCCAAACCTCAGCCTGTGCCGCTGGCGCAGGCGGCGGCGCAGGCGGCGCCGGCACCGCGATCTTTAGCGTGACCAACGCGGTTCTGTTGCGGCCTCTTCCTTACCGAAGCGGATTGCCTGGTGTTGACGTTCTGGGACAGCCGGGCGGCGGGCTCCAGCCGATGCGCAGTTACCTGGTTCAGGAAGTCCGAATAGGATAAGATATTCCTCAAATGAGAGTGTCTCAAAAAGCAATCGTAATCGGAGCCGCGCTGTGCCTTTCCTCCGGATTCACGCCGGCGGAAGAGAAAGGCTTCAACCCGCAGATCGTCAAGATCATGAATGACGTCTCCGAGGACCGCATCAAGGCCATCCTTGAGAAACTGGTCAGCTTCGGCACACGCAATACCATGTCGAACCCTGACGACCCGGCGCATGGCGTCGGCGCCGCGCGCCAATGGATCCTCGATCAATTCAAAAGCTACAGCCCCAGGCTCGAGGTGCGCTTCGACAAGTACCGCGTCAAGAAGCAGGGGCAGCGCATCTTCAAGGACGTCGACCTCTATAACGTGGTCGCGGTGCTGCCCGGCAAGACCATGCCCGAAACCCAGGTCTGGATCACCGGCCACTATGATTCGGTCAACCTGGGGAACCGCCCGGCCGGTACGCCCGCTGGACCGGGCACCGACGCCGCGCCCGCCGGAGGCGGCGCTCCCGGCCGCGGCCAGCAGATGACCCTCGCCGATTACGAAAAGAACGCCGAACTTCCCGCGCCCGGAGCGTGCGACGACGGCAGCGGGTCCGCCGCGGTGATGGAACTGGCCCGCGTCATGAGCCAGTACGAATTCGACAAGACGCTGGTGTTTGTGACCTTCGCCGGCGAGGAGCAGGGCCTCATCGGCAGCTCGCTGCTGGCGGCCAAGTCCCACAAGGAGAACGCGGTCATCGAGGCCGTCCTGAACAATGACATCATCGGCACCGACACCGCCGGCAACGGACGCACCGGCAACACCTCGGTCAGCGTCTTCAGCGACGAAACCACCGACTCGCCCTCGCAGCAGCTCTCGCGGTACGCCCGCGATATCGGCGAGCGCTACATCCCCGGCATGAAAGTGAACAGCACTTTCCTGGGCGACCGGTTGGGTCGCGGCGGCGACCACACTCCGTTCCAGTGGGAGGGTTACGCCGCGGTGCGTTTCTCCACGCCCAACGAGATCTATGCCAACCAGCACCACGCCACCGATACGCTGGAAAACATGTCCGTGCCCTACACCGCCAAAGTCGCGCGCGTCGACGCGGTAGTGGCCGCGAGCCTGGCTTTGGCGCCCAAGCCGCCCATTGTGCTCCGCGCCCCCGGCCAGGGCGGCGGAAGAAACATTGCGACCGATGGCGCCGGCGCGGGTCGAGGCACTGACACGAACGCAGGCGGCACTCCAAGTGCGGCTGCGGCCGGCGCTCCGGCGACACCCCCGGGCGGAGGCCGGCGTCCGGCGCCGATGATTTCGCGCGGCCGCTCTGGCTACGATGCCCAACTGCAATGGCGGCCCGCCGGACCGGATGCCGGCATCAAAGGATATGCCGTGGTCATCCGCGCGACCACGTCGCCCTATTGGGAGCAGGAGATCTACGTCGGCAAAGTCACCGAGTTCCTCATGAAAGACGTTTCGATTGACGACTTGAAGTTCGGCGTGAAAGCCATCGGCAACGACGGCAGCGAAAGCCTGGTATCCCCGTACGTCTATCCGCCGCGCGTCAAAACCGAAATCGAAACCGTGCAGCAGTAGGATCGGGAAAGCTCCGCGGAACGGAACGACAGGCCCGCACCGTATTGCAGTTATCCCGCTAGATCGGATTGGCCCTGAATTCCAAAAATCAGCTCGGCGCACTTTGGATTTCCGCAGTCTAGAACCATCGAATAGTGGCCTTGTATCAGTCCCGCGACGAAGCGCGCTTCACCCGCAAGCATGAAAAAACGGCGCCCTGGCGTTGTATCAGGGCACGGCTTCAGCCGGGCCGCAAGCGCCAGCATCAATTGGGCTTTTAGCCCCTGTTGCCCCCCTCAAAGCAGGCATTTTCGAGCGAGGGCACAGCCTCGAGTCCCGCCGAACTGGAATGATCCGACGGGCTTTCTAGCCACCAAGATCGGCGGGCAGGGCCTAGAGAGGTCTACTCCTCCCCTCGACCAACGCCCGCAGTCGTTCCAGCGCCTCATCCCACTGCTTCGAGATCTGCTTCAGGTGGCGGCGCGCCTCCGCCAGACGCCGCCGATCCAACTCCCATATGCGCTCCCGTCCCCGCCGCATGCTGTGCACCAGCCCCGCTTCCTCCATCACCTGCAGGTGCTTGGTGATCCCTTGACGGGTAACACGCGACCCCGAGGCAAGCCTGGTGATCGACAGCGGCCCGCCCGCCGAGAGGCGCGAGACGAGCCGTAGCCGATTCTCGTCGCCCAAAGCTGCGAACAATGGCGCGGCGCCGGACGGCAACATCATCCGCGTTCCCGCGCTAGACCGCCCCCGCAAGGTACTCCCCGATCACTTGCACCATGATGCTCCAGCCTCCTTCGTTCGCCGAGAAAGCCCGCGCCCTGCGCCCCAGTGGGATTTGATCGAAGCCGGACTCGACAACCCTGAGAAGCACGCCGTCCGCCGCCTCCTCCAGCGTGAAGGTCACCAGCGTGGTTGGCTCGGCGGAATAGTCGACGCCGCGTTCAATTGCGTGAGGATGCCAGCGGAAGGAGAACAGCCGTTCGGGCTCCATCTCCTCGATGGTTATTTCGACGGGTAAGCCTTCGTGCTGCTTCTGGGCATGGCAAACCTCGGCGTTGACGGCTGTCCCCGTCACCACGCCACGCACGGCCGCACCCGGCGAAAACGGGCCGTCGAATTTCATCCCGAACCAGTGCCCGAAGTCCGCGGAATCCGCGAGCGCCCGCCAGATCCGTTTCCGTGCCGCATGCAACAAGATCTGCTTCTCGATCCGGTCCGTGTTCATGTGCAACCTCTAGGTTGCAGGTTATCAGGACGCAACCCAAAATGCAACCAATAAGTTGCTGAATTGCGATCCGCCCGCGCCCAGGCAAGGTGGGGCAGAGCTTTCAGCCTGCCGCCGGCTTTCCGGCCGGCGTCATCGACACCCTCACGCCAGGCGGTCCCTCGCACCGCGGTCCTCTTTCTGTCCGGCCATGCGGCCCGCAACGCGGAAACCGGAAGGCGCTGAGGATCGCAGCATTTCAGCGGCCCGTCAGACGTACCTGGGTAGGAACGCCGACCTTGGGATGAACTTTGGCCTTGACGAACGCCGACAGCTTGATCCTGGCGTAATGTTCGTTCACCGGCTTCCACACGAAGCCAAACACCGCCGGGTTTTTCCGCAGTTTCGCTGCTTGGCCATCCCTGACTGCCCCTGTGCTCAACATGTACTTCTCCTGGTACGCCGCGACAGGATTGTCTCGAAAGCCCGACAGTACGCTTTGCGAGTACGCACCGAATTCCACCTCTTGCTTAGACCTTTGGTCGTCGATCCACGCCAGCAGGTCGAAGGAGTCGTCACAGCCGATGTTGGTCTGATAAATAAAGCCGCTTACGTCGTTATTCCCGGATGGCCGGCTCGAGCTCAGAAAAATGTAAGCATGGCCGGCGCCATCGGCCGTCACATCGACACGAACCAATACGTAACCGGCCTTCAGCTTCATTTGGCCGAGTTCCCGGTCCCGCACGGTTTGGTCCGCAAGCGGATTGCGTTCACCAGTCGGCTTTCTCATTTCATCGCCTGTGAGGATCAGGCAAAGGCGGTCGGCGCTGGTCCAGCATGGCCACACAGCGCCGGCTACGTCCTGTTTGCTCATGCCCCAGGCTTCGTCGAATGCTAATCCCTTAAACCGAATCGCCATGTCATCGTCGCCGTAGCACGCGCGTATGGTGTGACGGAGCAGCTTGTGAAGCGGGTCCTGCTCGGGATCAGCCATCTGTTCCTCCTCAAGATGTAGGCCCGTCGCTATGATCGGGCGGGTAAGCCGGCCCAGATCATGGACGAGCTAGACGGGCTCTTAGCACCCAAATATCATAGCCCGAGGCGGCTGGAATAGCTCGTTGTACCATCACGTGAACCGCCGTTTTTCAAAATCACCGTAATTATTGCCCCTGTTTTCAGCCACTTACTTCTGCCGCCGCCAAGACCCGCCTGCCTGCCATGCCACCATGGAGCTGCGAGAACTCTTTCTTGTCCCAAACCCTTAACATTCCCGCCTCCCGGCCCGAGCGCCCCGGCGCACCCGGCCTGATAGCGCTCGCGCACCCCGCCGGTAACCCATTGACATTCTTCCCTCAACTACAGAATTGGCTTTGTTCCGCACCGGCCTGCCGCCGGTCCTTTCCAACCACCCCACCCGCAAATTGGTTTCGTTCCGCATCTGATCCCGTGAGGTCTCCAGAAGTCGGCCGCACTGGCCGCCCGTCGGCGCCCACCGCCCCCGCCACCATCCTGATCCGATTCCACTTAACCCGAAATTGGCTTTGTTCCTTCCATCACTCCGCAGCCTTAGCTCCACCCGCCCGCCGCACTACGCTAATATGGCCTGCACGTGACCTCTTCCGGATCCGCCGATCTCTCTGGCGCCAGCGACCACCGGTCGGCCCTCCTCGCCGGCTACCTCGGCTGGACCCTCGATGCCTTCGACTTCTTCCTCGTCAGCCTCTGCCTCACCGCCATCGGCCGCGAGTTTCACAAAGCCGACGCCGATATCGCCGTCTCCCTCCTCCTCACCCTGGCCTTCCGCCCGCTCGGCGCGTTCCTCTTCGGCCTCCTCGCCGACCGCTACGGCCGCCGCCTGCCCCTCATGCTCGACCTCATCTTTTATTCCGTGATCGAGGTCCTTTCCGGTCTCGCGCCCAATTACACCACCTTCCTGGTGCTGCGCAGCCTGTTCGGCGTCGGGATGGGCGGGGAATGGGGCGTCGGCGCCTCGCTGGCCATGGAAAAAGTGCCCACCCGTCTGCGCGGCCTGCTCTCCGGCTTCCTCCAGCAGGGCTATGCCACCGGCAATCTCCTGGCCACGGTCTGCTATTTCTTCCTGTTTCCGAAATTCGGATGGCGGCCTCTGTTCTTCGTCGGCGGCCTGCCCGCGCTATTGGCTTTGTTCGTGCGATTCCGCGTGAAGGAATCCGAGGTCTGGCGCAAAACCCGCCAGGAATCCTGGGGCAACCTCTGGCGCACCATCCTCTCGCACTGGAAGCTCTTCCTCTATCTCGCAGCCTTCATGATGACCATGAACCTCGCCTCGCACGGCACCCAGGATCTCTACCCCACGTTCCTGGAACGCCAGTGGCATTTCGATGTCACCCGCCGCGCCGTGCTCAACGGCATCTCAATGGTCGGCGCCATCGTCGGCGGCACGCTGATCGGCTGGTTCTCCGACCGCTGGGGCCGGCGCCGCGCCATGATCGCCGCCTTGCTGGGCGCGATCCTTATTATTCCTCTTTGGGCCTTCGCGCCATCGCTGCCCTTGCTATTCGCCGGCGCGTTTCTCATCCAGTTCCTCGTGCAGGGCGCTTGGGGCGTGATACCAGCGCACCTCGCGGAGCTTTCGCCCGATTCCGTCCGCGGCTTTCTTCCCGGCTTCGGCTATCAGATCGGCGTGCTGCTTTCAAGCCCGGTGGTCTACATCGAACCCGTCGTGGCGCGTCACACAAGTTATGCGCTGGCGATGGCCGGAACCGCCGTCGTCGTCTTCCTCATGGCTGCTCTCGCCGCCTGGCTCGGCAAGGAGCGCCGCGCTGTGCAGTTCGGCGCGTAGCAACGTGGGATAACGCTCCTGCGTTGTCCCGGCGCGCCGAACTCGCCCGCCATGCAAATTTCCCGAACCCCAGGGCGCCCGCAACGTATTAGATTCATATGCTCATTCCCCGTGAGTTGCGCTATGCCGTCCGGTCGCTGGCCCGGTCGCCTGTCTTCGCCGTGGTGGCAGTCTTCTCTCTGGCCCTCGGAATTGGCGCCAACACCGCCGTGTTCACCCTGCTCGATTTCGATCTGCTCCACCCGCTCCCGGTGGGGCATCCCGACCAACTGGTCCAGCTCCGCGAAGTCGGCGAAAACTACGGCTCCAACACCGGAATGAATTCGCTGTCCTATCCCATCTATGAAGACTTCCGCGACCAGAACCAGGTCTTCAGCGGCATCCTCTGCCGTCATCAGCGCCCGTTCAGCGTGAGTCACTCCGGCAGCAACGAGCGCGCTATGGGAGAGCTCGTCTCGGGCGCTTACTTCCAGGTCCTCGGTGTCCACGCAGCCATGGGACGTCTCTTCACCTCCGACGAGGACCGCACTCGAAACGGCGCGCCCTTCGCCGTTCTCGGCTACGACTATTGGAAGACCCGCTTCGCTGCCGATCCGTCCGTAATCGGCCGCCAGATCCTGGTCAACAACCATCAGTTGACCGTGGTCGGAGTGGCCGAGAAGGGTTTCGATGGGGTGGAGCGGCTGTTCGCCACCCAGATCTATGTCCCGATCATGATGGCGCAGCAGATCGCTGACGCCGACCGGCCCTTTGACAATCGCCGCCGCCGTTGGGTGCAGGTCTTCGCGCGTCTCAAACCCGGAGTCACCCTCGAGTCGGCTCAGGCTTCTCTCCAACCCATCTTTCATCACACTCTCGAGATGGAAGTGCAGCAGAAGGAATTCGCCCACGCGTCCCCGTACGCACGCCAGCAGTTTTTGCGGATGACGCTCGATCTGCTCCCCGGCGCCGCCGGCAATAACGTCGCCGAGCAGTATCTGAAAGGACCGCTGACGGCCCTTATGGGGATGGTGGGCCTGGTATTGCTCATCGCCTGTGCCAACGTGGCCAACCTCATGATCGCCCGGTCCACCGCGCGGCAAAAGGAGGTCTCCGTCCGCCTGGCCCTGGGGGCCGGGGGCGGCCGCATCGTCCGGCAGTTGATGATGGAGAGTGCGTTGCTCTCCGTGGCGGGCGGAGCGCTCGGCTTCCTTATCTGCCCCTTCGTGCTGCGCCTCCTGGGCGGCATCCTGCCCCACATGGATCCGCCACTCACCGCCGCGTCGAATCCCGATCTGCGCGCGCTCTGGTTCACGCTCGCGGCTTCCGCGCTCACCGCGTTGCTGTTCGGCCTGGCACCCGCGTGGCGCGCCGCGCGGCCCGACCTTGCGTCAACCCTCAAGGATCAAGCCTCCGCCGTGGCCGGTGGCGGGCACGCTATTTGGCGCAAGCTGCTGGTTGCCGCGCAGGTCGGGCTCTCCGTGCTTCTGCTGATCGGCGCCGGCCTGCTGGTGCGCAGCTTGCGCAACCTGAGGGACCTCAGCCCTGGTTTCGAACCGCGCAACCTGCTGTCCTTCTCGGTCGACCCCACACTCAGCGGATACAAGGCCGAGCAAACCAAGCTTTTCTACAAAGAACTCACCGCCGGTCTCGCCGCCCTTCCCGGCGCTCGTTCCGCGGCCTTGTGCATAGTGCCTCCGTTGTCCTACAACGAGTGGGACTCGGATCTGTCCGTCGAAGGTCACGCCGCCAAACCGGGCGAGAATATGAACGCTCACGTCAACTATGTCTCGCCGGGGTTCTTCGCCACGCTCCAGATCCCGATGTACGCCGGCCGTGAGTTCACCGATCGCGACAGCGCCGGCGCGCCCAAAGTCGCGATCGTGAACGAGAAGTTCGCGAGTCATTACTTTGGCAGCCAAAGCCCGATCGGACGCCATATCGGGACGGACAGCGACCCCGGCGCCAAGACCGACATCGAAATCATCGGCGTGGTGCGCGACACCAAGTACGCCACTATGCGCGAGGACACTCCGCGCCAGGTCTTCTTTCCGTATCTCCAGAACGACTGGGCGTCGCAGATGACCGCTTACGTGCGCACGGATGTCGGTCCGGCGCAGATGTTCCCCGCCTTCCGCGCCGCCGTGCGCAAGTTGAACGCCGACCTCCCCGTGTACCTCATGATCACCATGGAGCGCCAGCGCGACGATTCCATGGCCGTCGAACGGCTCGCGGCCTACCTCGCCACCGCGTTCGGTGGGCTTGCCACCATCCTTGCCGCCATCGGCCTCTACGGCGTGATGGCTTTCCTGGTGGCTCGCCGGACGCGCGAAATCGGGATCCGCATGGCGCTCGGAGCCGTGCGCCGCAACGTGCTGTGGCTGGTGATGCGCGAGGTTGCGGCCCTGGTCGGACTCGGAATCGCCGTCGGGCTTCCGTTGGCGATCGCGGTCACGCGCCTGCTGGCCAACCAACTGTACGGCGTACAGTCGAACGACGTTTCGACCATGCTCTTGGCAACGTTCGGGATCATCGCCGTGGCGGCGCTCTCCGGCTACCTCCCCGCGCGCCGGGCCACCGCCATCGACCCCATTCAGGCCCTCCGCTATGAGTAGCTTGTAGTAGTGGGATAGCGCTCCTGCGTTGTCCAGCGAACGAAGCTCGCCTCTGGAGTTTTTACATTTTCCTGCGACTTTTCACCGCCCGAAAGCACTAAAGTGGGGCAGGCGCTTTCGCCTGCCAACCCGTATGTTCTACCGCAGAAAGCTGCCCACTGGCGCCCAGACCCCGCCGAGGAGACCCTCCTATTCGTCTGGCGTTTAGCCGGATCGATCCCACGCAGGCGCTTCCTGGAGTCGTCCGCCGGTCGGATTTTCCTGGCTTTGGACCGCGAAGCGGACAAGGCCGCTTTCGGCCCAGTCTGGTTGCGCCACGCCCGGATTGCGGCGGCGGTGGCCGATGCCCTCTAGTATGGGCAGACGGCCG